>SAMEA104315436__coassemble_945_pt1 | contig 28828 bp, 33 predicted proteins | sample SAMEA104315436__metabat2_low_PE_043 | metagenome-assembled genome bin SAMEA104315436 (sample SAMEA104315436) | gut metagenome | biome: Monkey gut; feature: monkey-associated habitat; material: faeces | place: China | collected 2013
TGGAGTCAAGAAAAACGACTACCCGAATAATCAAAGTCAGTTGAATTTAAAAACGTAATGAACGACTTGAAGGTGTGAAGCAAGAATCAAAGTTTGTATTGAACAGATAGATTCTTCGGTCTTTCAGACCTCAGAATGACGGAGAATAATAGATCCCGCATCAACGTAGTGACGTAAGTTTTCGTTAATGAAACAACAGCGAAGTGGCGACTGTTTGAGCGTTAGCGAGTTTAGCCACTCGGGTTGAGTTTACCAAAACAAGTCACGTAGTTGCTAGCGGGCAGTTTTGCGGTACTTTTGCTGCCAAAAGTACCAAAAGGAAATGAAAAACATTCACTAAATTCGTTAACATATAAGACCCTGAAACCAGTTCAGGGTGACATCTATTGTATTTTAGAAATAATCTTATACAGATTCTTCGGTCTTTTCAAGACCTCAGAATGACGGGAATTGTTTAGTCACAACAACTAAGATAGTCTAAAAAGTCCCATGTTTACTCGTCGACATTTTCTTTCGCAAAAAAGCCATCTAAAAACTTTTCCAAGTTATAGTAGTTCAAAGGGGTTTTATGGTGTCCCTCGTAATGCGAAAAATACTTTTTATTTGAAAGTTTAATTTTCAATTCCCAAACCAAGCCGTCACAAACAGGTGTATCGGGATAATATTTTCGCCGCCAAGGGTTTATTACAGACAATACCGTTTTATTAAACGAGTCAAAGTCGGAAACTTCTGCCAAGTTTTCGGCAAAATTTTTCATTCCCGTATACTTCAAAAAATATTTGCCATTATCACAATAAAACTCATAAGTATCGTTTATGTCACAGTAACAAAGTTGCTTAAATACAAAATTTTCAACTTTTTTGTTGTCGTCCGTCATTTTATCTCACAAATAAATTCTTGTTTAAATATATCAAATTTAACGGAATTTTCAAACAAAAAAACACCCTAAAAAGGGTGTATCGGATAAAATATAGCATTTATTTTATTTGCATTTACAACATGAACATTTTTTCTCAAATGCTTTTAATTCTTCGTCGCTTATTTCCTGACAATCTTCAAAAAGCACGCTTGATAAGTATCTTTCGCCTGTATCCGGCAAAATTGCAACGATGGTTTTTCCTTGACTTTCGGGGCGTTTTGCAACCTCTATCGCAGCCCAAAGACTTGCCCCAGAAGAAATTCCGACAAGCAAGCCCTCAATATGTGCTGAAAATCTTGCAGTTTGAATAGCATCGTCGTTTTCGACCGTTATAATTTCGTCAACAACATCTCGATTAAACGTATCGGGAACAAAACCTGCCCCGATTCCTTGAATTTTGTGACCGCCTGCCTGACCGCCTGACAAAACAGGGCTTGAAGCAGGTTCAACCGCAACCGCTTTAACGCTCGGTTTCAATTCTTTCAAACGTTTCGCAATTCCGGAAATCGTTCCGCCCGTACCGACACCCGCAACGGCCACATCAACCTCGCCGTTTATATCTTTCCAAATTTCATTCGCAGTTGTATGGTAGTGAGTTTTAGGATTTGCCTGATTTTTAAACTGTTGCAAAATAAAAGAATTTTTATCCAAAGAATGAAGTTCGTTAGCCTTTTCAATAGCGCCTTTCATACCTTTTGCGCCATCCGTCAAGACCAATCTTGCTCCGTAACCTCTTAAAAGCATTCTTCTTTCTTTGCTCATAGTTTCCGGCATAGTCAAAATCAACTTATAGCCCTTTACTGCCGCGATGAGTGCCAAACCGATGCCCGTATTTCCGCTGGTAGGTTCAATAAGCGTCGTTTTTCCCGCCTCAATCAAGCCTTGCTTTTCGGCATCTTCAATCATTGCAAGCGCAATTCTGTCTTTAACAGAGCCTGCCGGGTTGAAATATTCGACCTTTGCATACAAGTTCACACCCTCGGGTGCGAGTCTGTTAATTCTTACTATCGGAGTATTTCCGATTGCTTCCGTAATATTTTCAAATTTTGCCATTATTCACCTGCTTCTTCAATAATTCCGCCGCCCAAGACCACATCTTCGTCATACAAAACGACAGATTGTCCGACGGCAATTGTACTTTGTAAATTTTCAAAATCGACTCTGATTTTATTATCATCAATCGCTGAAACCGTAACGTTTTGAGGTTTTTGCGCCGAGCGGATTTTTGCCTGACAACTAAATTCCTTATCGACTTTATCAATCGCCGAAAAATTCAAATTGTCGGCAATCAAATAACTTTTCATTGTTGAATTTTTAAATCCGACAACAACCTCGTTTGTGTCTTTTCTAAGTTCCAAAACATACAAAGGTTCGGTCGAACTGACTCTAAGCCCCTTTCGTTGTCCGACGGTATAATTCCAAATTCCGTTATGTGTTCCGAGAACTTTTCCCGACAAATCAACAATATTTCCGACCTTGTCTTCAACCTCCAAAAGTTCGTTGTAATTGCCCTCATAAAAGTCCTGACTGTCAGGCTTATCGGCAATCTTCAATCCTTTAGACTTTGCGTATTCTCGAATTTGCTCTTTCGTATAAGCTCCGAGCGGCAAGAGAATATTTTCCAACTGCTTTTGGGTCAATCTGTACAAAAAATATGATTGGTCTTTCTTTTCGTCAACACCTTTTTTCAACAAAAAACGTCCGTTTTCACCTTGTTCAACCCTCGCATAATGCCCCGTTGCAAATTCATCGAACTCAATTCCGTTTTCCCTTGCAAGATGAGGGAGCAAGTCGAACTTTATGAGTGAATTGCACCAAACACAAGGGTTTGGAGTTCTTCCCGACAAATATTCACGCTTGAAATTTTGCAAAACAATCTCTTCGTACTGCTTTGCACAATCAAAAACATGAAATTCAATGCCGATTTCATCACAAATTCGACGAGCTTCTTCAATATCTTCCTTCTCGTTCGGTCCAAGGCAAGCACCGTGCGACTTTTGCGCCAAACCTGCTGATTTTTCCTGAAGTTTTTTATAAACACCGTCCTTGCCCCAAATCGCCATTGTGGCACCGATGACTTCATGACCTTGCTCTTTCAACAATAATGCCGCTGTCGAAGAATCCACTCCGCCCGACATTCCGACTAATATTTTCATTTTTTTTAATCCGATTTTTATTTTGTTTGCACATGCCATACATTTTATGGTATGCCATAAAATATAACAAAACCTAAATTATGTCAACACAAAAAAATTTGGAACATGTTAAAATGCAAGGTTTTATGGTATAACATAAAATATTCGGACAAAGGATAACTTATGAAAGAATTGACCCAAAGTTTAGAAAAATATTTAACCGCGATACACAAAATCGTAAAAAAAAATACAGCAGCCAGAGTCAAAGATGTTGCCAAAGAAATGAAAATAGGCATGGCATCAACGTCAGAAGCGGTAAAAGCCCTTGCAAAGAAAGGTTTTATACACTATGTGCCGTACGGCATCATTACAATCACGGAAAAAGGCAACCTTGCAATCGGCAAAAAGTCCGAGCGCCACGAAATCATCTGCAATTTTCTCTCAAAATGTCTGATGATGGATGATACGACTGTCGAAAAATCTGCGAACAACATAGAATTTTCAATGACAGAAGACGTTTTGGAACGATTTGTCGAATATCTTTCGTTTATGCAAAAATGTTCATGCAAAGAGCCGAAATGGATTAAAAGTTTTCAGCATTATATTGAAAACGGTAAAATGCAAAAAAAGTGTGAATTTTGTATGAAAAACAAAGAAAAATTCGACAATAGCAGTTGTTGCGGATGCGGAAAATAAAATCTTTGCAGAAGATTGTTTTTTATGGTAAAAAATACTTACTATGAAAGAAGAATTAGAATTAAACGAAATTATTGACGAAATTTTTGAAAGTTTGAAATTTGCAAAAATCAAACAAAGCAAATTTGTTCGTTTTATGGAGCAGCAAGACGACCCTTATGTCGTTCTAATTGCTTGCATTTTGTCACTCAGAACAAACGACGTAACGACATATCCCGCGACAATGAAAATGTTGCAACTTGCATCAACCCCGCAAGAAATGATGAATGTCGACGAAGAAGAACTTGCCGAAACGATTTATCCTGTCGGATTTTACAAAAATAAGGCAAAGCAAATCATCGCGCTTTCAAAGAAAATCGTCGACGAATACAACGGAAAAGTTCCGAACTCTATCGACGAACTTTTAAAATTTGACGGTGTCGGCAGAAAAACCGCTAACCTCGTTATGGCAAAAGGCTTTAACGAACCTGCAATCTGCGTTGATGTTCACGTTCACAGAATTTTCAACAGATTGGGTCTCGTAAATACCAAAACTCCCGAAGAAACAGAAATGAAACTTCGAGAAATTATTCCTGAAAAATACTGGATTAGATTAAATACGGACTTCGTCACATTGGGTCAAAACATCTGTAAACCGACAAAACCGATGTGCCCGTTCTGTCCGATTAATTATTATTGTAAAACAAATCCTAATCCTGAAGAATAACAAAAAAAGCACTCTTTAGAGAGTGCTTTTTTATTGCAAACTTTTTCAACTATTAGTGTTTCATCTTAGAAACAAACTTAATAACACCGTTTATTTGGTCTTTAATAAACGACTTAGCAAGTTTTGACAACGGTTGATTGTCAACATATTGATATGCAACATAAATAGGATCCTGCGAATTTCTAAATCTCATTCTCGGATCATTACCTGAAATTTTTACGTTTTCAAATCCTGCAAAATCTGACATAACTCTAAACCTTCAATACTCTTTCTCTTATATATATAAAAAATTTTCGGAAGGTCGAAATTCACAAAAACGTAATTTTGTTACATAATTTAATAGATTTTTTATCAAAAAAGTCGCATAACCCAATGATTACGCGACTTTATAAAATATTTTATATTATTAACCCAAAAGTTCTTCCAAGATTTCAGCGTTCTTTTGAGCCAATGCATTTTCACGAACACGTTGTTTATTAATATACGTTCTGAGCGCTTCACGAATAAGTTCGCTTCTCGAACGATTTTCACCGTTAGCTACACCATCAATTTTATTCAAAAATTCTTCGGGCATTGAAATCAAAACGCGTGCCATAAATATATTCTCCTTAATCTATCTCGTGTCTTACTCTTATTTAAACAATTTTTTCGGAAAAAAATTGTCTTTTTCGCACAAAAAGAATATACTTTTCGCAACAAAACTTAACAAATTCCCAAAGCAAAACACACTTGCCGAAAGTCCAACACCCAAAACGGATTTTTCGTACAAATTACAGGATTTTTCTGAGGTTATCCGTTATTATGTCGATGTTATGCAAGACATCGTCAGTCTTTGACGTATAGAGGTTTTCGACGGTTTTTGCAAAATCTTTCGGCAAAATTTTGCAGTTATCAAGGGCATATTTAACGAGTTTCTTTTCACCGGGGTGAAGAAGTTCGTTTTTTGCAAAGATTATATCGAAATAACTCGCCATTAAAGCCGAAACGCGGTGGTTAACGCTGTTTAAATCATTTCTTGCTATTGCATTTTTTATTTGGTCATAATAAGACGAAAACGGCTTATCCTTAATAAGCATAAGGTTTCTTTTGATAATATTTTGTTTTAACTCTTGCGGATAATCGCCCGCGAGGTCGTTTTTCAAATCCGAGAGCATGTTGTTTCTTTCAAAGAGGATTTCACAATTTTTCAAAGTAAACAAAAAACAAGTTGTGTAGCCGTTTGAGGCATAATGTTTATGCCAAACATTTTCGACATTGTCTAAAATCCATTTTTTATCAAAATAACTTATGTCAATTTCGTTGTTTATTTCATCAACCCAAAACTCATCGCATCCGCCGAAATAATCTCCGCCGACTTCGTATTTTGAAGAATATTTTTTGACTATCTCAAGCCTTCTATTTATTGGAATTTCGCCGTCTGTAAAAATTTCCAAATCAATATCGGAAAGTGCGTCATTAGTTTTTGCGCGGGAAGAACCGCATCTTGAAATAGCGCAAACTTGCGGGAATTGTTTATATTCTTCAACGATTTTGTTCAAAAAGTTTTTCATAAAATATCACTTTTAATCTATTTATTTACAAGCACATCGTCAATTTCGGAAGTATTATCCGTCGCTTCTATTTTGAAGATAACAGGTCTTAAACCGTCATTACAACTACATATTGCGACACCTTTTTCTTTTATCCAGTCGCCATAATAAAACAAATCGTTATCCGCACCATGCGCCAAGGCAAAAACGTATTGACAGATTGCCTTCCAAGCCTCATCGCATAACCCATCGGGCTTTGCATAATCCGCATAAAAGATTTGACCTTCTTCCAACATAGGACAAGAAGAAAGATTTTCAACACCATATTCTTTTGCCAAATCTTCTACAAACATTTTTCTCAAAACCGTTATTTTACACTTTCGCATGAAACACTCCTGTTTTTAACAATTTTAGCACACTAAATATTCGGAAAAAATATTTTTTTAAAGAAAAAAACCGCCCATTTCTGAGCGGTTTTTAAAAATCAGTTATATTAACTATTCAACAACGATTGCTGATACAGGGCAAGCATCTGCTGCTTCTTTAACGCCTGCTTCGTTGTCTGCAACTGCTGCTTCGTTAACTACTGCTTTATCGCTAATGCTGAATACTGCGTCGCAAATTGATTCGCATGCTCCGCAAGCAATGCATCCGTCTTCTACTGTTACTTTCATTGTGTTCTCCTTTTTTGTTTTTTATCGAGGTTTTTCCTCGACAGTATTATATCAAAGAATGATTAATTAAACAACCATTCTCTTACTCTGTCTGCAATATATGTGAAACCTGTTCTTGTGCCGAGGTTTTCAGGTTTAATATTCTTGCTCCAGATAAGAAGCGGGATTTGTTCACGAGTGTGGTCTGTTCCGGGAACAGTCGGGTCACAACCGTGGTCAGCTGAGATGATGAGCAAATCTTCATCCGTCATTGCTTCTTGAATTTTGTCAATGTATGTATCAATTTCTTCGATTGCTTTTGCATAACCGATTGCATCGTTTCTGTGACCGTACAACATATCTGTATCAACAAGGTTTGTGAAAATCAAATATTTGTTCGGTTTATCCGTGCATTCCGCAACTTTCAATTCGGGTTTCGGAAGTTTTGCCTTAACTGCTTCCAATGTCAAATCAAGACCTTCTTTGTTTGAACCTGTGTGAATTGCGTGAGTAATACCCGAACCAACGAAGATATCTTCGATTTTGCCGATACCGTAAACATATCCGTTATCGTCCATAACTTCGTTGCAAAGAGTTTTCTTGAAGGGTTTTACAGAGAAGTCACGTCTGTATTTTGAAACTCTCTTCGGTTTGCCGTCAACCATTTGGTAAGGACGAGCGATAACTCTTGAAACGTTTGTTACTTCGTTCAACAATTCACGAGCGATTCTGCAATATTCATAAAGAGTTTCGAGCGGTACAACATCAATGTTCATAGCGATTTGGAATACGCTGTCTGCTGATGTGTAAACAATCGGCATTTTTGTTCTTTCGTGTTCTTCATGCAATTCATCAAGAATTACTGTACCTGAAGAAGCCTTGTTTCCGAGAACGCCGCCGCAGCCTGTTCTTTTTACAAATTCATCAATAATTTCTTTAGGAAATCCTGATTCGGTATAAACTTTGAAAGGATTATCAAGTACAAGACCCATCATTTCCCAATGACCTGTTGTTGTACATTTACCTTTTGAAATTTCTCTCAAGATACCGTATTGAGCCGTAAATTTAGGATTTCTTTCAACACCTTTAATATCAATAATGTTACCAAAACCCATTTTTTCGAGATTGGGAACATGCAAACCGCCGTTTGCTTCTGCAACGTGTGCCAAAGTATTGCAAGTCGGCAAATCTTTAAATTCTGCAGCATCAGGCATTGCACCGCAACCCATAGAATCAATTACAATAACAATCGCTCTTTTCATTTTATATTCCTCATTTTTGTAACACACAATTTGTTTTCGTATTTATATTTAAACACAAAAAAAGTTTTGATTGCCAAAACTTTTTTTCCCAAATTCCCAAGATTTAAATTTTTTTTACAGTTTTATATTCAAAACTAAAAAAATACCATTCTTTTTCATTTAATAATCTACCAAATCCTAACAGCTATTGGGGTTGGACCATCACCTCTTTTTCATTTTCCTTCCCGACTATTCTTAAATCCTATCCGATAGAAAGTTCGTTTACAAGAAAAATATTATTAAATAATTTTTACAAACTTGCATGCCTTTGATGATTATTGAGATAAAAAGGTTTTACAAAGTTTAATGAACAAAGGTTAATAAAATTCCGTAATAATAACCATTTTCAGCCCAAAGCCCCCCGTTTAGAGAGGTTCTGTAAATTGTTTTTTTATTTTATTCAAAAGTTTGTATAATGAACGTATTTGTTGACTTTCACAGGAGTTTGCAGGCATTGCGTAAACTACGGATTATCATCCTTCATAACCATATTTGTAACGGCATCCGTAACGTTGTAGCAAGTGTCGAGTGCGCTTTCGATATCTTTGTGAATATCTCTGTATTTAATAACGCGAAGAGCATCGTATTGACCCGAGAAAAGCAAATCCAAAGCGAGGTAGTGTATTTCATCCCCTCTTGTTTCGATTTCTTTCATCTTGAGGTTTCTGTCCATAATTTCAGAAAATGAAGTATCCGTTGAAAGATGAAGCATAATATATTGAAGTTCATCTGTGGCAAAAATCAACGTATTTGCTTGCATTTGCATGTGTTCGGTCGAATGCTCGATTCTGTAAACCCTGTAATTCATACATGCTTTGACGATTTTCTTTGTAATTTTGTTAAGCATCAGGGCAACGTTTTGAATATCGACTTTTTCGCTTGAACGCATTTTTGTTTTATTCAAGATATTAACCGTTTTTTTGAAAATCTTATTGCTCTTGTGCTTGTATTGACGGGCAGTTACCATCAAATCCTCATTACAACCTTCTTTTAATATTTTAAGGAAAAGGCTTGCAGCCTGTTTGCAGGTGGTTGCACTTTCTTCAAACATTTTATAAAAAATTTCCTGATTTTTAGGTTTTGAAAAGATAGAAAACAAATTAAATTTTGACATGATGTACCTCTTTGAACTACGCGAGTTTTCGTCTTATAAGTTCTTTTTTTATTTTATTTAAACCGGATTGAATGATCCTTGAAATCCTTGACGGAGAAAGGTTGTATTCTTCGGCCATTTCGCGAAGTTTTTTTTCGTCGAAAAATTTTGCCTCAATAAACTCTCTTTCTCTTGGAGGGAGAATTTTCATTGCCTCTTTAATAGCATGGCTCATTTCCCCGAAAACAGCTTGTTCTTCGGGAGTTTCATGGGTATCTTTGATTTGAGTCGGATTTTCATTCTCGGAAAGTTCATCCACGGACAAAATAGTTTTGTAAACCGCAGCCCTAAGGTTTGTCGGATCTTGGTTTGCAAACATATTATCCTGTTGTTTTTGCTTGAGAACATACCATTTATAACGGCGGCGCATCTCGTTTCTGACAGCCCATTTAACGGCAGTCGAAAGATACGACTTGTTATATTTCTCGGGAGGCGCACAGGAACAGAGTTTATGAATAACTTGAGTCGCAATGTTAACTATTTCATCATATTCGGCAAGGTGTTGCGCAGACATTTTTTTGTACTCAACTTTTGCCAAAGTTTCAATGAAATCTTTGTAATCAGCAAGATTAAACTTTCTTACGACATTCTCTGTTTCAGGCACGTTAATACCCCATTTACCACAAATTTATATTAACTTAAAATAAAATTTATTTCCATATATTTTTATTTATGGATTTTTGCAAGAAATCTTGATAACAATATTTCTTAATAATGAGAAAAACTCGAAAAAATATAGTACAATAAATGAAAAGCACAAAATCAGAGGAATTATAAATGATACAAATGCAAGATGTTACGGTCTTTGACCTTCCTGTTGAAACAAAAGCGTACGAACAAAGAATCGTTATGCAAAACAGAAATGCGGATTTTTCTTCATATACAATTGCTTATACACCGAAGAAGCCCGAAATCGTTAAGCCGCAAACATCTTACATCTCTCCGATGGTAATGCACGTTTCGGAAAGATTGAAAAACGGCACTTTAAAAGAGCAAGAAAGCAGCATTCGCACTATTTTAAACAGTCTTGATTCTTCTACGGGCGCACAATTTTTGGACAAAGGAATAAACGACGCATTGTTTGCGATTGTTGACTCTGATTTATCCCAATACAAAGGACCCACATGGTCGCAAAAACGCTTGCGTAACAAGCATTATCAAGGCAAAAAACTAACAAAAGAGCAAGCAAAAAAAGCATTTGAACTCTCAGACAGAGAACGTGCTGAAGTAAACAAGGGCTTGGCACTCACCGCTATTGCAGAAAGCCAAAATCTTCTTTTCAGAGAAGTTTACAGAAGAACGGGCTTGAAGCCCTCTTTCAAGGACTTACCTGCGGTTGACAAAATTGTTTACGAAGCAAAAAATAACCAAAGCGAATATGTAAAAATCGCAGCATTGAACGCTCTCGGATATCTTTATCGTCCCGAATATCTTGACGATTTAAGCGCAACATTCAGCGATATTGCAAAGACAACAAAATCCGACACAATCCGCAAACAAGCACAAGGCGGAATTGATATGCTTGAAAAAGAAAAAGCAAAACTCAATAAATAAATTTATTTCATTCTTTTTTTGATGAAAAATCTTACGGCTTTGTTTATGAAAGCTTGAGGTGCCAACTTTGCAAAAAGCATTGTTGCAAATGCGTCTGCGCCGACAGTATATGAAAGTTTCGGCTTTTCGGAAGTTGCGGCTTTATAGATGGTTTTTGCGACTTCTACGGGCAATGTACCGCGATAGTTATTTTTGCGCGCATTTTCCGACATAAATTCCATTTCTTTTGCGTATTTATCTTTCATTTTTTCGGAAGATTGTTCAAAAACGGGAATGTTACTGTCAACCGATTTGTTCCAAAACGGTGTAATTATGCAGCCTGGTTTAATTGAAACGATGTTTATGTCTTTATTTTTAAACTCGTTGGCCAAACTGTTTATCATTATGTCGGTTGCTCTTTTTGAAGCACAATAGGGAGAAAGGAACGGAAAAATACCGCTCGCTGCCATTGAACTGATATAAATAATTTTTCCGCTGATGATAAGCGGCAAAAACTTTTGAATAACCGCAATTGTACCGAATGTATTGACTTCAAATTGTTCTTTAATTCTTTTTATAGGCAATGATTCAACGGGACCTGCCACCGCGATACCCGCGCAGCAAACCAAAACATCAATCTTTGCGGTATTTTTCATAACATACCAAAACGCTTTGTCGATGCCGTTTTGATTAGTAACATCAAGATAAACACCCTTAATATTTTTATGCGTGTTTTCAAGTCTGAATCTATCTGATTTTTTTCTTACACAGGCGAATACTCTGTATCCTTTTTCGGCAAATAAAACCGCCGTTTCTCTGCCTATACCCGATGATGCGCCTGTAATTAATACTGTCTGTTGCATAATTTTTTTGTACCACAAAAAAACATGACATTCCAACAATTGTGACATTTGAGGTATAATCAAACAAAAAGGAGACGGTTATTTCATTTTCGACTAAAAATACGGGAAACAAAGGCGAAGATATTGCGGCAGAATACCTGAAAAGCAAGGGTTATGAGATAGTCGCAAGAAATGTGCATTTTTCAAGAAATTGCGAGATAGACATTATCGCGAAAGAAAAAAACACAACGGTTTTTGTTGAGGTGAAAACCAGAAAGAGTTTGGGTTTCGGACATCCTTTCGAAGCCATAAATAAGACAAAATTAAACAAAATTTATATGGGCGCTTTAACTTATGCTCAAGAAAACAAAATCAAAAATTTCAGAATAGACGGTATTGCGATAATCGGAATTGAAAACCCGAAAATTGAGCATTTAAAAAATATTTCTTTGGGATAATTTTCATTAAAAAAGAGGGACCTTCGCCCCTCTTTTAAAGTTTTGCAAAACAAACTATATTGCTTTAACGAGTTCATAAAGAAGTTTCTTGAAGTCTTCTTTAATTCTGTTAGCCGTTTCCGTAACTTCAGAGTGCGAAAGCGGTTGGTCAAGAATGCCGCAAGCGTAGTTTGTGAGGCAACTGATACCCAAAACGTTGATACCGCACCAATTTGCAACGATTGCTTCGGGAACCGTTGACATACCGACAGCATCAGCGCCGAGGTTTCTTTGCATTTTAACTTCAGCGGGAGTTTCGTATGTCGGACCTGTCATAGCGCAGTAAACACCTTCTCTTAATTCGATACCCAAGCCTTCAGCAACTTCTTTTGCCTTTTTGCGAAGTGTTTTTGTGTAAACATCGCTTTGGTCAGGGAATCTGGGACCCATTTCGTCATCGTTAGCGCCGATTAACGGGTTTGTACCCATCATGTTGATATGATCCGAAATCAACATCAAATCACCGGGGGCAAATTCTTTGTGAACCAAACCTGCTGCGTTAGTAACTATGAGGTTTTGAACACCGAGTTTTTTCATAACCTTAATCGGATATGTAACTGTTTGCATTGAGTGACCTTCGTAGAAGTGGAAACGACCTTGCATCATTACAACAGGTTTTCCCGCAACTTCTGCGAATACCAAAAGACCTTTGTGACCAACGACTTTTGACGGTGCAAAGCCCGGAATGTCGCCGTAAGGCACTCTGATTGCGTCAAATTCATCGGCAAAATCGCCAAGACCCGAACCAAGAATGATACCTGTTACAGGTTTAAAATTGTTTGTTTTTTCATTAATAAAATCAACTGCAGATTTCATAAAATCTCCTATCTATACAACACTAAAAAAGATTATAGCACAAATACCCATGACCCAACAATAATATGCGAAACATTTCATGGAATATTTATTCAAAAATTGCATAAAGTATTTTACACAGAAATAGCCGACGACAGCCGAAACGAAAAATCCGACGGCGATTGCCGACCAGTTGAACGCTTGCATTTCCGCCGCATCAAACTTCAAAATCGGATAGCAAACAGAAGCACCCAGGATTATCAAAATCGAAAGTAAGAACGAATATCTCGCAGCCGTAACTCTGTTTAACCCCGTTAAAAGACCTGCGCAAATCGTCATGCCCGAGCGTGAAAGTCCGGGGCAAGCAGCGATACCTTGTGCTATACCGATTGTTATAACTTGTTTCCATGTAATTTTATTGCACGCTTCATCATTTTGAGTTTTCTTTGACAATTGTTCGGAGAGGAAAAGCACAAACCCTGTTGCGATAAGGAAAATACCGACAACTGCGGGAGATGCAACCATTCTTTCACAAAATTCGTTCAACGGATAAGCCAAAATTATTGTAAAAATTGTACCGACCACTAAATATATCGGCATTTTTGCTTCCAATGATGAAAAATCCTTAGTCTTGCAAGCCGTTACGAAAGCCTTTAACATTGCAACGATTTCTTTTCTGAAATAGAAAACCACCGCAAATAAAGTACCGACATGAAGAATAATATCCGTGAAGATTTCCTCACCGTTATTCAACATAAATTCGTTACCCGAAAAGAACTTGTACAAACTCGAAACAATAACGAGGTGTCCCGAACTTGATACGGGCAAAAACTCGGTCAAACCTTGAATTATTCCCAACAATATTACATGCAACATAGTCATTATTCGTTTTCTCCATAATAAATCGCTCCGGATGTGGGGGTTTCCCAAACAGAGGCATAATATAATCCCGAAAAATTCGGTTTCAAATTGTCATAAATAAATTTCGCAATCATCTCACTACTGGGGCTTTCACCGTTGAAATATTCAAGTTCATTCAAATCCTTGTGGTCAATCAAATCCAAAACCTCATTGAGTTTTTTCTTCAAAACCTTGAAATCGACCAAAATATTGGACTTATCAAGTTTTGAACCGCGCACGGAAACAACAACTTTCCAGTTGTGTCCGTGTTGATTTTCACATTTGCCCTCATAATTCAAAAGATGATGAGCTGCCGAAAACATACTTTCTGCTTGTATTTCAAACATTACGCAATCTTTTCCAATTGTTCAATTAATACCGAGTGTTTTTCGGCAAATTCCTTGCCGCGAGAGATAATAGCCTGTTTCAAAATCAACGGTAAGTTAAGCGCTGTACCTTTTTTAAGGTTTTCTTCGTAAACTTCCGCATAGTTGTCGGGAATTCTGAGTGACCAGTTTTCATCACCCGAAGTACCGGGGACATTGTAAGTTTGTTCCAAACCGAAGAAATCCGTGAAGAATACCTGAACGTTTTCCGCCTTGCAGGCAAATATTTCAACGAGTTTGTTAAAGAGCATAAAATCAGCATCTTTAGAAAGTCTTACCGCGATTTCTTCTTGTTCTTTTTCGGTTGCATCAGGATACAAATCTTGTGCAAGATTTTTTCCGTGGAGCCAACCCTCGTGAGTATTTACGATATTTTTAGCCCAAACCGAAATCGGTTGGTTATCGTGAGTTCCGACCATAGCCCAGCATTTAGGCTTAATGTTTTTACATCTGTAAGGATGCTCTTCATTATCGGGAACAACAAACTGAGTTAAGCACATTCCTTGAAGTTCGTATAATTTCATAACCGATTCAACGGGGAATGTAACAGTTCCCAAATCTTCGCAGACAATTGCATCTTTGTTCAAGCCTACTTCTTTTGCCGCGCCGATAACGATTTTTTCAATCAATCTGCCGTATTGCTTAATTTGTTCATCTGTCAAAGTCTTAACTCGAAGTTCCGTATCCGCGGTGACTTCTTCGTTCAAATCCTCTTCCGTTGCAACTGCAAACTTTTTCAAAAATTCATGTTCGGGAGAAGAGTACAAACGACCTGCACCGTCTTCGATTTTCGGAGTTTTACCTGCTTTGTATACCCAAGGATCAATCAAACCGACAAGGTGGTCGATTCTGACACCGCCGGGGTTTTCAACAAACATCTTTTTGAAAAGCGCTTTCATAAGTTTGCCTGCTTCGCCCAAAGAACCGTCCTCGTTATACATTTTTTCGGGGTTAATAACGGGGAAGCCCCATGCCTGACCGTCATCAGAGAACAAATCAGGAGGGCATCCGAGCATCCAACCGTCTAAGAATAACGCTTGATAAGCCCAAACATCTCTGTCCGAGAATGCTACCTGTCTGTCTGCAATCATTCTGATATCTTTTGAAAGTGCATATTCTTTCGTTCTTTCGTTTTGCAAAGATGCAAGAAGTTGTTTAAATGCGTAGAACTCGATTTCATCTGCATATTTTTCGGAAATTTCCGCTTTTCTTGCCGCAAATCTTTCTTTTTCTTCCTGATTTTTAGGATTGCAAAGGTGCTTGTCATCTTCGTTTTCCCAAATCGGCCAGTAGTCGTTACCGTTTTCAATGCTCAATGCTTCGTATAAAGCGTCATTTTCAAGCCACATTGCATTATTTTTCTTGAAAGTTTCAAGCGCTTCCACGAGTTTGAACGGATTATTTTTCTTAAAATTGTCATAAGCCTCTCTCAATGCTTCGTCTTGAGCCTTATATATATATGAATAAGCCGTTTTGTTTTTATCTTTGTTAGGATTGTTTTCACAAATTTTGTTGTAAGTTTCTTCCGAAAGAAGCGAGAAAAATTCGGGAGTAGTCAATAAACCGAGGTCAATAAACAAGGGATTGTTGGAAAAAATCGTTCCCGTGTACGGAGAAGAATCACAAGATTTTGTCTTGCCTGCAGGTCCTAATTGAACAGCGTTAAAAATACCGCTTAAATAATCAATAAGACCTCTCGCAGCATCCGATGCAGCGTTACCGAAGCCCGTATTTTTTCCGACTTCTGCGGGAAAACTGTTTGCATGTGCAATAAACGCAAAGTTTTTCTTTCCCAATACATTCAATGCTTCTTTTATAATTCTTTTATGTTGTTGTTCCATTTGCGAAAATCCTTAAATTCATGTGAATTAACAAGAAAATTTTAACATATCAAAAAAAATCGGGCATTTTTTTACAAAAACCCGATTTCATTAGCCAATATTTGTGATAAATCTTTATAATTTCAAGATTTAAAGATTGAGGATTTTCTCAACCGTTCTCGTCAATGCGATTTTGACATGCGCATAGTTCAAACCGCCTTGCATATAAACCGCATAAGGAGGTCTGACAGGTCCGTCTGCCGAAAGTTCAATCGTGGAGCCTTCGATGAACGTTCCACCTGCCATGATTAAATCATCCTCATACCCCGGAACAACATCGGGAATAGGAGTTAAATAAGACTCAACGGGAGAGCATTCCTGAATGGTTTTGCAAAATTCGAGTTGAGGTTCTTTTTTGCCGAATTTAATTGTTTGGATTAAGTCCGTTCTGACATCATGCGGCTTCGGAGTAGAAATAAAGCCCATATCTTCAAAGACTTGAGATGCAAGAATAGCACCTTTTACGGCTTCCGAAACGATTGACGGAGCCATAAACACCCCTTGAAACATCAATCTCGCTTGGTTAAACATCGCACCGCCTTCTCGGCAAATTCCGGGAGCGGTAAGAGATGCTGCAACAAGTTCCACGAGTTCATCCTTACCTGCAACGTATCCGCCTGCTTCGACAATTCCGCCACCGATATTTTTAATTAAAGAACCAGCAATTAAGTCTGCGCCGACGTCCGTCGGTTCGAGTTTTTCGACAAATTCGCCGTAGCAATTGTCAACAAAGCAAATGCAGTCAGGATTTTTTGCCTTAACGGTTTTTATGATTTTTTCAATAATTTCAATCGTCAAAGATTTTCTTTGAGAATAACCTCTTGAACGTTGAATTAAGACCATTGTAACGGAGTTGTCGACCATTTCGGAAAGTTTTTCAAAGTCGATATCCGTGTCATTAAGAAGAGGAACTTCGTCATAAGAAACCCCGTGTCCCATAAGGGATTGCTTAAAGTTTCCGCGCTTTCCGATAACTTCTTCCATTGTGTCATAAGGCGCACCCACAACCGATAAGAGTTTGTCTCCATGCCTTAAACATCCGAAAAGACAGCAGGAAAGTGTATGCGTTCCTGATACAAAATGCGGACGAGCCATTGCTTTATCCGTGTGGAAAATATCCGCAAAAACGTTGTCCAAAGCCTCTCTGCCGATATCGTCATGCCCGTAGCCCGTAACAGTATAAAAATGTTGAGCGCCGATTTGATTTTTTATAAAAGCGTCGAGGACTTTTTCCTGATTAAATTCTTTAATTTCGTCGGTAATTTTAAATTGTTCCGAAACCTTTGCTTCGGCATTTTTTATTATTTTAATTGCTTTATTTTTCATACGAAAATCAAAACATAAACAATAAATTGTTTCAAATGTTTCAATCAATGTTTTTTTAGAATATGTTTGATGTAAAATAGATTTTGAAAAATTAATAATAACAATAATAAATAATAATGGAATATAAACTATGTCGGAAGAATTCAGAAAAGAAGAAGAACAACCGAATATATATATAAAGCCCGGCAAAACATACTCAAAATTTTTACAGCCCGAAGAAAAAAAGCCCAAAAATTCTTTTGGTGTCGTAATCATTATATTACTTTTGGCGGTACTTATTGCGGTAATATTTGCCTTGGTTTCTAAGTTTTCGGTAAAAGACGGAAATCAATTATTTGATATTTATAAAAAAGAAGATGTGTTGAAACTTGAAAAACAAGGTTTTGGCGGAAACATTTTCAACAAGAGACAAAACATCCTTGTTTTGGGTGTAGATTCAAACGGTTCCAACGCAGACCCGTTCAAGGGAACTCGTTCGGATACGATTCTCGTTTTCAGTATTTACCCCAAGACAAAATCTGTAAACATTTTGTCAATCCCTCGTGACAGTAAGGTTTATCTTGCACACAACAAAGGTATTGATAAGATTAACGCAGCGCACGCAATCGGTGGTATCAACCTTACTAAAGATACTATCGAAGAAACCTTCGGAATTAAAATCCACAACTATATTGTATTTAATACACATGGTGTTGTTGATTTTATTGATGCAATCGGCGGTATCCCCGTTTACGTGGAAAAAGATATGAAATACCACGACTACACGGCAGGCTTAAATGTAAACCTCACAAAAGGAGAACATTTGTTGACAGGTAAACAAGCCGAAGGATTTTTGAGATTCAGAAAAGACGCATTGGGCGATATAGGCAGAACTTCTCGTCAACAATGGTTCTTGAGCTCTTTGGCAAAAAGACTCAAAGACCCCGCGGTTATCCCTAAAATTCCCGAAGCATTGCAAGTTATTGATAAGAGCGTAAAGAGTAACTTGAGCCTTTATCAACTTTCACAATATGCGGCATTTGCAGCAGGAATGGATATGTCTAAGGTAGAAACAGCAACTCTTCCGGGCGCGCCGAACAAAAGAGGTTATATCAGTTACTGGATTTTGAACCCAAATCAATGTCGAGAAGTTATCAACAGAATGATTTATAACAAAAATCTTCCGCCCGAAGACAATCATCTTCCCGTCGCAGGCATTTTGTACACAGGTAACAATCAATCCGAAGCGGAAGCCTTAAAGACAAAACTTGAAGAAGAAGGCTTCACGGTACATTGCAGACAGATGAAGCATTTGCCTCACCCGCAAATTTTCGGACACACTCCTGTTGTTACAAGCGGTTTTGTACACAAATTGAAAGACGAACACAAAGAAGTTGCAGACTTACAATTCGTTTACGACCCGATTAAATTTTACTGTGCAAACAGCGACTTTACGGTAATTTTGTCAAAACAATAAGAGGCTAAAATATGTTAATGAAAGAACTTGTTGAACGCCAATGCGTGAGACAGTATTCGGATAAGAAAATTTCAAACGAAGAAATCGAAGAAATCCTTGAAGCAGGAAGACTTGCGCCGTCTTGGATGAACGTTCAACCTTGGAAGTTCATCGTGGTTGAGGACGAGGAACAAAAGAAATTGCTCTCAACTTGTGCAAACTTTCAAAAACAAATTGCGGAAGCATCTCACGTTATTGTAATTCTTGGTGATTTTTCGGCATGGAACAATAAAAACTTCGGCAAAATCCTTTCCGAAAGAGGGATGCAAGAAGACGGCATTAAGCATATTTTGAACGACAAAGGTTACAATCCGTCAAAAAACAGCGAAACTGTTTTGCTCGCGAGAACGATGGAACAATGCTCTTATGCTATAAGTTTTATGTCTTTACAGGCGGAACATCTCAACATCGGCAACTGCATTATAGGCGCATTTGCCAATGAACTCACGGGCTTTAACCCCGAAATCGCAAAAGCAGTAAGAGAAAAATTAAACATTCCGAACGACATGATTATCGCGGGAATGTTGACTTTGGGCTATAAAAGAGATACATTCAAGCAAACAAAAAAAATGAGAAAAACAAAAGAAGAAGTCATTTTTTACGGTCAATACAAATAAAGAGAATGAAAATGTCAGAAATTTTGAAAATAGCAGTTCCGAACAAAGGCAGACTTTCGGAAAAAATATACGGACTTTTAAATAATGCGGGCTTAATTTTTCCGACGAAAGGAGAAAGAGTCTTGCAGGTTTCGACAAAAGACGGGAATTATTCCGTCATTTTTTTAAGAACGCAAGATATTCCGAGATTTGTGGAAAAAGGGGTCGCAGATGTCGGATTTACGGGCTTTGACATTGTGACGGAACTGGAATCTGATGTCGATAAAATTTACGACTTAAACTTTGGCGCCTGCAATATGGTTGTTGCGGTTAAAGACGAAGACCCGTACGAAAAAGCCGAAGATTTGCCTGACAAAATCAAAGTCGCAACCTCGTTTCCGAATATTGCGAAAAAATATTTTGAAAAAATCGGAAAACAAACCGAAATAACCGAGGTTTCAGGTGCGACCGAAATCACTCCACGTTTGGGACTTTCAGACGTTGTTGTAGACATTACCTCGTCGGGTTCGACTTTAAAGTCAAACAAATTGAGAATTATTGATACTATTTTATCTTCATCGGCGGTTGTAATCGCAAGAAAGGATTTGTCGGAAGAACTTCGCGAAAAAACAGAGGTTCTTTTGACCGCAATTCAATCCGTCATTGATGCCGAAGGCAAAAAATATCTTATGGCACATGTTCCAAAGACATCACTCGGAAAAATCAAAGAATTTTTACCGGGGCTTTCTTCTCCAACGGTAACAACATTGCTTGATGACGACAAAAATGCTGTAATTCACGTCGTAGTGGACAATGAAAAGGTATACGAAAGCGTACACAAATTAAAACAACTTGGCGGACAAGGCATATTAATTATGACCGTAGACCAAATGGTGAGGTAAAAAATGGAATATCCGAATCTTGAAAAACTTATCAAAACAATAGAAATTTTGCGCTCGGAAAACGGTTGTGCTTGGGACAGAGAGCAAACTCACAAAACCCTCAGACACAATATGATTGAAGAAGCATACGAAGCCGTTGACGCAATGAACACGGGCGATATGAACCATTTAAAAGAAGAACTCGGCGATGTTTTGTTGCAGGTCGTTCTTCACGCGCAAATTGCAAAAGAAGAAGGTGCTTTCAATATTGATGATGTCGCAAAAAGGCTCAATGAAAAATTAATCCACAGACATCCTCACGTTTTCGGAAATATCAAAACACAAGATACTAACGAAATTTTGGCAAATTGGGATAAGTTGAAAGCGGAAGAAAAACCGCACAGAAAATCGCTGATGGACGGTATTTCAAAATCTCAATCCGCACTTATGAGCGCTCAAAAAATCAGCTGCAAAGCCGTTAAAGTTGGCTTTGAATGGGAAAATGACGAGCAATTAAAAGAATGTATTTTGTCGGAATTTAAAGAATTTCACGATGCGAAAACTTATGACAACAAGGAAGAAGAATTCGGTGATATTTTATTTGCCCTCGTAAATCTTGCAAGACGAAATCAAATTGATGCAGAACAAGCATTAATCCGTTCAAATACAAAGTTTATGAAACGTTTCAGAAAAATGGAAGAAATTGCCGAAAAACCGTTAACGGAATTGACTTTCCAAGAATGGGACAATCTTTGGAAAAAGGCAAAAGAATTAACCGCGGCTGATAATTCATAGATAATGAAGGTTGCGTTAGTCAGAGTAAATTACAATTCCCACATAATTACACCACCGTTTGGAATTGGCTATATTTCAGCATGTTTAAAACAACACGGTCACGAAACATTAATAATCGACGCACTTCGTGATAAGTTGCAAGACGACGAGATAATCGAAATTTTAGACAAAAATGAAATAAATGTCGTCGGTTTAACGTGCTTAGCGGCTTTTTATAAAGAAGTTGTACAGTTATCAAAGAAATTGAAAGCAAGAGGAAAGCGCGTTATTATTGGCGGAGCGCACCCGACTTTTTACCGAAAGAAACTCTTGAGGACTCAGATGCGGATTTTGTAATTATTGGCGACGAAGAACTCGCATTTACGGAACTTGCAGACAAAAATCTTGATAATAGCAAAATACAGGGAGTTTACAGCAAAAACGATTTGCCGCAAAATCCGAAACGAGCAAAAATAGTGGAAAATTTAGACGAATTGCCTTTTCCCGATTGGGAACAAATCAATCCTCAAAAATGCCGTCAAAACAGCAAAAGATGCAAAACTTGAAGTGCAAGGCTTTTTTATCTTAGGACTCCCCGAAGAAACGAAAGAAACTATAAAAGAAACCACAAATTTCGCAGTAAATTCAGGGTTAACAAGGGCGCAATTTTTGATTTTTGACGTCCTTTCCGGATGCGAACTTTGGGATAAATTACAGGGAAAATTCAAACCTGACTTTGAAAAAGACAGTTACCGTTACCCCGAATACATTCCCGACGGATTAACGAAAGAAGACCTGATTTTAGCGCAGAAAAATGCATTCAGAAAATTCTATTTCCGTCCAAAAATTATTATTAGTCTACAGAAATACATACATCTGAAACAAATACAAAATTTTCTGAAAAGGCTTACAGATTACGGAATTTTTTAAAAGAACTAGACGTTTTCTTCTTTTTCTTCTTCTTTTTCGGCTTTTTCCGTTTCAGCGTGAATATCTACTTCCTGACCGTGTTTTTTTGCTTCGCGAAGTTCAATCAACTTAGCCTTATCCAAAACTTTCAAAGTAATATGACCTTCGGATTCGTTAGTCAAAGTTTCTTTGATATCGACAGGGTAAGAATCGTAAGTTGTCGGCAATTCACCGTTTACAATTCTGCCTTCAACATGTTCAATATAAACTTGCGCATTTCTCTTAAATTCGGGGTGAACTTTAAACCATTCCAAATAAGACATGCTGCTTCTCGGATTGTTGCAACCTGCGCATTCCGAGAGGAAGTTTGACGCTTTGTTGCTTCCACCGAGAGAGTGAGGCAAAACGTGTTCGGCAGTAGCCAAAGAGGGCGCGTACAATCTTCTTGCGATTTGAGTGGAACCTTCTTTTGATGCACCTTCCATAATTCTTGAAACATTTTTATAATCCAAAGGCAAAGTCATCAATGTATCTTCAAGTTCGTGATATTGTTCGTGAGACATTGAGCCTTTAAATTTAGCAAATTCTTCCGTCAAATCGGGTCTGTAAAACGCTTCGTGGTCTGTAAGTTCGTCTGCTTTTTTGAGCAAAAATTTAGCGGGTTCGGAATTTTCACCGAATTTTTCATCACAAATAATTGCCGCATTCATAAGAACATCTTGGCAATATGCGTTGAAATTTTGAGGAAGATTTTTTGAAACTTTATTTATTGCGCCTGCAAGGTTTAATTCCGTACCTTTAGCGGCATTTGCAGCCATAAATGCAACGGCGCGTTCGTTACTTCTTAAAAATTTTGCTTCTTCGTTAACGATTCTGTCTGCAAGTTTGTTACCTTTAGCCATATTCAATCTTTTTACGTGCTTTTCGGTCGATTCGGGCGTAAGCATAATTTGTCCGCAGCAAGGGCAAGGAACATCTTCAAGTTTTTTGATTTTAAAACCTGAAGTTCCGCCGAAAGTGACGTTTTGACCGCCTAAAAAGTATGAAGAAAAGGCCTTTGAGGCAGTTTTAAACTCGTCGCCCTTTTTCTCAACAGGATTGGTAACAACCGCATTTGCTGCCTTTTTGGCATTTTGCAAATTATTAACGGGCATATTAACTGAAATTGCAGAAACGAACATAAAAAACCTCACTTACAGAGATTTTAACAAGCGTGAAAAACAAAAATTGCCCGACATGCAGAGAATATTTAGTTTTATTAACAAAAAAATACCCTCATTTCTGAGGGTAAATTTTGTTTCGGAAAAATTATTTAAAATATTTATTCAATTCCTGTTCGGTTTCAAATGTTACAACACCTGTTACGAGTTGTGTTTTGCCTTTTGCATCTTTGATAACAACGTCATAATAGCCGAAATCACCAGTTCTGCCGTTGTTGTCGTATGCTTTTCTGAGTTCTGTCATATAGATAAAGACGATGTTAGAATTTTTGAAATCTTGAGATTTATCTTTGTACAAAAGTTTGCCGCTTGAAGAGATTTTCACAAGTCTGATACCTGCTTTTGTAAGTTCTTGACCCGTGAGTCTGTTATCTCTGTTCAAATCGAGCGGTCTCAAAGAAGCAAAAACCGTCGAGGTTGTATCTGTAATGCCGAGAATATCATTTTTATTGAAAACGCCGTCATTGTTGTCTTTAATCATCATGTATCTGACGCCGTTAATTTCTACCATGTACGGGTCGTAACCGTAAAGCGCCGTGTTTACCGAGTTTCTTATCGCTGATGATGAAGTTTGTGAGTGCCAGTTTTGCATGCCTTTACAGAAAGCATCACCGACAGATGTTGCATGCGATTGCGGAGCGGTATTTCTTATAGCAGGCTGATACGTTGAACTTGACGGAGATGCTTGCAACGTGAAGTTAGAAGCATTTGCGCTCAATGTTGAAAGAACCATTACAGATAACAAAAATAATATTTTTTTCATAAAATCTCCTTTTTATATTCAGTATAACGCATGTTATAAAAAAAGGTTCATTTTTTACAAAAGAAAAAGGAAGTATTTTTCAACTTCCTTTTTTGTTGTTTGATGAAAGAATTATTTTAATTAGTAGCCTTGCTTTTCTGCTTCAGCTTCTGCTTCTTTTACTACATCGAGAACTGCTTGTTCGAGAGTTCTGCCGTTTAAGTCAACCGAGAACGCTGCCGCATTTTCGTGACCGCCGCCACCGTGTCTGCGAGCGAGTTCGCTAACATCTGCGTGCAAACTTCTGATTGAGAAACTTGCTTTGTCTTTCCACGGGCTGACTTTGAAGCCGATTTCAACGCCTTGGATTTCGGGCATAGAACCTGCAACACCTTTGATTGCGTCTTTTGCTTCTTGGAAGTATCCTTCTGCTTTCGCAGCTTTTTTAGCATCTGCTATTTCTTTATCTTCAATCATGTAAGCGATTTTGCCGCTTTCTGAATATTGAATTTTTGAATTTGCAAGGTTTTCAACCTTCAAAACGCATTGCGGAGTGTTTCCTAATGCAAAGTGTTGCATTTCTCTGTTGTTAACACCATTTTCGATAAGTTTTGCCGCATCTGTGAACGGAAGAACGTTTTGAGAGAATTTCAATCCGCCCGTATCAGTTAATAAACCTGTGTATACGGCATTGTTAAATGTTTTTGATAATTGTTTGGGTTCAATTCCCAAAGGTTCTGCAAATTGCATCATTAATTGAGTTGCAGCACCGCATGAGGGGTCAACAAGGTTAATATCACCAAAGTTATTATCTGTACCATCTTCATATTTTTCATAAGGGTGGTGGTCAATTTTCAACTTGTGGTCTGCTCTTTGGTATACACCTTGGAAATAATCTTGTGCAATCATACCGGGTTTTGAAGCGTCAACAGAAACGCAAAGGTCGTATTTGCCGTGACGGTCAGCCATTTTGTCCGCAAATTTAGCATCACCGTTCGGTCTTGTTTCGACAATATTAACGCCTTCTAAATTTTCTTTAAGGAAGTCATATCTTTTCGGCAAAGGTCCAAAAATAAAGCAGTCAACAGTTTTTCCGGTTGCTTGGTGCAACATTGATGCACAAGCAAAGCAAGAACCGATACTGTCACCGTCAGGTGATTGGTGACCAGAAACTGCAATTCTTTCAATGCCGGGGTCTTTGATTACCTTTACCATATCTTTGATGGCTTTTGCGTTTGCATCACTTTCGGGCTTCCAACCGCCGAAAGAAACCTGCTTAACCATAGAACGGTTAAACGCTGCCATTTTGTCGAGCGAACCTTGGTTGTAGTTCGGTCTGTCTTGTTGCGCAGCAACTTCGGGTTTAACAGCCGCTTTGTCATTCTTTGCATTCAAAGCAACTTTGTTCAATCCGTTGATATTGTTAATATCCATGTATTCTCCTTTCATCAAACACGGTTGATTAAAGCCTGCTAAAATATTTTTTTTGCCGTCATGCGGAAGAAATTTTTGAAATTATTTACAAAAATTAACAAGCTCCACAAATTTTTATCCGGTTGATTTTAACATTTATTTTTGATAAAGTCGAACCGTAAGTCAAATGAAAGTTTTTTTGACTTTAGGATGTAGCGCATTTGGCAAGCGAAACGAAGCGCCAATTAAAACCAAACTGCGTGAACCTGTTATAAAATACAACTAAATAATTTTCGGGATGTAGCGCAGTTTGGTAGCGCACTTGCTTTGGGAGCAAGGGGTCGCAGGTTCAAATCCTGTCATCCCGATTTTTTGTGTTAAAATCATTTGTATTAGGGCGTTTGTGAGGCATAGAATTGACAAAGAAAAGAGTTATTTTTATCGTGTCGACGATTGTTGTAATTGCAATAATTGCAATCCTTTCAGCGCCTTTATTCAGCGGATTTTCGGTAAATAACGAATCTTTGATAATGCCTTATGTTTCGTCGTACCCGTTGATAGACGATGACGGTATTTTACAAATTTTCACGGCAAGCGGGCATTCTTGGCTTGTAATGTCGATGTTTTTTGTTGAATTTGCGAGATATTTGCCGAAAATTCTTCATTTACATCCGCAAATTTGCATTCAGACTGTCACGGCAAAGTTTTTTTTCGGGATATTTTTCTTATTTTTATTTGCGATAACGAATAATTTTTTCAAGTACGCGAAGAATAAAACCTGCTATGCGGTTGGGTTATTGAGTTCATTTTATTTTGTCATATCGCTATTGCACAAATGCGATTTTTTGTGGATGTTTGCGAGCGACTGTTGGTTTTGGGCATACATATTTTTACCGATTTCGGCGATTATTTTGTTTTCGTATTTGGAAAAATATTATGTTTTGCGAGAAAAACCCACAAAACAGGAGATTGTTTCAGTTGCAATATTGTTTTTGATAACGGCAGTAGGTCATGAATTTTTCAGATTTGTTCTGATTGTCGGAGTTTTGTTGATGTTTTTAGTTGAAAAATATCTCATAAAGAGCGATATTCCGACTAAAAAATTTTTCAAATATTATATAGCCGCAACCGCGATATGCGTGTTTACGATATTTTCATACTCGTATCAATCTTGGCTGAATATTTATACACAGGGCGAACAGACAGCAATGTTTCCATATTTTATAAAGTATTTAAGATATTTTATCGAATACATAATCAACGCTTTTTCTCCCTTATATGCATTGTTACTGTTTTTGGGAATTACAATACATTTCTTTGTAAAAGATAAACAGAATAATTACAGATTATATAATTATATGGCATCGTTCACGGTTGCGGGAATTTTGTTCTTTTGGGCAATTATGGCGGGAAATGACGGCTTCGGATACGAAGTACCGTTAATGCATTCGGGGCTTAGATTTTTATTCGGAATTCTTTTATTGTGCATGATTGCATCGGCGACGGGCTATTTATTGACCTTTGCGGAGATTAAGTCTAAAAACAAATATATTATATCTGTCGGAATTTTCCTGTTGGCTGCTTTATCTGTCGGAACGGCAAGGGCTTTTGACTTTTCGCATTTTCAAAAAGACTCTTTTGAAACGAGAAGAGATATGTATATTTTTGAAAAAACATTTTTGTTGAACAAAAATAAGCAGGATTTGTATATTTTTGACGAAAATTCTTACCGAATTACACATTATTATTTGTTTGACACGTATTTTAACAACAAAACGGATTTTGAGGTTAAGAATATAGAAATTTGCAAGGACATTTCCGATAAACAAAAATGCCGAGACTTATATTTAAAATCGGTGGAAGATAAAATCGGTTATAAATTCACGAAAGAAGAACTCGACAGATTGGATTTCAACTCGTTGTATAAGTTGTAAAAGCCTTTGAAATGTATAGATTTCGTGATATTTTTAAATTATGAAAAAAGTTTTTAAAATAATTGCAATAAATTTGTTGGTTTTGTGTGGATTGTTGCTTGCTGCGGAATTGTTTGTGGCGGGAATTGTCGTCAGAAAGGAACTTTTGACGGAACATTACGTAATGCAACTTCATTCGGACGAAAAAGTTCCCGATATAACGATAACGAAATATTCAAAAGAATATGTGAAAAGGGTCATTGACAGACACTTTGTTTCAAAGTTCAACAAATACTACGAGTTGAGGGACTTTAGAACCCATGCTGTCGGAAAATCTTATAAAGGCGATAAAGATATAGTTTTGGCAGGTTGTTCTTATGCCTACGGCACGGGAATCGAGCAAGAGGAAACCTTTGGCGAAGAGTTGGCGAGAAATTTACATGATTATAAAATATATAATGCTGCTTTAGAAGGCGGTTCTCCGAGAGAAACTTTATATTTACTCAGAAATTATAAAAAATGCGCAGAGCAGGGCATTTTCCCCGAAAATTCAGCAAATACAAAGTATTTTATATATACGTTTATTGGCGATCAAGGAAGAAGACTTTTCTTTGATATATTTCGCATAAGCCCGGTTTTCAAAGCCTATAAAGATAATAACGGCATCGAAAGACTTGCGTATACGGAAAAACGAAGCATTTTTGACAAATCTTATATCAAATTTTTCTTCGGATATAATTATTCACCAAAACTCAATGATAGAATGATAAAAGCAACAACTCTGTATTTTTCGGAAATGAAACTCGACGTCGAAAAAGCATTTCCCAATGCAAAATTCATCCTTTTTGTCTACGATGACGAAAACTACGACTATGACTGGTCAATACTTGAAAAAGAAGGCATTACGGTATTAAAACTTGAAGAAATGTCGGATATTCCGATTGCTTCAGACGAAAAATATCTCTATAAATCACACCCTAACGGACTTGCTTGGCAAATCGTCGTGCCGATTTTGATTAAAAACCTTAATATGCAAAAGTAATCTACAAAAGCATCAGAGGTTCTTCCTGTCATTCCACGTCATTCTGGCGGATTTTCGGTAGAGTGGAGTCGAGCAAAGCGAGCGAACTCGTAAGTAGGAGATTTTCGACGGAACTACTAAGACAAAGTCTTAAAGTGGAGTCAAGAAAATCGACTACCCGAAAATCCAAGACAACAGCATTGTAGGTTGGGTCTTGACCCAACAAAAATTTTTCTTCAGAAAGATTCTTCGCTTTGCTCAGAATGACCATATATTCACTCGTTTTATCGGATTTCGTCCGACCGTCATTCTGAGGGCAACGCCCGAAGAATCTGCTTCAATAATATTTAGTAAATTCTATGAACAAACAGATTCCGAAACAAGCGGATTTTGTGTAGTGCAAGCGGTAGCGTAGACACGAAGGAACAAAAAGTCAGGCGAACGACAACGAAGTGTAGTGAGCAACGACTTTTTGTGAAACAAAATCCAAGACAGTTCGGAATAACATTCAACTTCCTGTCACCCTGAATTTATTTCAGGGTCTATATTAAAGATACCTTTTCCGTCATTCTGAACCCACGAAGTGGGTGAAGAATCTATTCTGCTCAAAACA
>SAMEA104315436__coassemble_1006_pt1 | contig 25075 bp, 21 predicted proteins | sample SAMEA104315436__metabat2_low_PE_043 | metagenome-assembled genome bin SAMEA104315436 (sample SAMEA104315436) | gut metagenome | biome: Monkey gut; feature: monkey-associated habitat; material: faeces | place: China | collected 2013
ACTTTTGAAACTTTACGCAGGCAGAAAAACCGCCGAGGGATACGCATTTGAACCCGATACCGTATGGCAGTACGAAATGGAAGATGCATTTCCATATACGGAAACACCCGACCAGATGAAAGCCATTAACGACACAAAATCCGATATGGAACTTGATAAACCGATGGACAGATTGATATGCGGCGATGTTGGTTTTGGTAAAACCGAAGTCGCGCTTAGAGCGATGTTCAAAGCCGTAATGTCGGGCAAACAAGCCGCAATGGTCGTTCCGACGACTGTTCTTGCAATGCAGCATTATGCAACCGTTTGCGAAAGATTTAAGCCTTTTCCTGTCAGAATAGCGGTTTTATCAAGATTTAGAACGAAAAAAGAAATCCGTGAAAGTTTGGAAAAACTTGCCGCAGGTGAAATTGACATCGTAATCGGAACGCACCGTTTGCTGCAAGACGACGTGGTTTTCAAGGATTTAGGACTTCTTGTTATAGATGAGGAGCATAAATTCGGGGTAAATCACAAAGAAAAATTCAAAATGTTGAAAAAAAATATCGACGTTTTAAATATGTCCGCAACTCCGATTCCGAGAACGCTTTATATGTCCCTGTCGGGAATACGCGATATCAGCGTGATTGCTACCGCACCGACAGAAAGACTTCCCGTAAAGACTTTCGTCAGCGAGTACAAAGCGGACGTTGTAAAAAATGCCATAAACTACGAAATGGAGCGTGACGGACAGGTTTTCTATCTTTATAACAGGGTCGAAACCATTTATGACTTTGCGGCGCAACTTCAAAAAATCGTTCCTAACGCAAGAATTGCAGTTGCTCACGGCAAAACAGACGGCGCAAAACTCGAAAAAATCATGTGTGAATTTCGAGACGGTGAATACGACATCCTGCTTTGCAGCGCCATTATTGAATCAGGCATCGATATCAAAAACGCAAACACAATAATTATCCACGATGCGGACAAATTCGGTCTTGCTCAACTTTACCAACTCAGAGGACGGGTCGGCAGAACGGACAGACAGGCTTATTGTTATTGTCTTTATAAGCAAAACAAACTCTTGACCGAAGATGCGGAAAAACGTCTTAAAGCGATAAAAGAATTTACAACCTTCGGAAGCGGTTATCAAATCGCGCTGAGGGATATCGAAATCCGCGGCATCGGCAATCTTTTGGGAACAAAACAACACGGAAAGATGGTCACGGTCGGCTTCGACACGTATTGTTCTTTGTTGGATGAAGCCGTAAAAGAATTACAGGACATCAAAGAGCATAAATTCAAGTCCTCAATTATTGATATCAACGTGACGGCATACATTCCCGACGAATGGGTCGGCTCGGAAGAGCAAAAAATGCTCGAATATAAAAGGCTTTCGGAATCCAAGTCTCTCTCTGAACTTGATGCAACGGTTAATGAATGGAAAGACAGATTTTCAAAACTCGAAGAACCTGTTGAAAATCTCATAAAACTTGTGAAATTAAAACTTTCCGCAAGCGGCGCGGGCATAACTTCCGTCAGAGAAACCGCGGGAGGAATAAGAATTTATTCAAATTACACCGAGCCCGAAACAAGGTTAATATATAGAAACCTTCCTTTGGAATTGAAAAGATATATTAAGTTGGCAAAACTTCCAAAGGCTTGCAACGACGGCGAAATGGTAATAATTCTTGATAATTCGCATTTAAACTTTAACGAACTATTTAACATGCTGTCGGATTTATTCTATTATATATCTAAGGTAACTTTGGAATATACACAAAGAACCGACTGTTAAGGAGAACAAAATGAAATTTGATGCAAAATTAGCAATAACCGCAATCTTATCGGTTGCATTGCTCACAGGTTGCGGCGCACCGTCAAAGAAAAATGCGGCACTTATTATCAATGATACCGTAATCACAAAACAACAATTTAATAAAGAATACGATGCTATGCTCGGAAGTCCGATGATAAAGCAAATGGGAATAGATTTAAAAACCAATCCCGACAGTTATTTGAACCTTATGTTGAAGGATAAAGTTGTAAACGACCTTATCGTGAAAACAATCCTCGACAATGAAATGAAAAAACGTCACATCGAAGTTAAAAAAGATGACGTAGATAAAGAATTAAAGGAAACTATCGACAAAATCGGTTCAAAGGATAAATTCAACGAAGCCTTGAAACAAAACGGAATTACGGCAGCGCAATTCAAAAAAGACTTGGAAGAAGAAGTCAAAATCAAAAAATTCGTAGACACTCTTACAATCGTAAAAATCACGGATAACGATGCTAAGAAATTCTATAACTCAAATCTTGATAAATTCAGATACCCCGACAAAGTCAGAGCATCTCATATCTTAATCAGCGCCGATCCCGACAGAATTAAGGAAGTTATTCTTGCGCAAGAATCATCAAAGAACTTGACGGAAGAACAAATTCAGAAAAAAGTTCAACAAGACTTGGCTGAAAAGCACAAAAAGGCAGAAAGAATTCTTGCAGAAGCGAAAAAAGACCCGTCAAAATTCGCAGCACTTGCAAAAAACAACTCTGACGACCCGGGAAGCGCACAAGTCGGCGGCGACTTAGGCTACTTTACAAAAGACCAAATGGTTGAAGAATTTTCAAAAGCAGCCTTTAGCGCAAGACCCGCAAGCGTAATCGGCTTGGTAAAAACTCAATTCGGCTGGCACATTATCCTCGTAAAAGACAGAGTTGCTGCAGGTACGGAACCTTTTGACAAGGTAAAAGACAACATCAAGTTGTACTTGGATAATCAAGCGAAAATTGACGCTTTGAAGAAATTCGTTGCTGACGCACAAAAGAACGCAAAAATCGAATACGTTGACAAAGACTTGGATCCGAACGTAATTCAAGAAAAAATCAAAGAACAGATTAAAGTCAGCCCCGTGGCACAAGCAGCGGAAGCAGCAAAGAAAAACAATAAATAACAGATTTTCAAGGGGGATTTAATTCCCCCTTATTTATAAAATTTAAAGGAGTAACCATGAGAGAACCCGTAAAAAGAGAAGATTTGCAAGCGTTATTGGCAAAATTGAGACAAGAAGGCAAAACGATTGTAACGACAAACGGATGTTTTGATATTTTGCACGTAGGTCACGTGAGATATCTGGAAGAAACAAAGAAATTCGGCGACGTTCTTATTGTTGCTTTAAATTCGGATGCATCAGTCAGAAGATTAAAAGGCGAAGGTCGTCCGATTAATAACGAAAACGACCGTGCAGAAGTCTTGAATGCCTTAAAGAGCGTGGATTACGTCGTATTATTTGACGAAGATTCTCCGATGCAATTGTTGGCGGAAATCAAACCTGACGTTCATACAAAAGGGGCGGACTATACAGTTGAAACTTTACCTGAAGCAAAAGTTATCCTCGAAAACGGCGGCAGACTGGAATTTATAAAATTTGTAGAAGGAAAATCGACCACTTCAACAATTGCAAAAATTAATGCGCAAAAATAGTCGTTATTTCAAGTATTGTAAACATTTTGTCTTTTATTTTTAAATATATTAAAATTGATAAAAACAAGATGGAGTACACTCATGAGATATTACAGCGCAGAAGAATTAGCTCACGTTACGGGCGGTATTTTAAACAAAGTTGAAGATGCAAAAGTGTGCAAATTATTCCCACCGTTATTGGCGGATGAAGAAACGCTCGCACTTGCATTGAATGAAGAAGAAATTGCAAACTTAGCAAAGACTAAGGCAAAAATTGCCATTGTTCCTTTGGGAGCAGCACCTGACAACATCACATCAATCGAAGTTGAAAGACCGAGACTTGCAATGATGAAGTTGCTCACAATGTTTTATGTAGCACCGACGACAGGTGACGGCATTCACCCGACGGCAGTAGTATATCCGACTGCAAAACTCGGCGAAAATGTTTCATTGGGACCGAATGTTGTAGTAGCAGAAGGCGCTGTAATCGGCGATAACACAAGAGTTTTGGCAAATGCATACATCGGCGAAGACGTAAAAATCGGTAAAGATTGCTTGTTCCACGCAGGTGTAAACATCGGTAAAAACACAATTATCGGCGACAGAGTAATCATTAACCACGGCGCAAGCATCGGCGCAGACGGCTTCAGTTTCGTAACCGAAACTCCCGATAACATTGAAAACGCAAAGAAAAACAGCGGCGAAATCAAAGAAACAAATACCCAACAAGTCGTTTACAAGATTCCGTCACTTGGCGGTGTAAAAATCGGTAACGATGTTGAAATCGGCGCAAACACTTGTATCGACAAAGGTACAATTGAATATACGACAATCGGCGACCAAACAAAGATTGATAACCTTGTTCAAATCGGTCACAACTGTAAAGTCGGCAGCGCTTGTATGATAGTTTCACAAGCGGGCGTAGCAGGCAGCTGCGTAATCGGCGACAGAGTAGTAATCGCAGGTCAAGCAGGTATGGCTGACCACATCACAATCGGACACGACTCAATCGTTATGGCGCAAGCAGGCGTTTCAAAAAGTTTCCCTGAAAAATCAATTATCGTTGGCGCACCTGCGGTTCCGAGAAAAGAATTTATTAAGCAACTTCAAACAATGAAGAAGGCTGAACAACTTATTAAGAAATTTCAGGCTTACGAAAAAGTTTTGAACGCTGACGTAGAAAACAACGAAGGTTAATCGAATGGCAACATTAAAGAAAACAGCGACCTTCACATCTGTCGGCTTGATGACGGGAAAAGACTGCACGGCAACGCTTGAACCGTCTGACAAAAAAGGTATTCGTTACCATTTTGAAGACGGAGTTGTGGAAGGTGCAATCGAAAATGTCGTCTCGACTGACCATTGCGTAGTTTTCGGCAATAAAGAAGTCAAAAAGATAATGTTGACGGAGCATTTTTCGGCGGCTTGCGCAATTTGCGGAATTGACGCATTGGATGTTTACTTGACGCATTATGAAATGCCGATTGGGGACGGAAGTTCCAAACCTTGGGTTGACTTGTTCAAAAAAACAGGAATAACCAATCAGGAAAAGGAAGTCTATACGATTAAAGAGCCCGTATATTATTTGAACGGAAAAACGCATTGCGTAGTTTTGCCGTCGGATAATTTCAGAATTACATACGGTGTAAATTATAATCATCCCGAATTGACAAACCGTTGGGTTTCAATGGAGTTGAAAGAACTCGATAAGGTTATCGAAGCGAGAACTTTCGGCTACTTAAAAGAGTTAAAGATGTTGCAACTTATGGGCTTTGCAAGAGGCGCAAGAGAAGACAACGCGGTCGGAATGACGGACGACGGTTATACAACGAAACTCAGAAGTCAGTATGAACCTGTAAAACATAAAATTTTGGACTTGATAGGAGATTTTTCGTTAACGGGCACAAATCCTCTCAATTGGAAAGCCGAAATCATAGTAAAAGAGGCAGGTCATACGGTACATTACAAAACAGCATTAATGCTGAAAGATAAAATCATTAAGGAGAAATAATGACAGAAGAAGTAATATCGCTTGATATAGAACAAATTATGGAAATGCTTCCGCACAGATACCCGTTTTTGCTCATTGACAGAGTAACGGAATGCGTATCGGGCAAATATGCAAAGGGATACAAAAACCTTACGATGAACGAACCGTTTTTCCAAGGTCATTTTCCGAACAAACCGATTATGCCCGGAGTTCTTCAATTGGAAGCAATGGCACAAATGGGCGCAGCAATTTTGTTGACGAAGCCGGAATACAAAGACAAGTTTTTTGTTTATGCAGGCGTAGACAAAGCAAGATTTAAGAGCATGGTAAAACCGGGAGACAGACTCGATATGGAAGTTGAACTTGTAAAGGTAAAAGGACCTATCGTAAAGGCACACGGCAAAGCATTTGTAGGCGACAAACTTGCAGTTGAAGCAGATATGATATTTTCTATGGTATAAAGAAAGCGGGAACAGATGACAATAGATAAAAGTGCAGTTATAGCAAAGTCGGCGATTATTCCTGACAGCGCGATTATTGGTCCGAACGTAGTAATCGGCGAAAATGTTGTTTTGGGCGAAAATGTAAAAATCGTCGCAAACGCGTATTTGGAACATTGTGAAATTGGCGAAGGAACAACGATTTCTCCGTTTGCAAGTATCGGAACCCCTCCGCAAGACTTGAGTTACAACAACGAACCTACAAAAACCGTTATCGGTAAAAACTGCTTGATTAAAGAATATGTAACGGTAAACAGAGCATCAGGCGAAGGCAATGCAACCGTTATCGGTAATAAGTGTTTGCTTATGGCATCATCACACGTTGCACACAACTGCAAATTGGAAGATGAAGTTATTATGGCAAATTTGGCAACATTGGGCGGACATTGTCAAGTCGGATTTGGCGCATTCATCGGCGGCATGAGCGTATTCCACCAGTTTGTCAGAATTGGTGAAATGTGTATCGTCAGCGGATTTTCCGCATCAAGAATGGACATTTTGCCTTACTGCAAAGGAGACGGCAGACCGCCTGTTCCGCACGGCATCAACGTAATCGGGTTGAAGCGCAGAGGATTAACTCTTGAAGAAAGAACAAACCTCAAACACGCATTCAAGATTATTTGCTCGGGCGAATACACAACGTTGAAAGCGGCTGATATTGTTGAAGATACAATTCCTCAAGACAAATACACGAAAAAACTTGTTGAATTTATCAGAACAACAAAACGCGGTATTGTTACACACGCAACCTCGTTCCAACAATAATAACAAACTTTTTGAGCGGATTGGAAACAATCCGCTTTTTTAATAAAGGAGAAAAAATGACAAATCTTTGGGAAAAATACGCAAAAGTTTTGGTAGAATATTCGACGAAAGTTAAAAAGGGCGAATTGACGGTAATTTCTGCATCCAGTCCGCAAGCAACTCCGTTAATAAAAGAAATTTATAAACAAGTTTTGCAAAAAGGGGCATATCCCGTTATCAGATGCGGACTTGAAGGAATAACGGAAACTTATTTAAAATACGCAACCGATGAGCAACTCGAATACATCGACCCTATGTTGCAGGTTGAATACGAAAAGGTTCAAAACTTCATCTCGCTTGGCGCACCGTTTAATACGAAAATGCTCGCAAAAGCGGATTCTAAAAAATTGGCAAAACGTTCCGCAACGACGAAACATCTCTCCGAATTAATGTTATCGAGAGCCGCAAAGGGCGAACTTAATTGGGTTATAGCAAACTTCCCGACCCATGCGCTGGCACAAGAGGGCAGAATGTCGTTGGACGATTACACCGATTTTCTCGTTCACGCTTGCTATTTGCACCTTGACGACCCTGTCGCAAAATGGAAGGAAATTGACGAAAAACAAAAGAAAATCGCGGAATTTTTAAACACCGTTTCAAAAATACATATAACAGGCGAAGATACAGATATCACCTTCGGTGTAAAAGGCAGAAAATGGAAGTCCTGCGCAGGTGAGTGCAACTTCCCCGACGGCGAAATTTATACCTCTCCGATTGAAGACGACGTCAACGGCGAGATTTACTTCGACTTCCCGCAAATTTACAGAGGAAACGAAGCGAACAAGGTTCACTTAACCGTCGAAAACGGCAGAGTGACGAAAGTTAAAGCCGAAAAGGGCGAAGATTACGTAAACAGTATGTTCGATATGGACGAAGGCTCAAGAGGAATAGGCGAAATCGCAATCGGCACAAACGATATGATTCAGGAAGTCACGGGCAACATATTGTTTGACGAAAAAATCGGCGGCTCAATCCACATGGCAATCGGCGCATCTTATCCCGAAACAGGCGGAAAGAACGTATCCGGCTTGCATTGGGATATGATTAAGAATATGAAAAACGGCGGAAAAATTTATGCCGACGACAAACTTATTTATGAAAGCGGAAAATTTTTAATCTGACCTGATTAATTCAAGACTAAAAAAGACCTCGCTTTGAGGTCTTTTTTATTTAAACATTTTTTGATTGGGGACTTTGTATTTTTTATGTTTTTTGCTGCCGAAATCTATTCCCAAATCCCGTTTTGCATTGTCCAAAGAAACTTTGGCGAGCGGCTTTCTCGTCATTCTATCGTAGAAAACCAACCAATGCTTGCGTTTCGGATCATCGACAGAAAAATACATCTTTCCGATAACACTTGAGCCTGACTCCATTTTTGTAAAAGACATTGCGTCTTTGAAAAACAAAGCAGGGTAGAATTTCCGCTTCATATCATTTTCGACGGCAATATCAAATCCCGAAAAATTTTGATCCGAAAAATTATCAATATCCATCGTAATTTCAAACGTATTACGCACCCCGAACGGGTCTTTGACAAGCCAAAGGTCTAGAATTTTGACATCCAAACCTTCATATTTCATCTCTTGTTGTTTGAACGCTTCTTTTTTCATAACGGGAAGTTCGACATCAGATTGAATAGTAACTTTGATTTCATCTCCGCGAGAAATCAACACCCCTTTACCTTTTCTGATAAGACTCATTCCCAAGCCCAAAACCGCACCTGCGGCAGCACCGCCGAGAATTGTGTAGCCCTGACTTGCAATAGCAGCCTCTAAGCCCAAAACATTCAATGCCGTAAACCCGCCGACTACGCTGCCTGTAACCGTGTAAGCAGTATCTATGCCTACGGTTTTTGCAATTGCTTTCGGGGCGGAATTTTTAGTTGTCATAGAAGCATTGATAGGGATTTCTCTGCCGTCGGGAGTGATTAAGGTGTCGAATTTAACCTCAATCCAACCGTCACGTCCCCCTCTTTTGGGGTCAACGATATTTCTGACTGTTCCATGAGCCAAAGTTCCGACGGGCAAAAGAACACCGCCGCCGCCTTCAACATCATTTGAAACTTCAGCAAAAAATTCGTCGCCTTCCATGGTCGTTCCGCCTTGCAAAACTTGCGAAACAACCATTTTGACGACTTCTTTTGTTTCTATTTTATCAACCTTGCCCGTAAAAATCTGTTCTTTTTGAGGTTCTCTTTCGTCGTTAATTTCCGCATGACCGCGCCACACAGCGGCAAAAGCGGGTGCGACCTGCAACATGCAAAATACTAAAAACAACCCTAAGATTTTTTTCATACTAATCCTTTTGAGGCAGGTGATTATTCTTTGTCTTTGTCCTCTTGATGACGTTTATGATAATCTTCCAAGAAGCCCGTATCGAAGTTTCCGCTGATGAAAACAGGGTCTTCTACCAAATCTTGATAGAAAGGCAAAGTTGTCTTAACACCTGTAATGACATACTCTTTCAAGGCGCGATACATTCTTCTTCTTGCCTGTTCTCTGTCGGGAGCCCAACATACGAGTTTGCTTATCATAGAATCATAATACGGAGGAATTGCATAGCCCGAATAGACGTGAGAATCAACTCTGACGCCAAATCCGCCGGGGGCAACGTAACCGTTGATTAAACCTGCGGCAGGCATAAAGTCTCTGTCGGGGTCTTCTGCGTTAATACGACATTCAATCGCGTGACCGTGCAATTTCACATCTCTTTGTGTAACAGAAAGCGGCAAACCTGCGGCAATGTTGATTTGCTCACGGACGATATCAATGTTTGAAATCATTTCCGTAATGCCGTGTTCAACCTGCAATCTTGTGTTCATTTCCATAAAATAGAAATTGTTGTCTTTGTCGAGCAAAAATTCAACAGTTCCGACACCTTCGTATTTTGCGGCTTTCGCAACACGAACAGCGGTCTTGCCGAGTTTTTCTCTGATTTTGTCATTAACTGCCGGAGAAGGCGTTTCTTCAACAAGTTTTTGGTGACGTCTTTGGATAGAACAATCACGTTCGCCCAAGTGAATAACGTTTCCTTGCTTGTCCGCCAATACTTGAACTTCGATGTGTCTCGGATTTACGAGATATTTTTCGATATAAACTCCCGGGTTACCGAAAAATCTTTGTGCTTCCGTTTTACAAAGCACGATATTTTCTTCGAGTTCGCTTTCGGAATTTACAATTCTCATACCTTTTCCGCCGCCACCAGCCGTAGCCTTAACGATAACAGGGTAGCCCGCGCGTTTGCAGAACTTCTTAGCCTTGTTCAAATCGTCAATCAAATCAGTTCCGGGGGTAATCGGAATGTCTTTTGACTGCATTGTCGCTCTGGCAGTTGCTTTGTCACCCATTTTTCTGATGACATCACCGCTGGGTCCGATAAAGGTAATTCCGTGTTGTTGACAAACATCTGCGAAATCCGCTCTTTCCGACATAAATCCATATCCCGGGTGAATTGCATCTGCCCCGGAAATCAATGCCGTCGAGATAATTGCAGGAATGTTCAAATAACTCTTTGCACTTTCTTTCGGACCGATACAGTATGCTTCTGTCGCCAAACTAACGTGCAAAGAATCAGCGTCAGCCTCAGAGTATACGGCAACCGTCGGAATACCGATTTCGCGGCAAGCTCTGATAACTCTGACTGCAACTTCGCCTCTATTTGCTACTAAAACTTTTTTAAACATAATTATGCCTCAACAATATTTTGCACAAATTTTGCCCTAAGGCTACTTTTTGTGCAAAAAATTGTATATTAATCTACTCTACATACATCAAAACTTGACCGTATTCAACGGGTTTGCCGTTTTCAACGCAAATTTTAACAATCTTACCTGCAACTTCAGACTCAATTTTGTTCATAAGTTTCATTGCTTCAACGATACAAACAACCTGACCTTTAGAAACGGTGTCACCAACTTGAACGAAAGGTGCATCGTCCGAAGAAGGAGCAGCATAGAAAGTACCAACCATAGGTGATACAATCGGTGTACCCTTGATTTCTTCTTCTTTTGCAGGTTCTGCTTGTTGAACTTGAGGCTGAACGACTTGAGGAGCAACTGTTTGAGGTTGTGCAATCATCGGAGCCGCTTCAGTTACAACTCTTGTAACTTCTTTGTCTCGTCTGAGGATGATTGTATCTTCACCTTTTTCAAGCGCAATTTCCGTCAAATCGTTATCTGACAAGATTTTTGCAAGTTTTTTAATATAATCTGTTTCAAAATTCATAATTAAAATACCTATACTCTACCGAGATACTCGTTTGTTCTTGTATCAACTCTGATTACATCACCGTTCATTACCAAGAAAGGAACTTGAACAACTGCACCTGTTTCAAGTGTAGCAGGTTTAGTACCGCCTTGTGATGTGTTACCTCTTTCAGAAGGAGGAGTATCTGTTACCGTCAATTCAACGTGGTTAGGAATATCTACACCGATGATTTTGCCATCGTGTAACAATACCATAACATTCATATTTTCTTTAAGGTACTTAATTCCGTCGCCGATGTAAGCAGCAGGAATGTTCATTTGTTCGTATGATTCCATATCCATCATTACGAAATCATTACCTTCTTTGTAAAGGTATTGCATTTCTTTTTTGTCGAGTTGAGCCTTAGCAACCTTTTCGCCTGCTCTGAAAGTTCTTTCAACAACTTGACCTGTTTCAATCTTTTTCAATTTAGTTTTTACGAATGCGGCACCTTTACCGGGTTTAACGTGAAGAAATTCAATAACTGACCAAAGTCCGTTATCCAATTCAAGTGTCAAACCTGTTTTTAAATCGTTTACAGAAATCATATAAATTTATCCTTATTTACTGTGCGAAAAAATGATAACACAAATTTTCCACCTAGGCAATAAATGCCAATATTGTTTACAAAATCAAGCGTTTTGAAGTTATATTTCATCAGAAATATAATCAAAAATTCTGCATGTTTCCGCCCACAAATCCTCGTCCGATTTATCTTCGGGAAGCTCGAGCGTTATAGTCGGAATATTTCTTTCTTTTCCTGCGTAAGTACCGAAACTTCCGGGGGTTTCGTAGCCGATATCTTCCTCAACGGGATAGCCCGTCAAAGCCGATATTTTCTCCGCAAAGACCCTCGCATCACCGTCAAAGTTCACAACTTTATACGGAGCGTGCAAAGAAAGAATAAATTCGGGCTTATATTTTTCCAAAACATCAATCATAAAGCGTGTTTCGACTTCACTCGCAGGAGTTTCACCGCAATAATAATGTTTATCTTCAAGCATTTTTCGATTTTTTGTGGGAAAATTTCTGTTCAAATCCACCCCGTTGGAATTTTGTCTTGTATTCAAAATTTTTCCGTCGGGATTTAAGCAGGGGATAATCAAAACCCTGTTTTTGCAAGGAGTTTTTCGTTTCTCAATAAATTTTTCGAGCAAATATTCTCCTTGCGGTTCGTCTCCGTGAAAAACACCAATCATCAAAACGGTTTTAGACTTTGAAGATGATTCCGCCTCAAGGAGTTTAATCTCGCGCCCTTGCGCAGATGTAACAGTTTCAAGTGTTTTAATCATTATTCACCCATAACCTTAATCAAAATGCGCTTATCTCGTTGACCGTCAAATTCCGCATAATAAATTTGCTGCCAAGTTCCAAAGTCCAATCTGCCGTCAGTTACGGGAACTATAATTTCATGCCCGATAACAAGGCTCTTTAAATGCGCATCACCGTTGGTTTCGCCCGTTTGGTGGTGCTTATAATTTATATTAAACGGCGCAACATCCTCAAGCCATTTTTCAATGTCCTGAATAAGTCCGCTTTCGGCATCATTGACGTAAATACCCGCCGTAATGTGCATTGCGCTGACCAAAATCATACCGTCATTGATTCCGCTTTCATAAAGCGCTTGTTCAACATCTCGGGTGATATTGATGTAATCGTGGATATTTTTTGTATGAACCCAAAGGTATTTTGTGTGAAATTTCATAGTTTCTCCTTTTTTTACAATTTTATCAATTTTTTGAAAAATCATATACAACTTTACAATTTACTACGTGATATAATATCGGCGAAGAGAGGTATATATGTGGATATTGTACGCATTAGGAAGCGCCGTTTTCGCAGCATTAACGGCAATTACGGCTAAAGTCGGCGTTTCGGTAATTAACTCAAATCTTGCAACCGCAATCAGAACTTTTGTTGTACTGATTATTTCGACGGGGATTGTTTTTTCGACAAAGGAATTTCAAAACATAACTTCAATACCGCAAAAGACATGGATATTTCTTGTGATTTCGGGGGTAATGACAGGCTTATCGTGGTTGTGTTACTTCAAAGCCCTTCAAATGGGAGAAACCTCAAGGGTCGTAACAATCGACAAATTCAGCCTCGTTTTTGTGCTTTTGCTATCAGCGATTTTTTTAAGAGAAACGATGAATTTCAAAATGATTTTCGGATGCATTTTGATAACGGTCGGAACGATTTTGATGGTTGTATAAAATCTATTACGCAATAGATACAAATTTCACAATTTTCGGAATATGAATTATACTGTTTTCAAAAGAGGAAGTTCAATGAAAAACAAGTTTATACATTTATACCATTTGACAGAAACAATGACGGTTTTCGCGGATTTAAAAGAGGATAAAGTTCTCGGCAATTTGTGCAAACTCGTGGAAATTTTGTCTAAAAGAGATTTTAAGGAACAAATTTATCCGGAAGCATTAAATTATTATACAAATATGTGTACGGAACTCTACAAAGCAAATATGACGGCAAGTTTGCCGAATTATATCTACGATTTAATTTTGTATGCGGAAAATGCATTTTCGGTAAAATGCGCGCAAAACCAATTCCATGAAATCTCGACCCACGTTGTTGATGCGGCGAAAAAAGACCTTATGACATTAAGACTTTTAGCCGAAATCGAATACGACGAAATTGTTTCGGGCATTTTGGCAAACAATCCTCAACTTGAAGACATTCAAGACTCGCTTCCTGCATATTCAAGCGCGTTCAAGCACGCAGGCAAAAAGGATAAATGGGAAGATTTTCTCGCTGATTTTGTAAGATTTTACATCAAAAACGGCACGGGAGAATTTGCGAAGCATTACTCTTTCCGCGTAAATTCAAGCGGTGAACTCGTTCCCGTTACACACCCCGATAAAGTTAAACTTGAAGATTTGAAACTTTACGAACCTCAAAAACAGAAAGCCAACGACAATTTGGTCGCATTTATGTCACAAAATCCTTATAACAATGTGCTTTTGTACGGCGACAGAGGAACGGGCAAATCTTCTTGCGTAAAGGCGCTTGCAAACGAATATGCGGAAATGGGCTTGAGAATTATTCAGCTTGAAAAAAACAAACTGAAATATTTAAGTTCGATTATGCAAACTTTGTCGACAAATCCGCTCAAATTCCTTATCTTTATTGACGATTTGACATTTAGCGAAGATGATGACAATATGGGAACTTTAAAAGCGGTGCTTGAAGGCTCAATATGCTCGCAGCCCGAAAACACGGTTATTTACGCAACGTCAAACAGACGTCACATTGTAAAAGAAACCTTCTCGGCTCGTGAAGGGGATGAAATTCACAGAGAAGATACAATCGACGAATTGATGTCTCTGTCGGACAGATTTGGACTTATGATAACTTATCAAATGCCGTCAAAAGACCAATTCCTCGAAATCACAAAACAGATTGCGACAGACAGAAAACTCACGGCGCCTTTTGAAGAAATTGCGGAAGGTGTTGAGAAATACGCACTCGCAAGAGGTTATCGTTCTCCGAGAATTGCGCGTCAATACTTAGATTTGACCTATAATTCATAATTCGGACGCAAAATGAACAAACTGTTATCACGAGAATTTATAACCTATTGCCTTGTCGGACTTGTAAACACAGTTGTCGGAATCGGAACGGCATTGATTTTTTTAAACGTCATTTTTCCGATTTACGAGGTTCCGTCACATATTTCTTATCCCGTATCAACGGGGTTGTCGTATGTTGTGGGAATTATCGTATCGTTTTATCTTAACAAAAAATTCACGTTTAAAAACACCGACAAAGCAGGTATGCAGTTTGTAAAATTTTTCACGACAATGCTACCCGCATACGTTTTTTCGTACTGGCTCGGATACAACCTCGGACATTTTACATCAAAATTTTTGCCTGATTTTATTTTTGACTTTTTCGCAAAATTATTAAACGTTCAAACGAGCGTAGTTGTAGATGATTACGCAGTTTTGATATCAATGGCAATCTACCTCATCGCAGGCTTTTCGATTAACAAATTTATTGTATTTAAACAAAATCAAAAACCCTCGAAATTGTAAATAATACAAGCGTTTTCGACACAAGCACCCTCTTTTTATGCTATAATAAATAAGAGGTATTTATGACGTTAGAAAACAAACTCGGAATAGATAATTCGGCGGAACTTGCCAATGTCGAGGAAAAAATCAGCAAAACAAAGGCGATAGAATTATTTGAAAAAGGTATCCTTAATTCATTAGAATGCGGAACATTCGCATCTCTGATTGCAATTCATAAATATCTCTTTGACGAAATTTATAATTTTGCGGGAGAAATCAGAACCGTAAATATTGCAAAAGGCAATTTCAGATTTGCACCGATAATGTACTTGAAATCGGCATTAGAGCATATTGAAAAAATGCCTCAAAGGACATTTGAAGAAATTGTCGATAAATATGTTGAAATGAATATCGCGCATCCGTTCAGAGAAGGGAACGGTCGCAGTATGCGAATTTGGCTCGATTTGATTTTGAAAAAAGAAATCCAAAAGGTCGTAGATTGGAACAAAATCGACAAAGAAGATTATCTTTTGGCAATGGAGCGCAGTCCGATAAAAACCATAGAAATCAAAGAATTATTGAGACAAGCCCTGACTTCAGATATCGACAACCGCGAAGTTTATATGAAAGGTATTGATGCGAGTTACAACTACGAGGGCTATTTCACGTACAAAACGCAAGATTTAAAAAACGGTTAATCGACTAAAATAATTTTTTTCATTAAAAAAGGCGGAACTTCAAGAGTTCCGCCGATTTTGTTTTAAGGCTCAGACTAGTTATCCGTGTCGGAATCTTTGTCTTTATTCTTGTCTTTGCTTGAATCCGAAGCAAGTGAGCCGACTGCCCAACGAGCGCCGAGTGTAAACGCAGCACCTGTTCTTCCACCGTTTCTGAACATTGCTTGTCCAAATCCTGTGAATCTTTCGCCGACTGATTTTTGGAGACCGAGACCGTATTCAACGTATGCCTTGGTTGTTGTTTCGGGCAAGTTGACTTCGTTAGCCTTAACTTTTGTATCGTCGATGATGTTCCAAACCATCTTCGCACCTACGTAAGGTTGCCATCCTTTTTCCGTATTTCCGATGAATTTCAAACCGGGCGCGAGTTGAATTGCATTCAAGCAATCGTTCTTAATTTTAACGCCGTTGATTGTGTAATCATCAAACGGATTTACGAATGTATAAGACATCAACCAACTCGGTTGGATAATGAACTTACCGTCCGCGAGTTCCCAGTTGTAGCCTGTTTTAGAAGCAACACCGGTTGCGAGAGTAGCAAGATCGGCATCGCCCTTTGTTGTTTTGATATCAGCACCGTGGAAACTTACGTTTGCAGTCAATGCGGAGAAGAAATCTCCTCTGTATGCTGCCGCCGTTAAGCCGACAACACCGCCGTTTTGAGTAACTTCATTTCCTTCAAATGCTTGGTGTGAACCGTTATATCCGACGTATGCCGAATATTGCATATCCCATTTGCCTGCGGGAATGATAACGGAATCACCGCCGACCAAAGCGCCGTACATAGTGTTATCTACATCGGGACCGCTCTTCAAATTAACTCTTTCGGTTGAAACATAGGGTTTGAACCAAACACCTTTGTTTTCCAATTGAGTGTACAACGGTGAGAATACTTGAGGTTCATCTCCGTCATAAGCGTATTTGTTAGAGAATTTTTCCGCTTGACGTTGAGATTTCGTTTTCAACATCGTTTGGTCAACATTTGCAAGTGCTACATCATAGTTATTAAGTTGAGTGTAGTAAATACCTTGCATTGCAACAGATGAACCGAACAAGTACGGATTAAACGAATCATATCCGCCACCGCCCGTTCTGTTGAACGTAAAGCCGTCACTTGCAGATGTTCCGCCTTTTTTAACCGTATATCTGTAAATTGAAGATTCAACCGCATATTCTTTGTTGACATCAATTGCAACCGCATTCCACAAATCATCGTTGTCTGTGAATTTGATACCTTCCGTAACTTCAGAAGTTGCATCGGAAATTACGTTCATATCAAGGTTAAGTTTTGATCCGTCAACAACGCTAACAGTATCCGCATTCAAGGTATCCATTTTCTTGTTTGCAAGGTCAACATCTACGTTAATGTAAGATGTTTTTGCTTCCCGCAAAGTCGGGGTATCAATACCCAGAACCAAACTCTTTAATCTGATATCGTTAGTAGCACCGTTTGCAAGGTTCAACGTACCTCCTTGGAAATTGATTGAGTTTTTGTTATACGTTGTTCCGTCGTGTTTTGATGAATCGTAAAGGTACAAGTCATTGTTATAACTTAAAACACCGCCGTCATTAAGATTGTATGTGATTTCATCATCATAATTATTTCTTGTAAGATTTACGTTATCAACATTTGCTACAAAGGGGTCAAATATACCGTTTGCAACAATATTTGAGTTTTCGCCTTGTCCCTTGAAAGTAACTGTATTGTATTTTTTCACGGGATTATCAGGGTCTGTTGTATCCTCAAATACGTCCGAAATGATATCTCCGCCGCCGTTACCGTCACCGAGAGTGATTGTTCTTCCGTCTGCGGCATTAAATACTAGTTTGTATTTTCCGGAATCCGTCAAATTATCGTCTTTTTCGAGGTTAATATTACCTGTTATTGCAATATCCTTGTCTTTAGCCGTAATTTGAGCCATAGCTTTATCTTTGACAATTAAAGAATATTTTTCACCGTCATTCAAATCTGTATTTTTGAGATTTGCATCTGATAAAATTAAATTACGTTCGTCTGTACCGTTGCCAACAGTTAAAGCCTTGCCTTCAATAGAATTTCCTTTCCCGAAGATTGTCATATCTCCGTTTTCGATTGCTTTATTTTCGTTCAAGATTTCGTTTCCGCTCATTTGATAAGCCAAATTAGTGCTGTTTGCTTGAACTTTTTGAATTGCTTGTTCTAAGTTATCGAGTTTTTCGACGTGAATTTTTCCGTCAACTTTTGTGTAGTAAACACTGTTTTTGTCTGTATTTTCAGAAAATTTGATTTCTTCAAGTTCCATTTTGACATTGTCTTTTAAGTTTGTCGTAAATTGGTAACTTTCTTCGTCATTTTCTTGCATATTTGACAAATCGAGAGATTTGATAACGACATTACCTTCAATTTTTTCGCCTGTCGGATTTCCTTCTTCGTCAATATCTTCAAACCACAATTTTTTTGAATCAAAAGCATCTCCGTAATCAGCGAGAATAAATAATTTATCTCCTGTTTGATTTGACTCTAAATTTGCCAAGTTGACTTCGTTAATTTGACCGTTAGCCAAATCAATAGTTGAACCGTCATAGAATAAAATCGTGTTATTTTCACCTGTGTAAGTATCAGCAGGTTTAAATATACCTGTTTCATCAATGTCGATATTACTCAATATATGCTTTTCATCATATTTTGAGTTATCAAAAGCAAATGTGACTTTATTTTTGATATAAACGGAAGCATCTTCACCAACAATGCGATTTTCTTTTAATGTTCCACCGTTTAATACAATTTCACTGGCATTGAGTGCAGTAATGGCTTTATCTTTGTCATAAATTCTGTCAGCGGATGTTTCATATTGGGCGCCGTCAACGGTAATGAGCTGATTGATGTTTGCTTCATTTACAACTGCTCGACGATCTGCAATTACAACACGACCTGTTTCACTTTCGGCAATGTCTTTTTTCAATGTACCCGTTGTGAGGGTTAATTTTCCGTCGTTTGTAATATCACCTAATAAATTGTTAGCAGATGATGTAACATCACCTGTTAAAGCAATTTTTCCGCCGTCAACCACTACACCTAATGTACCGCCACTTAAAGAAACTGTACCATTGTTCGTAACTTTTTCTGTTGTTCCTGTTATACCGACTTTATCAGCATTTGCTTTCAACGTAGCATTTTCATTGATAAGGATATATTTTGAGCCAATTAATTCTTTTGAATTTATGACACCACCATCAATTATTGTCGTTCCGTCACCCGTAATTTTACTTGAACTATTCGTTTCGGGTGCTTCTTCCGTTGCGGTTTGTGCTTTAAGAGTTAAAGTACCGTCGTTTTTAACACCGTTTGTAACCAATTTATCTGCGTAAACAGAAACGTTACCGTTGTGATTAATAGTAACAGAAGTTTGAGTGATGCCGTTTTCATTGTCAAATGACAATTTCGTTTCTTTGGAACCCACAATGTCATCACCGACTGTCAAGGCGCCTGTACCGTCAATATTTGAAACGGAACTGTCACCCCAAACAACGAATGTACCGTCGTTTGTAACGGTATTTTTGATTGAAGAATCTGTAATTAAAAGTGTTCCGTCAACCGTGTTTTGGACTTTGCCGTTCAAGGTTGAATTAATAATGTCGGTATTTTTTGAGTTTACGAGGTCAGTATCGTTATTAACAAAGGTTGTATTTTCGATATGCAACTTTCCTTTGTTCGTAAGAGCAGTCGTAAAGTTTTTGAATTCTTTAACACCAAGAATATCTACCGCTTGGTCTTCATTTTCGATAGTCAAACCGCCGCGTTTTGTAACGTTACCGTCTTCGTCGGTTTTGCCGCCGTTAAGAGCGTATTTTTCCTGACCGTGGATAGTAAATTCGGTTTTCGCAGCGTTCAATGTGCCGATTTCCGTGCTATCATCAGCCAATTGATAATCTTGACGTCTGATTGTATATTGAATTCTTTCCGTGTCATCAGAAGCAACAACTTGTTCAAGAGTTGTCGTCATATCTTCTGTTCTTGTAATTTTAACTTGACCTTTGTTTTCCTTATCAACGACAAAGTTGTATGTAACACCGTCATTTGACTTGTAAGAACCGTCAACAGTAGCATCATTTACGCTGTCTGAATTGTCCGTTAAATATCTTACCGTTCTTACGGATTTATCAATCCAGTTTTCATCGTCATAAATTCCAACATCGTCCAAGTCGAATTTAACGTTTTGCTTAACTCCGCCTCTTGATTTTTCACCCAAAGAGATTTTGTTACTGTTAATTACAACGTTGTCGATTTCGTTTTCAATCGCATTGTAATCGACTTTAAATGTCAAAGTATTATTGGTATTGTTTGAAATCAAATACGGAATTGTTATTTTATCAATATTTTCGTTTTGCAAATCCAAAGTTGCAGCACTTACGTCTTGTTGAACGCTGTAAGAAGCCGTTGCAGCCTCTTTGCCCAATTTTACGTTAGCACCTGATGCAACAAACGCAAAACCGCTTGCATAATCGGACGAGAAATTGATTTTATTGTTAAATACATAGTTGCCCGAACCGGCAAATGCAATAGCAGCCGCATAATCGGCTGAACCGACATAAACATTGTCATCAACGGTGATAGTTCTGCCGTTTGCCGCATTCATTGTCAAAACACCGTCAGTTACATAAATCGCATTTCCTTGGTTTCCGGAAATCTTAACATCTTTGCCTGATGCGCTGATTTTAACATCCGCCGCATAGATTGCAGAACCTTGAGTCGCTTTGTTGTTTACGAAATCAGAATCTTTTACAACAACATAACCGTTCGGAGCAAAAATCGCACCACCGTAATTTGTTGCTTCGTTTGAATCAAACGTAGAATCGCTAACCGTAATGTATGCACCAGCATCGCTTTCTGCTGCTTCAGAAGCAATTGCTCCGCCGTTCAACGCTTTATTTTGTGTAAATGTTGAATTTTCAATGACCGATGTGCCTGCCAAAACATTGGTTGAAGTTTTAGTATAGATAGCACCACCGTTTTTTGCAGCAGTATTTTGTGTAAATGTAGAATTTGAAACACTTGAATTAACTGCTTCTCCGCCTTCTGTCACACCATAGATTGCACCGCCGTTTTCGGTAGCCTTGTTGCCCATGAATGTTGAACCGATAATGTTTGCACCGATTGTTTTATTATCTTTTGCAAAGTCAACATAAACCGCACCGCCGTTAACGGCTTTATTTTCATTGAATACCGCGTTGTTGATTGTTGCGGTAACATCGTTATTATAACCGTTATCGTGTTTGAAGTTTACATATACGGCACCGCCTTTGTCAGCAGAGTTGCTTTCAAATTTCGCATTTGAAACATTAAACAATTCCGCTGCGGAATCACCGTAATTTGTTAATTCTGCATAAACAGCACCGCCGTTTTTTGCAAAGTTATTTTTAAATGTGTAATATTTTTCCGTTGTTCCCGAAACTGATAACTGACCGCCTTGTTCAACAACAATAGAGGCACCGTTTCCTGTTGCATTTTTGTTGTTCGCAAATTCCAAATCCGTAGTTTCATCAGTCGGAGCAAGCACTAAACTGCCGGATTTAACAATCTTGTAAACACCGTTTGTTTGGTTGCTATATGCCTTATCTGCTTGGGTTTGTTTTTCACCGTCGTCAATAACTATCGGGAAAGAACTCTCGTCCTCCGCAACAGCAGGCGAAACCGACAACAAGCCCGAAAGCATTATCGCAGCAGATAACAACTTAATCTTATCTTGTTTCATACCTATTTTCCTTCTTACAAAAACCATTACGTCGGCTTTAATTTTACCATAATTCATGCCCGAAAACTCAAGCGCTCACAATTCTTTAAGATATTGTTACAAACAATAATAATGATTTGATTTTGTAAAATATTGTTAAGGGCACCTAACATTTTTATTGAAAAATTCTCTGCTAATTTTTACAATCTAATACGTAAGGCGCGCCTTACAAACAAAATTATTAAACCAAAGGGGGCATATTATTAAAATCACGGTTTTAGGCAGCGGTCACGGCGGATTTGCAATGGCATCGGACTTAAAGTATTCGGGCTACGACGTAGTTTTGTCGTCTGTTGCACCGCACAATTCAAAATTGAAGATGTTCAAAATCCTCGGAAACATTAAGATAGAAGGAATGTTTTCAAAATATCAGGAACCTGTTGTAATTCCGACTGATTTTATTGAAGAAAACACCCCAAAAGCCATTGAGCGCGCGGATATAATAATGATTAACACACCTGCGTTTGCACAAGAGGTTTATGAAGAGTTAATCGGCAAATACGGTAAAAAGGGGCAGATTGTCGTTTTCCCGTGCGGAGGTTTTTCGGCTGTTAATTTTCATAATTATTTAAAAGGAATTAACCGAGAAAACGATTTTTATGTATGCGAAACAGGCTCATTTATTTACACAACGAAACTCACGGGCTTAGGCAGCGTATTGATTAAGGATATGAAAAAAAGCGTTATGTTTGCGTGCGTTGACGACGAAAAGACCGACTACGCGCTCAAAGTCATGAACGAAATTTACCCGCAATTTTACAGAGCGGAAAACGTTTGGCAAACAAGTTTCAGCAATCCGAGTTCGACCCTGCACACAATCACAACCTTGTGTAATATGAGCAGAATCGAGCAAATGGGTTCTTACAAAAATTCTTTCTACGACATAACACCTGCCGTTGCAAGGATTATTGAAACCGTAGACGAAGAACGCTGCAAAATCGCATCATATTTTTTCAAGAACGTTATGAGCGTAACAGAAATTATGTGCAGCCTTTACAATATAAAATACGACAACATTTACGACACAATCAAAAACATAAATGCATTCAAACTCCAATATGCACCAAACAGCATGAAACACAGATATGTCACGGAAGACGTGCCGTACTCGCTCGTTCCGATTTCAACAATCGGCAAAAAACTCGGAATTGATTCGCCTAATATGGATGCGATTATTCACCTCGCATCTATGTCAAACAATGTCGATTATTTTTCCGACGGCAGAAATGCAGACAAAATCGGCTTTTTGCCCGAACAAGCAAAGTATTTTAAAGAAACGGCAGTTGTGTAATGACAATCGACAAAAAGTATCTTCCATTAATCTTATCGACAGCCGCAGCGTCATTTATGGTAAATCTTGATACATATATTATCAACGTTTCCGTACCTGCAATTGCGGCTGATTTTTCTGTATCAAAGGCAGATGTTTCGTGGGTCGTAATGGCTTATAACCTTATGGTTGTAGCGTTGTTGCTAATTTGCGGAAAACTCGCGGACAGAATAGGGCTAAAAAAACTTTTCACGGGCGGATTTGTTTTGTTCACGGCAAGTTCACTTTTTTGCGCATTATCACAAAACATTGCCCAATTAACGGGAGCGAGAATTTTACAAGGGATTGGCGCGTCGATTTTGTACGCACTTCCGCAGGCAATTATCGGAAAATTTTTGCCCGAAGAAAAACGCGGAATGGGCTTTGCTCTAAGCGCCTCGGCGGCAGCATTGGGGATTATGCTCGGCTCGCCTTTGAGCGGACTGATAACGGGCTTGTCCTCATGGCATTGGATATTCTTGATTAATATCCCCGTCGGAGTTTTCATTATCGCTTTGATTTTGAAAGATTCAAAAGTTTTTGTCGAACAAAATAACGCGGTCAAAACCGCAACTCGCGGCGACTTTGACATAAAAGGCTCTGTTTTGAGTTTCTTTGCAATTTTAGGACTGACTTTTTGGTTAAACAGATTGAATACATTCGGCTTGAAAAATTTGCCAATGCTGATAATTTTGTGTGTTTCAACGATTTTAGCAGGATATTTTATTTACCATTGTTTAAAATCCGAAAATCCGCTTGTCGACTTGAACTTGTTCAAAAACAAATATTTTACGTATGCAAACCTCGCTATGTTTATGATTTCTGCATTTTTGGCGGGTAACAATTTTATTATGCCGTTTTATTTGACAGAGGTAAAACATTTCTCGGAGTTGCAAATCGGACTTTATTTTATCATTTATTCCGCAAGTTATATGACGTTCAGTTTAACCTACGGAAAAATTTCTCAAAAGGTTTCCGCATCAAAAGTCAGCACAATAGCGGGATTTTTGGCGACTTTGACGATTTTACTTTTCGTTTTGAATATGAATCAAACAGGAACGCTCGTCGTCGTTTTGTATTTCATTTTGCTCGGAATGTCGTTTTCGTTTTTCATTACGTCAAACAACAATTTCGTAATGTTTCAGGCAAAAAAGAACGAGGAAGGCGCAGTTGCGGGGCTTCACAGAATGACGGGAAGATTTGGAATGCTTTTCGGCGTCGTATTTTTCGAGTTTCTGTTCACCTTTGCGGATAAATCGAGTTTAAACGGATTTATTACAACATATCTTGCAGGCGCAGCGATATGCCTTGTTACGGCGATAATTTCCGCTAAATGTCTGGCATTTAAAAACTAAGATTAAAGTTGCTTTTTCATCTCAACGTAAGGCAATCTTGAAAAACCCGCTTTTTCGTAAACGTGGACCGCATGGGCATTTTCATCCTCGACTTCCAGACGGAGAATTGAGTTTTTGTATGTGTTTTCAACAAATTTTATAAACTTAGGAATTATACCGTTTCCGCGGTATTCGGGCTTTAAGTATAAATCTTCAAGCCAAATGCACGATTTTCCGAACTCGGTCGAAAAACTTTTTGCCAGCATTGCATAACCGATAATTTTTGACGAAGAGACGAAAACATATCCGTCTGCAAAAGCGAAATCTTCGTCAAGACAAGCATCAATGTCGGACTTAAAAATCTCATCGCTGCCGTTTGTAAAAACCGCAGGCGAATTATAGAAAACTTTCATCATAGAAAAGATTTCGTCAAAATCAGCACGTTCAAATTTTCTAAATTCAAAATCCATAAAAGGATTATAACATTAAAATATTACACTTGTCGAAAACTGCCCTCTAAGGGACTTATCCCACAAAATTTATTTCAGGGTCTGGTTAACGAAAAAACCCGAAAAAAGATACTTCGCTTTGCTGTCTTGGATTTTCGGGCAGTCGATTTTCTTGACTTCACTTTCAGACTTCGTCTTCGTAGTTCCGTCGAAAATCTCCTACTTACGAGTTCGCTCGCTTTGCTCGACTCCACTCTACCGAAAATCCGCTCAGTATGACGACAGATATTTCTCGTCATTCTGAACCCACAAAGTGGGTGAAGAATCTATATTGCGTAGCAAAAGCGAGCGAATGCTTTTTACTCCTTTTGGTACTTTTGTACCGCAAAACTGCCCGCCGGCAACTGTGTGACTTGTTTTAGTAAACTCAACCCGAGTGGCTAAACTCGCTAACGCTC
>SAMEA104315436__coassemble_1104_pt1 | contig 20660 bp, 13 predicted proteins | sample SAMEA104315436__metabat2_low_PE_043 | metagenome-assembled genome bin SAMEA104315436 (sample SAMEA104315436) | gut metagenome | biome: Monkey gut; feature: monkey-associated habitat; material: faeces | place: China | collected 2013
TATGTGTTCGATGTAATCGGGAACGAAATTGAAGGTTTCGATTGAACCGCAATCCTTTGTTGCGACTTCTTTATCAATATTTGCAACAATTTCCGAGGTAATTTCATTAGTTGCGGGACCTGCATAATCGGGAATAAATTTCATACCCAAATATTCGGGAGGATTGTGAGATGCCGTAAACATTATGGCACAAGCGTTTTGATGTTTTGCGGAATACGCCAAAACAGGGGTCGGAACAACTTTTTCCGACAACAAAACTTTGAAGCCGACCGTTTTGAAAACATCTGCGCACAATTTTGCAAAATAATCCGCTTTCAAACGAGGGTCAAATCCAATAATAATCTTCTTTTCGATACCGAAATTATCGAGGACGTATTTTGCAATCGCATAAGATGCACGAGTTACGTTTTTATCGGTAAAATCCTTGTCAATAATGGCTCTCCAGCCGTCTGTACCAAATTTAATTTCGCTCATTTCAAATCCTTTACAGTTAGTTGATTTTAACAGTCATAATTTTCAAATCACAACGTGTTCAAAATAAAATTTCCGCAAAACACAATGCTATGTTAAAATAATTTTATCAGAATAACAAAGTAGTGTAAAATGAATATTTTAAATGCGGAAAAATTATATTTTTTAGGTCCTGAAGGTACATACGCTCAACAAGCAATGGAGCAACTCGTTGCAAAATACGATATAAAAGTTGAGCAAAAAATTCCCTTAAATCCGATTACGGCGATATTAAAAACCGTCGATAACGACAAAAACGCGTTTGCAGTTTTGCCGATTGAAAATTCAATCGAAGGAATTGTAAGAGAAACGATTGACAATCTTGTAAAATTAGAGGACGAAAACCTTAAAATTACGGCAGAAACAGTAATTCCAATCAGCCATTGTCTGATGTCCGAGGCAAAAAATCCGTCCGAAATCAAATACATCATTTCTCATCCGCAAGCTTTGGGTCAATGTTCCGGCTACATTTGCGAAAACCTCAAAGGAGTAACGGTTTTGGAAGCCGCCTCTACGAGTGAAGCAGCAAGACAGGCAAAAGAAAAAGGAAAAGAATATGCCGCAATCGCAAGCAAAATTGCGGCGAAAAAATTCGACTTAAACATCCTCGCAGAACAAATTAACGATGAAAAGGACAATAAAACAAGATTTATTTTATTGACGAGAACACCGCTTTCCACAACGGAAAACGCTAAAACGAGCATATTTTTCTCGGTTAAAAACGAACCCGGTTCTCTTGTTAAGGTTTTGAATATTTTTGACCAAGAAAACATTAACCTTATGTACATTGAATCGCGACCCTCGAAAAAGAAAATGGGCGAATACAACTTCTGCCTTGACTTAGAAGGTCATGTAACGGACAAAAACATCGCATCCGCTATTGAAAAAGCAGGAAAAATAACAAACCGTATAGTCGTAACGGGTTCTTATCCGCAGTTTGAACCGTAATGTAACAAAAATGTCACAATTTTGATTTTTTCGGAATAAAAAAAAATCGTATTCCCTCCTATAAATAGAACATAATATTTATTAATAAGGGATATAAAGATGACATTAACAAGTGATATTGAATATAAAGTTACACACAAAGGACTTGAGACTGCTCGAAAAATTTGCGCGAAAATGGATGACCAAAAGTCCAGAAAAAGAGCATTTAAAGCGCTGTTGTGCTTGGATGCGCTTGCCGACTATCTGTTTTTACACGGCATAGAAGTCGATATTTCAAGAAACTTGTACAAAATTTTCCCGATTAACAAGGAATTTGAATTTACGGATTTGCATTGCAGAGGCAGATTTATTGATGTTTTGCCTGTTGCAAACGACAATTACGTTTTAATCCCGAAAAAGCACAGTATGTACGGAATTATCCCCGATATGTACGTTGTTGCGGACTACAATCAAATCACTCACAATGTCAAATTTTTAGGCTGCATTGAAGGAAACAAAGTCGACAAGACAAAACAAATTGACGGCTATTTTGTAATGGAAACATCTCAACTCAAGCCGCCGACAGTCCTTGAAGAAATGCTCAACGAAGAAAAACCTTTGCATCTCACAAACGAAAATCACTCGGAAATCGCATCATACTTTATTGATTACCTTGACGGCACAATCAGCGACGACAACAAGCAACAACTTCTTCTCCACCTGATTGAATGCAAGGCATGCAGAAATGTGCTTACGGAATTTTTCGACTACGAAACGATTGCAAAGCAAACTCAAAAATATCCCGAAGTCTTTAACGACAGTACATTAGACATTGTCGGAGCAGCTGCCGTAAACGATGAAAAACACAAAAACTTCAAAGAAGTTACTATTGAAATCGACAAAGAACCCGATGAATACGAAGAAGATGAGCAAAATCAACAAAAATCAATTCGCTCGGCAATAGAAGACCCTCTTCAAATGTTGTACAAAAACAACAACAGCGAGATTTTTGACATTCTCGGCGAAGCCCAAAAAGCCGCACCGAAAAGCATTATTGATGCAATTTTGACCGAAAAAGAACAACACAAGGAAGAAGCAAAAGAAACTCCGAAGCCGACAGGAAACATAAACCCGAAATACTACGCGGAAGACTTATCCGACGGTTTGGACCCTCTCGAAAACGAAACAAAAATCATTACCGATACGGACGAAATTGAACAAAAAATTGAAAACAAAGTCCTTGAAGACTTAAAAGAAGAAATCAAAGAAGAAGTAAAAGAAGAGGTCGAAAAAGAACTTAAACTCGAAAAAGAACAAGAAGAAACTCCGAATTTCAAAAACGAACTCGACGGATTAAATACTCAAAAAATGAGCGCTTCGGACGAAAGTCTGCTATTGGGCGAAGAAACAAAAACCGTTGATAAACCTGACTTTGCAAACGATGACGAGGACAGAATTGAAATTCTCGACGAACCCGAAGACGACCTTCTTTTATTGAACGACGAAGAAGAAAAAGACAACGAATTTCCGCAATTGGAAGTTCCCGAACCAAAGAACGAACTTCCGACCGCAATGGACGGTGTTGTTTACATTGACGAAGACGAAAAAGACGAAAAAGCCGAAACCGATACGCAAAATGATGAACTAAACCTTTTGGATACCGAACAAAACGACGTCGAGCCGACAGAACTTGAAGACACCAACGAAATTTCCGAAGACGAACTCATCCACTTCGACGCGGTTGATATCGACATAATCGACGAAGATGACGAATACAAAGAAACCGAACCCGCTCCGATTCCGAAAAATATTGCAGCAGAAGGTTTGGCGGCATCAAGTCTTTTGGACTACGAAGAAGAAAATGACGTAAAACCGTTGCCTGCGGCAAAAGATGATGAAATCATCAATGTTTCGGACGACGACATCTCGGAAATCAACATTACTCCGTTAAACGCATCCGTCGCAATCGACCCGATGGCAATTCTCAACACTCCCGCAGAAGAAAAAGCCCAAAAACAAAATGTTGAAGAAGAAAATTACGACGATTTATTGTTCATTGACGAAAACAAAGAAGAAACCCAACCGAAATCTTCAGATAACAACGATATTTTGAACCTCGATGACGATAGCGACGACCTTGTTCTTCTCGACGAGGACAACAAAACATCAAATGACGATTTACTCGTCCTTGATGACAAAAAAGAACCCGAAACATCAGACGAAGACGATTTAATTCTTCTCGATGATAACGACGAGCAACCGACTGCACCGCAAAGCGTTGAACCGCAAGCGGATGACGATATGCTTATTCTCGACGACGAAGACGAAAAGGACAATATCGTTATCAATAACGAACCCGAAACATCAGATGATGACGACTTAATTCTTCTTGATGATAACGACGAGCAGCCGACAGCACCGCAAAGCGTTGAACCGCAAGCGGATGACGATATGCTTATTCTCGATGACGAGGATGATAACAACGACCTTGTTCTTCTTGATGATGACAAAAAAGAACCCGAAACATCAGATGATGACTTAATTCTTCTTGATGATAACGAAGAGCAGCCGACAGCGCCGAAAAGCGTTGAACCGCAAGCGGATGATGATATGCTTATTCTCGACGATGAGGATGATAACAACGACCTTGTCCTTCTTGATGATGACAAAAAAGAACCCGAAAAATCTGACGATGATGATTTTGTAATTCTTGACGACAACGAAGAAGAACAAACTCAAAGCAACGCGGATTTGAGCCTTGAGCCTGCCGCAAGCGAAGATTTGACATTGTCAAACGAAAACGAAACCCAACCGATTACGGAAGAACTTTCTCACGACGACAGCGATTTATTATCTCTTGACGGTGAGGAGGAACTCGGCACCTTGGGCGACATTGACACCCTCGCACCGCTTGGCGAACTCGAAGAACCCGACATTTTGATAGACGAACCCGCGGAAGTTGTTGAAGATGTTATTCAGCCGATTGAAGAAACCCCTCAAAAACAATACTCGGAAGATGATCTTTTATACTACGACGGTGACGCTATTGAGCAACCTAAACAACAAGTTGAGGACTCTGCGCCGCAAGAAACCGTTTTGCCAGATTACGACTTGGATATCCCTGATATTACAATTCCCGATGAAGATACAAACGAATATCAAGAAACCGAAGAGTTTGTAAGACCGCAAGGCGCAATGATTTCTGACGAAGAAGACGATGACGATGACATCATTCTTATTGACGATGAAGATACGGAAATGCCTGTGTCAACCGCATCAAAACCGACGGCCCCGACTCAACCCGTAATTGAAGAAGATGAAGACGACGACTTGGTGTTCATTGACGACGATGAAGAAAAAGAACAAGAAGATTTTGTCCGTCCCGCGAGCGTTCAAGACGCAGACTTTGCGCGTCCCGCAAGCGTAACCTTCTCCGAACAACAAGAACTCAAAGAAGAACAGGAAGAGGAACTTCAATTCATCACGGATGAAGAAAAAGAAGAAATGCAAAACGCAGCCCCGACCGTTCAAAACGATGATGTATTCGACATTCCCGATGAAGAAGAAAACGTCGAATTTGAAAAAGAAGAAGCACAAGATTTGCAAATCAGCAACAATGAAGGCTTCCAAAACGAACCCGAATACGACGAAGAAGAATACGCAAACTACGAAGACAATCAACAAAGCGAATATGAAGAAAAAGCAGAAGAACAACCGCAATATGTTGAAGAACCTCAATACGAAGAAGCACCTCAACGTATGGCGCAACCTCAGCCGGTTATTCAACCCGACGACTCCGACTACGAAGAAGAGTATGATGACGACGAAGAGTACGAAGATGATGACGATGAAGAATATGAAGATGAAGAGGAAGAAAAACCGAAAAATATCTTCTCTCGTGCAATCAGCGGCTTGACGAATTTGCTCAAAAAGAAAAACGAAGACGAAGAAGACGACGAAGAATACGAAGATGATGACGATGAGGAATACGAAGACGAGGAGGAAGAACCTCAAAAACAAGCACCGTCTCCTTATGCACACCGTCCGTATACAAAAATCCAAAAGCAATACGACGAACTTCAACTTCAATACGCAAAACAACAAGAGCAATACAATCAGCAAAATGAAATTGCTCAACAACAAATCCAACAACCGCAAGAAGCACCTCAACCGACAAATGAACAATACGAACAGGTTCAATACTCGAATGAGCCTGAAAATTATGCTGACCAACAACAATATGCTCAACAAGAGGAATACACGGACGAAGAGCAACAACAATATTCCGAACAAAGCATGCCCGCACCGCAAGCCACACAAGCGAGTGCAGACGACGGCGACGACATTTACGGTGACGACGAAGAATACGAAGACGACGTAGATGATGAAGATGAAGAATACGAAGATGAGGAAGAAGAAGAAGGCGGCGACGCTAAGAAAAAAGCCCTCGTCAAAAAAGCGGTAATTGCGCTTGCGGCAGTCGTTTTACTTGCAGGAATAGGTTTTGGAGCAAAGACTATAATCTCCAATAACAATTCTCAACAAGAAACAATGGCAGAAAACGCTGATATGATGGGTGATATGGAAGAACCCGCAGGCGGAATCGTTGTTCCTGACGATAATAACGTTCAAAATACGGAATCCGAACCGCCGCTTCCGATGCCGACAGAAGGTGAATCTGCCGATGCTATGCAAGAAGAAGCCGCACCTCCGATTTCTTCAATCCAACCCAATCCCGCAACTCCGAAAGCAGGCACGTCAAACGCAACAACGGAAGATATAAACAAAGCCGTTGCAAACGCATTCTCGGATAATCCGTCCGCAGTTTCCGTAAGAAAAACATCTTGGGGCGTAAATGCGACAATGGCAAGCAATCCCGAAATCAAGCAATACTTGCAGGCAACAGGCAAAAACATTCAATCTGCAATCCAAAGACAAGTCTGCTCGATGAAGGGCGTGAGCGTAACAGGTAATACAAAAGTTCAAATCCTTATTTCCGAAAACGGAACTTTGCAAGATGCAATGATTTTAAAATCTAGCGGAAATACGGAAATCGACTCAACAGTATTACAAAGTATTAAACAAATAATCTCCGCTTCGGCTCTGCCGACAAGCGCAGTTCAAAGTGTACAGCAGCAAACGGGAAGTAAAACTATTAAGATGTCTTTAACTGTAACATTTTAAATGTTTACATTCTGTAATGCCTTGTGATATGATTTCATTAACAGATAACTCATGAGAATCGGTTAATGGGATTGCAAGTAGACGAACAACGAAATCTGATTGAGAAATTCGTCAGATCAAATATAAAATTTGAAGGTAATGAAGACTTACTCGAGGACTTCTGCAATGAAGCCTACCAAAAGTCATACATTATCTTCAATTCTTCATCTTCAATTCAGAAGATTGAAAGTTATGTTCAAAAAGTTGTAAACACTTCAATCATCGGCGTTTTGAAAGATTCAGGACGTTTAAAAAGAACGGCATCCGGATACATTCACTCAAGAGAAATCCCTCTTGAAACCGTAAGACATTTTGAACCGACCCCGATTCCTACAAGCACCAAAACGATGCCGAGTGAGTTTGTTTTTGAAATTGAAGATCCCAGAATTGGAATTGAAGAATCGGCAATCAAAAAAGAATTAATCCAAAAAATTGCCGACGCTGTCTGTGTTTTACACGGAGACAATCCGTCAAAGTGCTACTTAGAGATTTATCTTGCAAGATACGTCAAAGGCTTAAAACAAAAAGAGATAGCGAAAGAATTAAACATTTCTCAATCAGAAGTCAGCAAACGTTTGCTTGAACTTTCAAGATTGATAAAATCCCGAATAGGCGCTTAGAATAAATTCATGACTAAATATTGCCCGAAATGTAAAAATGCAGTAGAAGAAGATGCTATCAGATGCCCGCATTGCAACATGCGGTTAAGTGTTTTTTGCCCTTCTTGTAATACTGTCAACGCTTTCGGCGAAGAAAAATGTCAAAATTGCGGCACAATTTTAATAAAATATTGTGAGGCATGCCATAGTGCAAACTTGCCAGACGCGCACGAATGCAGAAAATGTCAAAATCCGTTTGAACAAGAAGTTCTTACTTTTGAAAAGAAACGAAAAGTTTCAAAATCAAAAATAACCGAACTCAAAAATAAAACAAAACAAGAAATTATCGACGAACTCGTTACTCACACGGAAGAACAAAACGATGAAATCTCAAGACTTGTTCAAACTCCAAATCACCCCATTCCGACTCCGCTTGAACAAGAACCGGTTATCGAAGAAGAACCTGTCGTTGAAGAAATTTCTGATGAAATAATCACCGATGAACCGGAACAAGAAGTAATTCAGCCTGTTCAAGAAATCGAAGAAGAACCAATCGAAGAAATTGAACCGATTGAGGAGGAACAGGAAGAACCTGTTTCAGAAAGCGAAGAACCCGTTGTTGAGGAAGAAGTAATTGAACCTGACCAATCGGAAGTTCAAGAAGAAACAGAAGTAATCGAAGAGCCGACAGAACCTGAAGTCGAAGAAATTCAAGATATTGAACCCGAACAGGAAGAACCTGTTTCCGAGCCGACTGTTTCTCAAGAAGAACATGAAGAACAGGAAGAAATTGAAGAACCTTTGGAAGAAGATGAGCAGAAAGTTTCTTGTGACAGCGCGGAAGAAGTAGCCGAACAACTCACGAATTTAGTTCACGGCGAAAATAACAAAATTATTGTTTCTGTTTGTGCAGAAGAAGGCATGGGCAAATCCACGATTTTGAGCGGTTTTACAAACCAATTAACCGAACAGGGAATTGTCACAATTTGTGCGGAAGGCTCGGAACTTATTAAGGTTTCACCGTTTGGCTGCATAAGAGATGCATTGTTGAAATTGTTGACGCTGCCCGACATTCATCCGAATATCGAAGTTTTTTACAGCGAAAATACAAGACAATTGTTTGTCCAAAACTTTGAAACCCTTGACGAACATGAAATCACAAACTTTATGAATTTCTTGTATCCGTCAATGCAAGGCTATTTCGACGATATTTACAAAAACAAGCAAGCAATGTTTGACCTTTTGGACAAAATTTTAGGCTCAATAATTTCAAAAAACAAAGCAGTTTTTGTGATTGACAATTTTGATTTCATTGATTCGATTTCGTTTGAATACATTTCGCACTTGATAAAATCGGCAATCATAAATCAAGAAACAAAACTTATCGTAACATACAGAGAAAACAAATCGGCTCGCGCATATTTTGAAGAAGATTTGCCGAAGTTGATTTTCACGACAATTCACTTGAACAACATGTCTGCTGAAAAGACAATCAAAATTGTTCAAAATTACACGAATACCCCCGACGTTCCCGAAGAAGTCAACAAAATCGCCGTTGAAAACGGTAAAGGAAACATATTCTTTGTAGAACAGTTCCTTTCGTTGCTCTTTGATGTCGGATATATGTTTATCGACGAAAATATGATGAAGTTCAAAAAAGACGAACCGATTCCGTTTTCGCCCGCAAATATTGACTCCGTAATCAGTTTGAGATTGCAGGCAATCCAAATGCCCGAAATAAAAGACGGGTTATTTGCCGCATCAATTATGGGCTACAAGTTTGACAAAATAGCCTTTGGCGCAGTTCTTGAACTTGATGAAAATCAAACGGAAGAAATGTTGCAAAAACTCGCCGAGTTATTGTTCATTCAAAAAGTTTCCGATTACGAATACGCATTTAAGAACATGACGACTTGGGGAGTCGTATTTGACGGAGCGCAAAAAGATCCGAAATTCAAAGTGTTCAGCAAAAAAATCTACTACACTTTAAACCAATATGCGCTTTCAAACCCGACGTTAAAACCGTTAATTTCCAAAAACAGAGAAGACATCGAAACGGCAATCCAAAACTGGAAAGAAGCGGCTGCAATTTGTGCATACTTCGGCGACGTAGAATTGTACGCGACCGCGATGGAACAACTGCTTGTTTCCTCAGGCTACGACCCGAACAGCGAAGATTTAACGGAAGAGCAACTCAATGCGGTTGAACAAATCGGCAAAATTGTTTACAAAATCAACCCGCAAGCCGCGATAGAATACCTCACGGCACCAGTCATCAACGCAAAAGAAAGCAGAAATACACCGAAAGTTATCGAACTTTGCGGATATATGATAAAAGCGTGCTACAAAGTTTCAAATTACAACGGTGTTATCGAATCCGCCGATACGATTTTAAACATAGCAGACGGCGACCTTTCGCCGCTTGATATCGCGCTTGTCAAATCAAGAAAATTGCATGCACTCTTTAAAATCGGAAATTGCGAAGAGGGCATAAACCTTGCAAACAATGATATTATCCCCGTTTTGGAAGATGCTTTGTCAAAACAAAACGACCCTGACTTTTCACAAACATTGTTCGCATCGTGGTTTGAAACCTCATTGAATTTAATCTACCTGTACGCATTGCAAGGCAACATCAAGGCTGTCGACACGGCAAATGCGATGTTTGAAATTTTGCAAATGAACAACATCGTAAACCCCGACTACGAAATGAAATTAACGATTGCAAAAGCACTCGGATTAACCGTTTTGGGCAGAATAAAAGATTCGTTCGACCTGTTGGCAAATGCAGAAAAAATGCAAGAGTACAACAATCCCGACATTATCACAAAACGAAATGTCATCTACGCGTTAAATCTTGCATTCTCAAACGAAACAGACTTGCTCGCGGAAAAATTGTTTGAATTTGCAAAATATGCCGACGACCAAAATGACCAATACGGCAAACACCTGTTCAAATTAATGGTGGCTTGGCTCATCTTCAAACAAGGCGACTTTGCTAAGGCAAACAGCATCTTTAACGAAGAATTGACTCACTATGCGAAAGAAAAAATCGTAACTGGCGCATTGATTTCATGGCTCTTTATTGCGATGAATACCCTTGCGACGGAAGGTGCCGAAAATGCCGAACATATTGCAACAAAAGCACTTGAAGTCGCTCAAAATCCGAAATTCTCGCAATATCACGCAGCAGTTTATCTGCAAAAACTCATTGCGGAAATAAATATTCTGAAAAGTGATGCAGCCGCTGCGAAAATGTACCTTGAAAAAGGTCTCTTGACCGCAAAACAATTCGGTCTTGAACTACCGCAGGTTGAATTGTACAGAACTTACACGAACCTGATGAAACAGATGATGGCGCAACCGAATGTCGACAGAGCAGAATGCGCTCAAAAAGCAATCAAGGTCTACAATTCGGCAATCCAAATCGCAAAACAATTGTCCGTTCCGAATTTGACTGAAACAATAACTGATGAATATAACCAATTCGTCGAACTTTGCGAATCAAACGACATTGCGATTTCAAAGTAATTTTCAAAAATTTTTTAACCATTAAAAAAGCCCCGAATTTTCATTCGAGGCTTTAAATTTTGTTTGTTCAAACTATGCAGCGTCTTTTTCGTTGTATTTCTTTTCTTGTTCTTGTTTTTCGATTTCTGCTGCAACATCAACGTGTTTGCCGTGGCTTGCTTGGTTTCTCAATTCTTGGATTTTTTGTTTATCAAGAACTTTCAATTCCATTCTGCCGTTTGATTCTTTTGAAAGAGTTTCTTTAATTTTTGTTCCGTAATCGTCATATTTTTTGTCGATTTTACCGTCAACGATTTGTTGTTGGAACCATTCGATATGTTTTTGAGCATTTACGGGGTATTCAGGGTGAACCTTGAGCCACTTCATGTAAGACATATTTCCTCTCGGGTGGTTGCATTCGCCACATTCAGCAAGGTAGTTGTCTGTATCGTTCGGACCGCCTTTTGAGTGCGGGTGAACGTGTTCAATAGTTTGTGTCGATTCTTTCAACAATTCGTTGAAAATACCTGAATTGTCTTTTGCTTGAATTTTGTTGAAGTGTTTACGAGCCATTTCAGCATTTTGAGGAAGTTCCATTGCTGTATTAATAATTGCTTCGTAACTTACGGGGTCAATTTGACCTTTTTCTTGCATACCGACCAATTTTTCAGTAAAACTGATTCTGTCGATTTTGCCTTTTGCAACTTTTGTTTTTTCTTGTTCAATCAATTGTGAAACAGGGTTGTTTTCGCCCAAATGAGCCATTGCAACTTCGCTTGTCTTGTTCAAAACACCTTGGCAATAGTTTTGCAATTTGTTGTTGAAATCACCACCAATTGCAGCAACTGCGCCTTTTGCATCAAGTCTGGGGTTTTTCGCTGCTTCTGTTGCAATCATACCTGCGATAGCACCTTGATTGCTTCTGAAATAATCTTTATCTTGGTTAATTTTATCGGCTAACTTCTTACCTGAATTTTTTGCAAAACTGCTGGCAACCGCTCTAAGGTCTTTTTGCAAAATCATTCTTCCGCCGCAGCAGCAGCAAGGAACGTCTTGGATTTTCTTCGTTACAAATGAACCTGTTGAACAGTTGAAACCGAATGATACTGCTTGACCACCCATAAAATATGAACGAAGAGCAGCACCTGAGTTTGCTTGAGGTTGTTGCGGTTGTACTGCCGCAGGAGCAGCCTTTTTATCAACTGCCTTGTTTTGTTGTACTGACGGATTCAATGATACCGCTGAAACTGAAGTAATAGCCATAATTCTTACACACTTTCTATAAACTAAAAACACACTTCTTATGTTTATTTAATAACCCTCAAAAAATATAATTGCGCTTTTTGCTCGGCATGTTAAGAAATATTAATTTGGATTTTAAAATCAATACGCAAAACAAAAAGCCCCGCGCATTGCGAGGCTTTTAAACTCTTCTCAATCTGCTAAGCAGCTTGTTCTTCTTCTTGTTTTTTTATCTCTTCAGAAACGCTGACTTTTTCACCGTTCTGTGCTCTTTCTCTGAGTTCTTCAATTTTTTCTTTATCAAGAACCTTCAATTCCATAATGCCGTTTGATTCTTTTGAAAGAGTTTGTTTAATTTTTGTTCCGTAATCATCGTATTCTTTGCCGATGTTACCGTCTACGACTTGTTGTTGGAACCATTCGATATGTTTTTGAACGTTTACGGGATATTCGGGGTGAACCTTGAGCCATGTCAAATAAGAAACATTTCCTCTTTTGTGGTTACATTCGCCGCATTCTGCAAGATAATTGTCCGTATCGTTCTTGCCGCCTCTTGAATGAGGGTGAACGTGTTCGATGGTTTGACCCGATTCAAACAACAATGTATTAAATACGCCTAATGAACTTCTTCCTTGAACTTGGGTAAATGTTTTTTGAGCAGTATTACCTGTTTGAGGAAGTTGCATAGCCGAATTTATGATTTTGTCCCAACTTTCTTCATCAATCTGACCTTTTTTGTGCAAACCGACCAATTTTTCAGTAAATTGAACTCTGTCGATTTTGCCTTTTGCAATGTTTTGTTTTTCTTTTTCGATAACTTGAGAAACAGGATTTTGTTCACCTAATCTTGTTTTTGCAATCTCATCGGTTTGAACCAAAACATCGGTACAATAATCTTTCAATTTGTTCATGAATGCGGGTTTAATGTTCTTAACCGCTTTTGCGGCATCGCAACCGCTTTTTTCGGCTTCTTTTGCAATCATGCCCGCGATTGTACCTTGGTCATTTCTGAAATATTCTCTGTGACCTTTAATTTGTTCGGAAAGTTCCTTGCCCTTAAATTCTGATAAGTGATGTGCAAGAGGTTCGCTGTCGAGCATCATTTTTCCGCCGCAGCAGCAGCAAGGAACATCTTCAATTTCCTTAGTGACAAAGTCGCCGGTTGTACAATGAAATCCGAATGAAACTGCCTTTCCGCCCAAAAAATACGAGCGAAGTGCCGCACCTGAATTAGCGACGGGTTGTTGTTTCGTTAATACGGCTTTCGGTTCAGCCTTTTTGTCTGTTGCTGTATTATTTTGCACAGGATTAAAAGATACTGATGATACCGGAGTTATTGCCATTCTTACACACTTTCTTACACACTCTTGCTCTTACTTCAAGAACCGTGAAAAAAATTAATTGCCCGTTTATTGAAACATGTTAAGAAACATTACAAACAAAAAAGAGGAACCGAAGTTCCCCTTTTCGTGTAATCATCCGTTAATTAGTTATAAACATCTCTTTCGCCTGCGGCAACTCGTGCAATCATATCTGTTAATTGAGATTGGATTGCGGGGTTTTCCGTATTTGAAATTTGTTGTTCTATGAACTTCAAACCTTCTGCTTTAGTTTCTTCCGATGCATAATCGTAAATATATTCCGCAAGAGTCGAAACGGCGTTCGGCTGACAGAATTGCTTAATCAAACCGGGTTTTGCCAAGTCCATAAAGTCTTTGCCTATTCTGCCTTTGCGATAGCATGCCGTACAAAAACTCGGAGTGTATCCGTCTTTCAACAACGCTCTTACGACCTCGTCGAGAGTTCTGTTGTCGCTCATTGTAAATTGAGAATCCGTTTCTTTGTGAACGGAGTATCCGCCGGGATTTACCCTTGATTCGGCAGAAATTTGAGATGCGCCCAAATCGCAAAGAGCCTTTCTCAACGCGGGAGTTTCTCTGGTTGAAAGAATAATTCCCGTGTAAGGAACAGACAATCTCAAAACCGCAACGATTTTCTTGAATGTAAAATCGTCAATTTTATCAGGCGGATTTTCGCTGAAAGTAACACCCTTAGCAGGTTCCATTCTCGGAACGGAAATTGTATGAGGTCCGACACCGAATTTTGCATCCAAGTGATGTGAATGCATCAAGGTTGCCAAAGTTTCAAATCTGTAATCAGCCAATCCGAACAAAGGTCCGATACCAACGTCGTGCAAACCTGCTTCCAACGCTCTGTCCATGGCTTCCAATCTCCAACTGTAAATGGATTTTTTACCCGACGGGTGAACTTCCTTGTAAACTTTTTCATTGTATGTTTCTTGAAAAAGTTGATAAGTGCCGATTCCGAAAGAATTTAATCTCTTGAAATCTTCCACGCTCAATGGCGCAATGTTTACGTTAATACGTCTGATTTCCCCGTTGAAAACTTTCGCCTTATAAATTTGATGAATACATTCTTCGAGATAATCAAGCCCTGTTTCCGCATAATCTTCGCCTGTCAAAAGAACAATTCTCTTATGACCCAAATTCATGATGGCTTTTGCCTCTTCGGCAACCTCTTCGGGGGTCAAAACTCTGCGGACAATATCCTTGTTGTCATGTCTAAAACCGCAGTAAACGCAATTGTTCGTGCAAACGTTTGCCGCATAAAGAGGGGCAAACAAAACAATTCTGTTTCCGTATATAATTTCCTTCAATTTCTTTGCAGCCGCAAAGATTTTTTCCGCAACGGATTCGTCGGTAACATTCAAAAGTTCGGCTGATTCGTCCAAATCCAAACCTTTTAACTGCATTGCTTTATTCAAAATATCATCAATTTTTGAATTATCAATCTTCTTGTCCAACAACTCGTTAATAATGTCCGGCTGAATGATTTCAGCTTTATAGTCAAATTTTTTCATTTTTGTCTCCTCACAACAATTATAACTCTAAAAAAATTTAGCATGGCAAATTCACCATTCTTTTTTAAATAGTGAAACGTTGACAAATCCCAAAAACAGATTTATAATACCTATACCCCGTGGGGGTATTCAACAGGTGAGCATTAATAACAAAAGAAAGGATGTTATTATGAAGAAACTATTAACAACGGCAATGTTATTAGGCGCTTTTATTTACATGGGCGGTACGGCTTTTGCTTGCAATTGCGGCTGCAACTGTGATTGCAAATGCGCATGCACAAAAGATTGCACATGCGGCTGCCAAGATGGCAAAGACTGCACTTGCAAATGCGATTGTTCAAAATGTGATTGCGGATGCGCGGACAAAGAAACATGCAAATGCAAAAAAGACGGATTTAAGATTTTCAAAATCTTTAAGAAAAAATCAAAGAGCAATTGTGACTGCGACTGCAATTGCAAATAAAAAACGTACGGCGGGCAAAAAGCCCGCCGCAATTAAAAGGAAAAGTTATGCACGCTGATAAAAAGAATGTCGTAAGACTTTTAAAAACGGTACAGGGACAAATTCAAGGTCTTATCAATATGGTTGAGGAAAACAGATATTGTATTGATATAAGCACTCAAATTTTGTCGAGCCAATCCATATTAAAGAAAGTGAACTACGAAATTTTGAAAGGTCATTTTGAGCATTGTATTAAAGATTCTGTTGCACAAGGAGATAAGGCTGCTCAAGATGAAAAAATCGAAGAATTGGTCGGAATTTTAGACAAAATTCTTGAAAAATAATTTTTGTTTTTTGATATAATTTTTACCATGAAAGCAGTTATACAAAGAGTTAAATCAGCGTCCGTCACAATTGACGGAAAATTATATTCGGAAATCAAACACGGTCTTTTGGTTTTGTACGGTGTTGAAAAAGGCGACACGGAAGATATTTCAAAATACATTTGCGAAAAGATGTTGAAACTTCGCATTTTTGAAGACGAAAACAACAAAATGAATCTTTCCGTTAAAGATGTCGAGGGAGAACTTTTAATTGTATCGCAATTCACTTTGGCTGGCGATACAAGGAAAGGAACGAGACCGAGTTTTGATGCGGCAATGCCCCCGAAGGATGCCGAAATTATGTACAATAATTTTGTCGAAATGGCAAAATCGAGCGGCTTACAGGTCAAAACGGGTGTTTTCGGCGCAATGATGGATGTTGCACTCATTAACGACGGCCCCGTAACTTTTATTTTAGAAAAGAAAGCCTAAAATTCGGGGTTAATCCATTGCTTAACACCTTCGGTAGTAAACGGACAACCCGTTCCGTTATACTTGCCGAAAACGACTCTGCCCGAAACGTCAACAATCAAAACTCTTTCGCAAGCAACACGCTTTTGATATTGCGTACCGGGGATATATCTTGTTGAATGTTCAAGCCATTTGTATTTCTTTTGACTTTGGTCGTATTCAATGTCTGTGGGCTGACCCCAGTATTTTACAACTTTTTTAATTTTTACCCCGTACCAAGTTTTAAACATGGCTTCCATCGGATTTTCAACGGCAGCAAAAGCACCTGCGCCAAATGATATTAAAACTAATGCTAATAAAAACTTTTTCATAATTTTCTCCGACAAAATTATATCATATATAACGACTTTGTTCTCGCAAAGTTCATTATTTTGAATCGTGTTTTGTATACGCTATTCCCCAAAATTCAAAATCGTTTTCTGGAGTATTCATTGCGTTTTTGACCTTTTGCATATTTTCATGCATATCTTCTTTGTCATTTTCTTCGGGATTTTGAGAAAAATCGGTATTCTCTTCTTCTTCATCAACAAGTTTGATAGATACTGTGACTTTATCGGTTTTTGAACTTGAAAAAATCTTGAAAGCCTGAGGAACATCGTTGTCGAAGTTTCCTTTCGTGTCGATTTTTGCAATTTTTTTGCCGTTAACCTCCACTTGAATAACATCGTTTCTTGCCGTGCTTACGGGCATAATCAAGAAAACGTTGTTCGCATCGAGTTTAAAGGTAAAAGGAAGGTTGCCCGTGTTTGTCATATATTCGATTTTGTTTGGGAAATCTTCGTTTTTGGTTTTGCCTCTGAAATAAGAACCGTCGTTAACAGACTGAATATTTTGCGCATCCAAAAACTTGATATTGTGAGAAGTCGAGTTTCTGTACATCATTTGAGGAACGATATAAGATTTGTCCTTTTTGTTTTTTGAAGCCTGCAAAATGTAGTTGTCGAGCAACTTTGCAACGGTCTGTTTTCCGTACTCGTTGAGTTTACCGTCTTCGGTATAGAACTTTGAAAAAGATGCTCTGCCGGAAGAAATTTCAGGCTGAATAGCGGTCGCAACGTTGATAATCGGCAAATTGTAATATCTACCGACCTGCTCCATAAAATCTTGTTTGTACGAACCGTCAGAATTTGTGTTCAACAAAATTACAACCTGAGGTTCGTTTTCGCAAGCCAAAGAGTTTCTGATAATTGCTTCAAAAGCCTCTCTGCAATCTTGATTAGGGGTATCGAAAACCGCATAATCAAGGAAAATAATATCGGGCTTTTTGGAAAGAACATCACGTTTTAAAAGAATGTTTCCGAGAATTGAAGTCGAATCTTCAACCCCTGATGTAATCTTTTTGAGATGTGCTTTCTTACCGAGAAAAGTTTTTATGTATTCAAAAGATAAATCACTAACCGAATTTTCCGACTTATCATAAAAGATTGAAGAACCGACATAGGCAACAACCATCGGCTCGCCTTTTTTGGCAAGTTTAAGTTTTTTGTTGATTCTGAACGTGTTACCGACGGCGGACAATGACCTCGTCACCATACTTTTTTCGGGTTCGGGTACGACAGTTTGCTTTTTGTCTATCGGCGCAGGCATACATCCTGTTAAAATCAACACCGCCATAAGGATTAGTAATAATCTTTTAAACATAATTTCTCCTAATCAAATGGGACGGCAATTGTCGTCCCATTCAATAATCTTAATTTTGAAGAACTATTTTTCTTCATTCCAAGAATACATCTTACGAAGTTCTTTACCGACTGCTTCGAGTTGATGTTCTGCTTTCATTCTTCTTGTAGCCAAGAAGTGTGCTCTGCCGCCTGCTTTGTTTTCGGTAATCCATTTTGAAGCGAAAGTACCGTCTTGGATTTCAGAAAGAACTTTCTTCATTTCTTTCTTAGTTTCTTCTGTGATTATACGTTTGCCGATTTCGTAGTCACCAAATTCAGCAGTATCTGAAATTGAGTAACGCATTTTTGCGAAACCGCCTTGGTAAATCAAGTCAACGATAAGTTTCATTTCGTGAATACATTCAAAGTATGCATTTTCGGGAGCATAACCAGCTTCAACCAATGTTTCAAAACCTGCTTGCATTAAGGCTGTTACGCCACCGCAGAGAACTGCTTGTTCACCGAACAAGTCAGTTTCGGTTTCTTGTCTGAATGTAGTTTCGAGAACGCCTGCTCTTGCGCCGCCGATACCTGCTGCATAAGCAAGTCCGATATCGTGTGCTTTGCCTGTTGCGTTTTGGTGAACTGCGATTAAGCAAGGAACGCCTTTGCCTGCAACGTATTCAGAACGTACTGTGTGACCGGGTCCTTTCGGAGCAATCATAATTACGTCAACATCTGACGGAGGAACGATTTGATTGAAGTGGATGTTAAATCCGTGTGCAAATGCAAGAGTTTTGCCTGCTGTTAAGTGAGGAGCAATTTCTCTCTTGTAGATATCTGCTTGTTTTTCATCAGGAACAAGCATCATAATAATATCAGCAGCTTTTGCAGCGTCAGCAACGTTCATAACTTTCAAACCTGCTGCTTCTGCTTTTGCTCTTGATTTTGAACCTTCATAAAGTGCAACGATAACGTTTACACCGCTTTCGTGCAAGTTAAGAGCGTGAGCGTGACCTTGGCTGCCATAGCCGACGATTGCTACTGTCTTGCCGTCTAATAAACTTAAATTACAGTCGCTTGCATAATAAATTTTTGCCATTTTTATCTCCTTTATGATTTAAGCGTCATTAAATCTTCAACGTTTGCCATTATTCTATTCCGAGGGAATATTACAGTCAAGTTTTCGCGCCGTTTTTCGGAACATTTTGTCATAAAGATTAAGTTTTATTTATTAAAGGTATGTTTTAGAAAAAACTGTTAAAATATTGGTTGTATAACTTTGGTAATGTAAGATGTCAGATATTCTTTTATTCACTAAAAATGCAGACAGAACGAATTTTGTATCCTCTGTGTTAAAACAACATAATCTTCACTCGTTTTCGACCGAGGAAGATTTTGAAGGGTATTTTAAAAACAACGCGTTCGATATTATGCTGATTGACACCGTGAATTTGGAAGATGCGGTGAACTTTTGCCGTTCTATAAAATTCAGTACCCAAATCAAAAATGTGAATACAATCCTCATCGTAAATCCGAAAGAAGAGGATAAAAGTTTTCTGAAATATGCACCGTTGTACATTTCTGACCCGATAGACAAAGATATTCTTATCGCGACCGTAAATTCGGCACTTTTGGCAAAGCATTCTTTGGACGAATTGGCGGAAAATAACGCGGAACTTTCAAAAAGTTTATACAGATTAAACGTCTTAAACAAGACCGTAACGGAATTGACGGGTTCTCAAAACAAAATGGAACTCATAAAAATCATGACCGAGGGAATTGAAAAAAGTTTGAGTTACCAACTTTGTTATTCGTTGGTTTTCAATGACCCGACAGATATTACGCTTATTATAAATTCCGTTCACTCAATCAGCCCGAGGCTTGAAGAAGCAATCAAATTCAGGGCAATGTTGAGTTACAAAAATTATTTCAACATCCATACAAAAAAAGAAGAAATCAAAGTTATCAAAAATATTAAACGCAAAGAGTTTGAATACGACTTGAACGTATTTAACTTCGATACGGCGCTTCAACAGATTAACATCAAGAATAAATTTTTTGGAATTATTGAAGTTTTCAAAGAAAAAGAATTTAAGTCAGAGGACATAAGATGGTTCCACACCCTCGTAAAACAGGCGACTTTCCCGTTGCAAAGCGCCGTTCTTTACGAAGAAATCAAAGAACAAAACATAAAACTTGAAGAAATGGAGAAGAAAAAGTCGGAATTTTTCTCAATCGTTTCTCACGAGTTAAGAACTCCGTTGACGGCTATTCAAAACGCGGTAAAAATCCTGTTAAGCGGGGCAATTCCGGGGATGCCCGACAGAGCCAATCTTTTTGTCAAAATGATTGAGCGAAACGGAACGAGATTGCTCTCTATTATTCAAGAATGGCTTGACTCCGTGAAGGCAGAAGCGGGCAAGCTGGACTACAATTTTTCTGTGGCAAATATCTTGCCGATTGTTGAATCGGTAAGACAATCTTTGTCAAACCTTGCGGATGAAAAGAGCATCGAGTTTGTACTCGATCAAACGGAAAATCTTCCTGCGCTTTATATGGATACAAAACGTATTGAACAGGTTGTGACAAACCTCGTTTCAAACGCACTTAAATACACTCCGAACGGCGGCAAAATAACTATTACGACGGGTATTATCGAAGCACCCGACCTTAGAGAAAAACCGTTTTCGTCAAATAAAGATTGTGTCCTTTCGGACGAATATGTTTATGTCAAAGTATCGGATACAGGGCCGGGGATTTCGAGCGAAGATGTTGACAAGGTTTTTGAAAAATTTGAACAAGTCAAAGGCACACTTTCGAGGAGTGTCGGCGGAACAGGCTTGGGTCTTTTCATTGCTAAAAAATTCG
>SAMEA104315436__coassemble_1116_pt1 | contig 20197 bp, 15 predicted proteins | sample SAMEA104315436__metabat2_low_PE_043 | metagenome-assembled genome bin SAMEA104315436 (sample SAMEA104315436) | gut metagenome | biome: Monkey gut; feature: monkey-associated habitat; material: faeces | place: China | collected 2013
CCGCCGAATGTTAAAGTTTTTATTTAAATACATAAAATGTTGAACTTCAATGAAACAGAGGATGCCGCCGAATGTTAAAGTTTTTATTTAAATACATAAAATGTTGAACTTCAATGAAATATGCAAGAGGTTATGCAACCCCGTAGGACATATTTAAATACATAAAATGTTGAACTTCAATACAGATGTGTGGGAGCAATTAAAGCGAGTTATTGGATTTAAATACATAAAATGTTGAACTTCAATCCGTTCGTCCTTGTCTAAGCCGTCATAAATCAAAATTTAAATACATAAAATGTTGAACTTCAATATGTTTGACTTAAAGATTAACGAAATCACTTGTGGATTTAAATACATAAAATGTTGAACTTCAATATTGCGGCGCAGACATTCCCGACTATTTTAAGCGATTTAAATACATAAAATGTTGAACTTCAATCATTATCTGTTGCAAGAGATTATGTTCCTTATTAATTTAAATACATAAAATGTTGAACTTCAATCAAATCGAACTATTTACCGTCATTATCTTTACGATATTTAAATACATAAAATGTTGAACTTCAATGGTTATGTCTGAATCGTTTTGAATATCAATATTTATTTAAATACATAAAATGTTGAACTTCAATATTCTTTCAAATCCGCAATAACCTCGCGGAATTTATTTAAATACATAAAATGTTGAACTTCAATATAGATATAATCTATATTTTCATTTTAGCATAATTGGTTAAAAATGCACAATTGTTTGAAAATCGGCAAGAAATTTCCAAGTTGAGTTGTGATTTTATATGCAAAAAGAAAAGGGGGGTCAAAACCGACTATTATGCACCTATCCGTCACAAAAACAGCAAAGTCACCTGGAAAAATTACAAAAAAGCATCCTCAGAATCTTTTTGTTGTTTTCCTAAGGTTCTTTCCTCAAAGACATATTGCCCTTGAAGCAAGATAAAGCACACAAAATCGACTTTCGGATTAATTATTTTTTTTAATTCCGTTTCCAGTTTTATTACTTGAGATGGCGAAATTTCACCCCGAAAAACCGAATACTGATAGTGAGTAAGATATTTTTTGCAGGTTTTAAAAACCTTTTGCACCCGTTTTTCCTCAATATCATAAAACACAAACGCATAGTTACAATTCATAAAGCACCTATTGTTTATTTTTCAATGAAAAAGGCACGAAATCCACATCTTCCAGAATTTCTTTAATGAGTTTATAAGCATCATATTTTATCGCCGTTAATAATGACACCTTGCGCTTTAATTTTTTATTCTCATAAGTTTGTGAAAATCTTTCCTCCAATGCTGCAATAAAAATCTTTTTCCCTGTTTCATTCAGCAAGCAGTAATTCAATTTTTTATCAAAATGTTTCTCCACACTAAGTTTTCGATTATTCACGCAATCAAAAATCGTTTTGTACACAATTACGGGTTTAAAAACCTCACTCAAGTCCAAACTCAAAGAAAATCTGGACTCACCTGCCGAATGCAAAAAACTTATAGTCTGATTCAAATGTGTTTGGTAAATCTGGCTTATTGTTTTTGTATAAAGAATTGTGTTTCCAAATGAAATCAACGCGTTTATCGGATTATCAGGCGGTCTTTTGACTCTTTTATTCATAACAAAGTCATTTCGCAAAAAATAATTAAATTGCTCGTAAAAATAATTCCATATCTTTGCCTCGACAAGCATTATTTCATTCACCGTTTGTACACTTTTCAACTCATCTTCAACGTCGTTTTTCAAATAGTCCAAAAATGGCTTCAACTCCACGCAATCGTGCCTGTAATAATGGTACAAAACCTCGTGGATATTCGCAGCAATTCCCGCAACTATCGCTTTTGATATTTTTTCCCTTTTCGTCTCGTAAGCCTTAACCTGCTCAATCGTTAATTTTCCGCTAACATATTTATCTCTCGGATAAAATGTTCCCGAATAACCCTCATAATGATTAAAAAGGTGTAATGTTACTCCGTTTTTTGACAAAAAATCAACAAGTTTTGTATTAAAACTCACCTCATTTAAGCAATATATCTCATCTACATTTTCAATAGGGATATAATTATTTCCTTTTTCATTCTTGAAATTTATTGAATTGTCTTTTCTTTCAAGAGTTCCTTTGCTTATTAAATATTTTGTCGCCATTTTGCCCTCAATCAGATGTTACAATACGAAAAATATGCGCATTTACTGCATTTTTTGCCATTTTCAACATTCGGAACGGTCGGTTGATTTAAAAGTTCAAGAGTGGCTGATTTCGCCTCATTTAGTTCTTTTTCGGCAAGTTCATCAAGTTCGTAAACATGTATCTTCCTTGAACCTGTTTTTTTCTCCACAACTTCAAGCCGGCCTTTTCTGATAATCCCTTTTCTCTTTAATTTTTGAAGATAAAACAAAATCTGAAACTTGCACGCATTCAAGTCAGCATCGCTTTTTTTAATTTCCGTCAAATATTCGTCTGAAATTTTATCGATTTTTATATTGTCAATTTCAACCTCTTGCGTTTCTTTCGCCTCATGAATTGCTCTGCCGATTTTAACGAGTTCGCTGTTGTCCTCGAGATTGATTTTATGCGCAAAAAGCCAGCATTGACGCTTGCAATGTTGGAAATAGTTTATTATCGTTCCGGTCAAATTTTCTTCTCTGAAATCAGATAAGTTCGTATTCTTTGTTTTTATCATTGAATTTTTCTCTGTCAAACTTTCCGTCCTCGGTCAAATATTCTTCCCCGTTTTCAAAATAATAAATATCTCCGATTACATCTGCATAGTTCTGCGTTATCTGTCTTACGGAATATGTGAAATACGAAATTTCTTTATTGATTTTTGAAAGTTCGATTTGTTTTTGAGCATAACTCATTTCAAAATTTTGAAGTAATTCTTGATATTTTTCCCAAACTTCGCTTCCGATAAGTTCTTTGCCGTCATCCAGTTCAATTGTTCGATTTAAAAATACCGTATAACAATTATCGTCTTTCAAAAGTTCTAATCGGTTTTTAATCTTCTGAAAATCAAGGCTTTGCAGGTCATTCTTTCGGAAATCCTCAAGATTTTCTGCGGTGTTTCTTTTTGATTTATCTTCGACTTTTTCCAAAACAAATTTGTAATATTCGCTAAAATCCTTGTTTCTAAGAAGATTTTGAATTTTCAAATCTTTTAGTGTAACTTCGGTACGTTCATCTTTTTTATAAATATCATTCGTTTTATCAAGATTAAAGAAATAGACGACGCAGTCTGATTTCTTGCAGGAGCGGTTAATCCGACCCATGAACTGCTCTTCCGCATCAAGTATCGAAATGTCCTTAAATCCGGTGTCAAAGTCAATATCCACACCTGCTTCGACGACTTGAGTTGAGAACAAAATCATTTTGTAGTCCCGATTTGGGTTTTTAATCTCTGAAATAATTTTATTTCTCGTATAAAGATTATCGTCCCCATTCATTAATATCATTGATTTTGCAGGGATTTCGTCTTGATATTTTTCTTTGAATTTTTTGAAAAAATCAAGTGAACGATTTTTTTTGATAAATTCGACAAGAACGTCCTTGCCTTTTTGATATTCTGCAAAGATTTTTTCTTGTAGCAATGAGACTTTTTCCTCGTCATCGTCGATATTATCAAGTTCATCGATAAGGTCAAAATTCGGAACAACTCTGTCTTTGAACCATTTTGATTCAAAATATTTTTTTCTGTCAGAGATTAAATCCTGAAACAAATTTTGCTCAAAAGTGCCACTTTGGGGAATCAATGCTCCGATTTTGGGCAAAGTTGCGGACATAATTATGATTTTTATGTTCAAAAGTTCTGCAAACCTGTTCAAGAAAATCGCAATTTCTTTCCAGATAGAATTTTTGTAAGACTGAATTTCATCAAGAATAACGACGCTGTTTGCGAGTTGACAAAGCGGGAAATGAGCCTCTCTGCCAAGTCCGAAAAGCCAATCGAACAACTTAACATGCGTGGTAACGACAATCGGATAGTGCAAAAATTGCCGTCCCATCAGGATTTTTGTGTAATCAATCGGTTTGGAATAAAAATTTTTGTCTTTTGTTTTTATTTCTGCTTTACCAATGCTTTCATCCTCTTCGTAAATCGGGGTAATTGAATTAATGACACCGATTTCATTTCCGACAGAAGCATTATCGCCAAAGGATTTCAGCAGGGTATTTTTCGTCTGCTCGACAAGTGTATTAAACGGAAATACATAGAAAATCTTGTTTATATTCGGGCAGTTTTTGACAATTTTAAGTGACAGGTTAATGGCAGAATTCGTTTTTCCGCTCCCTGTCGGGGCTTCAAGGTAAAAAAGATTTTTATCAAGATGTTTGAGCAGGTTTTCTTCAGATTCCAAAAACATCTCGCTTCTTGCTTCGTTAATATCCTTGAAATCCTTTTGTTTTCTGATTTTTGAGTAATTTTGAATGCTTTTATAAATCTCAGTATCGCAAAATGGTTCTAAAAACTTGTCAATGTCTGTGATTATGCCAAAATCCTCGGGTGCTTTCGCCTTGAAGTCGCTCATATAGTCTGAAGTTGCGTAAAAGTCTGCCGAAACAAGCAGCGAATAAAGCAATTTGGCATAAACGTACAAGTCGATTGTTCGGTATTTTTCGCTCTCCTCAAGGGTTTCGAGGGCAGATTTTGCAAAACGATTGCGTTTTCGCAACTTATTATCTTCTTCCATTACGGAAAAATTCAATAAAATTTCAGGTAACAATGGTGCATAAACATTAAAAAACTTGTTAGTATCAGCAAAATCTTCAAGAAATTTATCAAAATTGTTCAAATAACCGTGGTGCTTTGAAATTACAAAACAATTTATCAACAAAAACAAGAAGAAAAGTTTTTTGTTAGGTAATTCGTTCAGTTTTTCAAAATATTTGCTGAAATACAGACAGGCAGAGGACATTGAATGTTCGGAATTTTGGTTTGGTGAACTTTTTTTGAATTTCGGATTTTTCATTTTGAGATTTTGAAAATCCGTATTCGCCTTGCCAAGGTCGTGCAAATAAATCGTATCGAAAAACATTTCTTGCCAAAGTTTGAAATTTTCTGATTCTTTATCAAAAAATCTTTCACCAATTTTATCTAAAACGGGTTGAAGGTTTTGTACTTCAATGATTTTTTTCGCATAATCAAGCGCCAAAGACGAGTGTTCTTCAATCGTTTCGGGATTTTTCAGAACACCGTCTTTGCTTTTTCCGTCTTTGTGCGCAAGATAATTATTATCGTTTTTCAAATAGTCCGAAATCGGCATATTTTCTCCTAAAAGAACGCTATATTTTTGCCCTCACAAGAATAAATCTGCTCGAAATTGTTCAAATCCAAATCCATATTTGTATATACGAATTTTTCAAGAACGTACAGGTTATCCTCTTTATCGAGTGCTATCGGGAGACGTTCAGTATATTTGAACGGATCTTCTTCCTCATCTTCGTTTTCTTCTGCCTTATCGATGTTTTTGGCAAAAATCATCGAGTCGATTTTTTTGCAATTTTGAACGCTTTCTATCTCGACAACTTCGATGTCCGTGATGTTTGCGAAATGGTCATTTTTGCCAAGATAGGGGATATAGACAAATTCTCGGTTCAAAAATCTTTGTTTGAGATTTTCCGTAACTTCGCTTCCATCAAGCAACACGAAAATTTCCCAACTCGGATTTTCAAGCCATTGCTCGGTATAGCATAATGTTGATCCTCCTCCATATTTTTTGATGCTGTAATTGGCATAACCAACACTGTTATTAAAAGTGTGCTTTAGAGAAGGAAATGTTGGTGATTTTGGGATAATCGAGACTTTTATATCCTTTAATTTTTCATAAAATTCAGGATATTCAAGAATTTCGGATTTGCGTTTTTCAGCAATGCACATGTCGTTGAGAGTCTTTTGCTGATTGTATCCGCCAAAGCCGCAAATTGCCCCTAATATACCAAGCAGTGCAGGTTTATGGATGTGAGAATATGTAAATAAACAAGGATCATTTACATCTGGACGCTTAAATATTGCCGTTTTTCCGCTTAAATTAAACTTTAAGGCTTGCATTATTCGACCTCATCTTGTGTGAAAATGTTCATCATTTTTGCGTTTTCAATGTCCGCTACGATTGTTGTCGTATAAGGATTGTAGTAAATTTCGACAGATTGAATTTTGTCTTTTACGTCGTTCAAAATTTTGTCAAATTTGAGTTCGATTGTGTCTTTTTCGCTTTCATCGTCTGCTTTTTTGAAGTAAACGTATTGTGACAAATCGGGAAGATAAGTGTTTTTTTCTGTTTCGACAAAAACCGCAAGTTCGTTTTCACAGCCGACTTTGCTGTTTGTATTGTAAGAGGTTGCAGATGTCAATGCTACTTCTTTGAATTTTTCGTAATCTTCTTCTGTATAACCTTCTGTCACGCCCATTTCGACAAAATCAGCATAGGAATCAGGATTGATTGCAAAATGATATGCGTAATGTGCTTCATTGCTAACAATTTTTTTTCCTATTGTTGTTTGCAAATCACCTTCTTTTGTTGGGAATGGACAATCAATATCCATAACTTGAGGATTTGTGTTGTCATATTTATTGAAACCTTGAGCGATTTGTACTGCACCAGTGATACTAATATTTAATTTAGTTTCTGCAAATGTTGCACCAAAATTTTTAACGTCAATCGCTTTGAATAAATTTTTTATTACTTTTATACTATCTTGAGGTTCTTCTTTAAATAAGGTTGTATATCTTTGTTTCAGTGAGCAAGGACATAAATTATCTGGTTTCAATGATTTTATGTAAACGATTTTTTCACCATTATTTTGCCACATTTTTTTCATAGGATATTTAAGTGCTTTATCACTACCGAATGTTTCATTTTCTGTTGTTGTTCTTGGGTATCCACTGAAATCAGCATTCCAATTAGCCATTACTGATTTAATCCCAATTATGCCATAAATTCTTTTATTCATTGTTTTATTTTCCATTGTGTTATCTCCTATTGTGATTATTCTTCGCTATTTTCTTTTTCATTATCTTTAGATAAGTTTTCCCAAAATAAGGAATTATGTAAATATCCAGCCAAGACTGATTCAATGTCCATTTTTTCTGGATAATTATATTCTTGTACCATTGCATATAAGTTTTTGAACTTGTTCCATTTTAGAGGAATACTATAACTTCTGATTCTGAATAATTTAAAAATTTCATTTTTTGCATTGTTTGAGTAGATTGATGTTAAGAAAGGAATTGCAACATCGTGGTTAGATGTTTTATCTTTACTTTTGCTCATTAGATAGTATGCAATTTGACCCATTGCAAAAAATGCTTCTTTGTCATCATCAAACTGAGCTGTTTCATTTTGACTGATTTTGTCTTTTATTTTTTCGTATAAATCAGGAAAAACACTTAATTTTGACATTTCTTTATTCTCCTTTTCTAAAATGTAATTTTTAATTGAATAGATTAAATTAAATCGTAAAATGGCTATACTTCTAAGTATTTTAAAATCAGTTTTATCAATTTTTTTAGGAGGCTCAATGAATGTATCAAGCACTCTCGACAAAATTTTGTTAAATATTGCATTTAGTGGTTTATAATTGTTTTTGTAAAAAAGGTTGATCCAAGCATAATTAGAGTCTCTTATACTTGAAACTAATTTCGGTTTATCTTTGAAATAAGAGTCTTTACTATTGATGTTATAAAGATTATCTTTTAATTTATATTCGTACAGAATTCTATCTACGTCGCTTAATAATGTTTGTAAGTTCTTTGGCTCATAGTTATATTTTTCGTTCGAATTCTCTATGTAATTATTAATTGAGATATATTTTTTCGACGTGTCATTTGTAATAATGTAGTAATCGTTTATATATGTTATACCATCGTTATCTATGTTGATATTCATATAAAAATCGGTTTCTTTTATGCTTTTTGATTTATCAATTTTTTCTTTCACTATGTAATAGCATTTTGCTTTACTTTTGTTGCTCAAATGATCAAAATACAATTTTTGTTTTTCAACATCTTCTTGATTTAATGCTACAGGTAAGCATTTTTTTGAAAAAATTTCTTTTTTTCTTGTCTTATTTTCAAGATAAGGTTTATCATCATTCAACCCCATATTATTATCGGGTAAGCCAACTTGTATTATTTCATTTCCACTGTGTTTGAAATAATTATAATCATTTTTATTGTAAATATATGCCGAATAATATCGTCTATTTTCTTTTTTATAGTAATCAATGTTAACGTCAAAAAATATTCCTATTCTTTTATTTGCATCCTTATTTGGAAAATTTTTTAAAAAATCAATAACAACTTTTTTCGTTTTTTGTAAATCTTCAACAGATACTTTTCCTGCTTCAAGTTCAAATTTTTCTCGGCACTTTTGCTTTTTCTTATCTGTATATTTTTCCATACAGGAGTAATAATTAGGTATCAGGTTATCAAATATCATTTCGTCTCCTAATTCAAAAAATTTCTTAGGTTGTGGAATGATAAATGAGTAAATATTATTTGATGCTATTTTTTTCCCTGTTTTACTTAAAATAGATTTATCAGCATTGTATCTATCACTTAAATAATACATTATAGCAATTTTATTATACAAACTATCTTTAGGTGCATCTTTGTCAACGTCTAATGTTTCTTTAACCTCACCAGTTTCAAGGTCAAGCAAATAATACGTTCCCGCTGTAAGAGCATAATCATCGGTAATAAAAGAAATTTCGTCCCCGTTTGGATTTGTTTTCTTATATTCTTCAATTTCTTTTTCAAATATTTCAATACAATCTTTTAACATATTTGCTCCTATACCGTTTTGACGTTCACATAGCCGAAGCCTCTGGCATTCATTTCCAATAAGCCCGCACCGATTACCGCTTTTGCTAACTTTTGAGAACTTTCATTAGGCGAAATCTCAAACTCGAATTTATCGCACAAGAGTTTTATCTTCCGATTTTCACCCTCTTTTGAACCTTTTCGATTAAATTCTCTGATAATCGGGTAGTTGTTCAATTTCTTGGAATTGATTATAAAATCCACATCTTCAGGAACTTCTTCTCCCAACAATGCCAACTTCTTTCTCGCATTTTGCTCAACCCTTTCAACCACGTCGTCAAGTGTGTGCGAGTTTTTCCAGTATCCGTCATCAAACTTGCATACGGCAGGCGTAACCGAATAAATCGTTTTAACCGTAGTATTCGGCAAAGTTCTGTAATCAAACGTCAACGCTTGCATCTCAACAGTTCTGACGTTGCATAAATTCGCCTTGAAAAAATCCATAAGATTTTTGTCCAAAGATCTTACTCTGACAGAATAAACACTTCCCGCAGGGTATTTGAAATCCTTGCTCTTCGCATTTTTGTCAAAAAATCCGTTGAAAACATAACCCTTCAACATTCGTTTTTCATGAAATTCCTTCTTCTCCTCAGTCGTCAAAAGGCATTTATCAATAACTGCGCCAATCTTTTCCTGATAATTTTCGTTAAAAATATCTTTCAATAAATATAACTTTAACGTTCCTTCATATACTTGCATGTCGTTCTCCATATTTGATTGTTATAATCAATTAATACTTTTATTTTACAAAAACAGTACGTCATTTTGAGACGTAGCAAAAAACATTTTCTTTATTAAAGCCTTTTAATCCCATATTATTCAGTTTCAGACGCTTGCATACCCTCGAATAAAAATGATTTAAAACCATTAAACCAACTTATTTTTCCAAGACATAATTTATAATGACTAATTCTAAACAAAATACTCGGTTTTGTATATTCTCCACATGGGCAATTGCGCAAACAACAAGGCAACAAAAAACTCGCCTTGCGACGAGTTAATTGGCTGGGGCGGAAGGATTCGAACCTCCGAGATGGCTGGACCAAAACCAGCTGCCTTACCACTTGGCGACGCCCCAATATTCTTTTGTATTTCTATCTTATTTTGCACAAAGCAAATTGTCAACAACTTTTATTTAATAATATGTTATCGCTGTCCCCGATGCTACCGCACATATCTTATCCGCTTCCAACAATCTGCCCGAACGAATTACCGACGTTTGTACTCTCGTATTTACTATCAAATGTGCGTCCATCGCTGAATTCTTCATCTTCAAGACCGCCATCTTTGAAGCATCCTTGAATTCCTTCTGATAATACTTCTTGCTCTTGAAGAAATGCGCCCAACTGTTCTTCAATACCTTTGACATGGACTGCTGAACAATTACCGATGCCGTTACCGGTTCGGTCGATTTAATCGTATCATTCTGTTGTATATTGTGGGGTTCTGTCGATATAAGAGGTTTGCCCATTATCGGGTTTATCTCATCAAACTGCTGTTGTCGTTCCTTCTTTTCATTTCGTTTCAAGCTCCAGAAAGCAAATCCGGAAAGAATTAAGAACAAGCCCCCAAGAATAATCAAATCCATGTTTGTTCGTCTTCCTTATCTTAATTCTAGCCTAAAACTCTCTATTTGTTAAATGTTTTTTCCTCGCAATTGTTACATTTCGCGAAAACCCCTTTTATAAAAGTAATTCCATGTTTTACAATTACTTTTACAGTTGTTAACATCTTGAAACACAACGCTTTTTAACAATATTTGTCTCTCGAAATACCGTAAACTCATCATCAAAAAACAACAAAATCTATCCTTTTCGGTTTTGCATTTTCTTCAAAAAATCCGTTCGTATTATTTATATAACTTAAACAAAATCTATCATGGCATATTTTCGGTTCAAAGTATAATAATAATAATAATAATAATAATAATAATAATATATTTTTTTGATATAATAAATTGCATAAGGAGATAGTATGAAATTTGAGTTTATAAAAAAACACCCTGATTTATTCACATTTTTAGGGTTGTTTGTAGCGTTCTATTTCTTATTCTTCCACGGAATCGGAAGTTATGCGCTTATGGATGTCGACGAAACCCGTTATGCCTCAATGGCACATGACATGTTTCGTTCGCACGATTTTATGACACTTTATCTCAACGGAGAATACTTCTTTGAAAAACCGCCATTGTACTTTTGGCTGGAATGCTTATCATTCGGTCTTTTCGGACATGTTTCGGAATTCACGGTAAGATTTCCCGTATGCACGTTAGGTTTGCTATCTTCGTTTTTGGTTTACTTTGTCGGCAAGAAAGTCGTATCGAGAGGCTTTGGCGCGGTTGCGGCATTAACGTTGGCAACATCTGCCGAGTTTTTAATCCTTTCAAAATACGCTATTCTCGACATCGTACTCGCTTTTTGCACAACGTTTTCAATCTTCTTCGGATTTATGACGTTATTCTGCGAAGAAAAAAACAAGAAATATTTTTGGTGGTTATTCTACATTTTCTCGGGGCTTGCAGTTTTGGCAAAAGGTATTCCGGGATTTGTACTTCCTTTCGGAACAATGTTTTTCGTATACATTGCGGCAAAAAAATTCAAAGAATTATTCAAGCCCGTATATTTCATAATCGGTTTTCTTATCTTCTTTGCAATCGTTTTGCCGTGGCATATCGTTATGCTCGACAAGCACGACCCTCTGTTCTTTAACGAATACATTATGAAACACCACATTGCAAGATTTTTAAATTCTCACGATTTGGGCAGAAAGCAACCGTTCTATTTCTTCATTTTGACAATACTTTGGGGTATTTTCCCGTGGATTATCCCCGCAGCAGCAACAATAAAGACTTGGGGCAAAAAATTAATCAAACAAATCAAAACACTCAAAACCTTTGATTTCAACTCTATGACAAACCCGCAAAAGTTCCTCACGGTTAACATCATTGCGGCTTTATTAACTTTAGCGTTTTTCTCGGCTTCAAGTACAAAACTCGTCACCTACATTTTGCCGATATATCCGTTTTTGGCTTGCATTATGGCATATTTAACAGTCAAATACATAACCGATGACGAATACACAAAAGCATTCAACATCTCAACAATCGTAACTGGCTCGATTTTCCTCACGGCAGGGATTGTTTCCTGTTTCATCAAGTTATTCTTACCCGCGGAAATATATAACGATTTAGCGGTAGGATTGCCTGTTGTACCGATTTTATTTATCGGTGCGGGAGTTTTAATGCTTATATCGTCAATAAAATCGAACAAAAAAGCGGTTTTCGGCTCATACGTATTGTTTATGATGTTTCTCTCCGCTTTCGGTATGGGAACGGGCTTCAATATAGACTATGCATTCGGTCAAAATGATCTTATGAAATACGCAAAAATAGCAAAAGATAACAATCACGCGATTGCATCTTACGGCTTCGGAAGAAGATATTCTTTAAATTATTACTACCAAAAGCATGTAATTTACGAACGCGATATCAATAATTATGCTAAACTTAAAGAACTTTTGGCTGATAAAAACACGGTTGTTATTATCAGAAACAAAAATGCCGATGAAATCTCGCAAAATGCGAAGTTCACGGTAATTGAAAAAGGTAAAAAATACTCATTAATAAAAGGATAAAACAATGAGAGTTATAGTAAACGCCGACGATTTCGGAATGAGCAGAACCGTAAATCAAGCAATCTCCGAAGGCTACAAAAACGGAATATTAACAAGCACTTGCATTATGGCAAATATGCCCGCATTTGAAGACGCTATGAGACGACTTCAAGATATGGTCGGCATTGGTTTCGGCGTTCACTTAAACATTGTCGAGTATAAAACAATTCTTGAAAACAAAGAAAACAAGAGCAAACTCTACGACAAGAACGGAACTTTCAAAAACGGTTTTCTCCAAATGCTTTTGAAGTCAAAAGATGAGGATTTTCTCTTTGAGATAGAACACGAATTTCGCGAACAGATTGAAGCCGTAATGAGTTACAACGTTCAGCCGGACCATTTGGATTCGCACGTACACGTTCACGCTATTCCCGCGATTTTTAACATCGTTTGCAAACTCGCAAAAGAATACGGCATTCCCTGCGTAAGAACTCAGCACGAACATCTGTATTTCGCAGGCGACTTCAAAACTTGGCTAAAACCTCAAACTTACATAAATTTAATCAAAGTCGCAATTTTGAACTTTTTCACAATGAAAAACAAAAAAACAGCGCAAGAATACGGATTGGTCACAAACGACAACGTTATCGGTGTCGGATATACCTCTATGATGAACGAAGACACGATTTTCTACGGCGTAAATGCACTCAAAAAGAAAAGAGGAATTTTAGAAGTCATCTGCCATCCAGACACAAACGAAAAACGTCCGTCGAACGTAACCGAATACAAGGCGGTTACAAGTCCTGCCCTCGCAGGAAAATTGGGCGACTTTGAAAGAATGTCTTTCGGAGAATTTTTAGATTAAGATTTTTCCTTTTTTAAATCAAAATAAAGACCTAACAAGCCCGTAAATATTGCAAGTCCGTCCGAGAAAAATTTCAATTTGCTCGAAGAACCTTCCCCTCTCGGAAAATAAGAGCAGGAAAATTCTTTTGCCTTAACGTTTTGAACGACTGCCTGTGCGGTAATCTCCGTTTCGATTTCAAACCCTTGGGATTTTATCTCAAAAGATTTTATAAAATCTTTGCTCACAATTTTATATCCCGACAAAATATCCGAAAACTCTGATTTAAAAAGGATGTTGAATAATTTGTCAAAAATACGGTTGCCGAGTTTTCTACCGAATTTATATGCCTTTTTGCAGGAAGAAACACGCCTGACGTTCACAAAGTCGAGTTTTTCATCCTGCATAACGCATATAAATTCCGCGGCATTTTTAGTATCGTAAGTCAAATCGCCATCCGTAAAGATATAATAATCCGCGTCTATTTCCGAAACGGCACGCTTGATGACATTTCCCTTACCGCGTTTTTTTTCAACAATCATTTGCGCCCCGACACAAATCGTTCCGTCCACGCTATCATTATCGCAAACGAAAATTTCGGCTTCGGGAATTTGACATCGAAGATTGTCCACAACTTTTTGTATAGTCTTGCCCTCGTTCAGACAAGGTATTATTACCGCGATTTTTGTCATTTGTTTTTCTTCAGTCTGCAAAATTTATACTCGGGAATTTCAAATGTCGATTTTACCGTTTCACAAGTATAATCATCTATATTAATATATTTTGAAACCACATCCCAGTCAACAGGTGCAGGCTCGCATATCGAATAAATCAAAAACACTTCCTTTTCGGGGTCATTAATTATTCCGTCAATTTTTTTCTTCATAAAATCGTTATACAAAAACGGATAACCGATTTCGCCATGAATATAAACAAATTGCGCTTTCGGATTTTGAAACGGTATAAACACCTGTGACGGAAATCCGCCAAGCATACAAACAACCGCGTTATCGGGCAACTTCAAATCTTCGCACCAAATAGTCCTGTCACGATAATAAGTTCTTGTGTACCAAGCCGAAGGATATTGTGTCGAAAGAAGCACAAGCAATGCAAAGACGGTAGCAACAACCGCCGAGACGGATTTTTTGCAATAAACTGCAACCAAAATCGGGATTATAGAAAGATAAAGCCCCGATAAAAGTTCGTATGTGACCATATATCTCAAAATACTGCTCGTATTCAACCAAAAGATATATCCGACAATCAAAAACAAATACAAAAATTTAAGCGCGCCAAAATTTGCAACACTCTCGATTTTTTCAACAGTTTCGGGCTTTTTCAAAAAACCGTACGATACCAAAACAAGCAACGAAGCAAAAAACATTGAAACAAAACGAAAATCACGGTTTGCAAACTCAATACATTTTTGATTAAATTCGGGCAAAAGCCAGTAAACAGGATAAAACAGCGTCTGTAACACATTGTCGGGCAAATGCCTTATATCGGCATAACTTTGCACAAAGCCGTACGGAGATTGGAAAAAATTATTCAGGTAAGGGAAATAAGGATTTCCGAATTTTGACCACAAAATATACCCCCACCAGCCGTAAGTCAGAATATATCCCGTGAAAAAACTCAAAACCATTATGCCGAAAGATTTTGCACTTATTTTTTCCCTGAAAAAAATCAACCCTGCAAAAATCCCGATTGAAAAAATCAGTCCCGACGGTTTTAACCCCGTTGCGACTCCCAAAATCGCCCCGCATAGTGCCAAGGTCAAAGTCAAATTCTTTGTTTCTTTAACAAAAACATTCTTTGTCAAAATAAAAATAACGACCAAAGCCGCCAAAGCAATTGTTAAATCATTAAAGGTGCTTCCCGCCTCTACGATCGAAATTATCCCCGAGCCGCCAATGACAGTTGAAAATGCGGACAAAAATTTTCCGAACTTTGTATCAATTTTGAAAATATTTTTTGAAATCAAATAAACAAAAAACACGCAGAGCGACCAATACAAACTCTGCACCGCCATTACGAAATGCGGAAAATTATTAAACGTTTTTGCAAGAAAATAAAACGGCACATCCGCAATCGGATTGAAATAAGACTGTATGCCCGACGGCACGATATCAAAGCCTATTCGCCCGTTTAAAAGTGCATAGACAGAATAATAATGATAATTTGCCAAATCCCAGTTTCCGTCCTGACCCAAAGAAAAAACAATGGCAAATCCAATCACAACAAGGGCTATAAATACCGTAACATCAATTTTTCTTGTCATTAAGCACAAACTCTTTCTTAGGTTTTTGAACAGATTTCAGCGAGCAGAAATAGTAAACCTGCATATAGTCATTATACACCCGACGGCAAGCAAAATCGTCCGTGTTTACAAACTGTTTCACATAATCGTAACCGACATATGCAGGCTCGTAATCCGAATATATCAGATAAACCGACTTATCTGCTTTTTTAATAATATCTTTCACCCTTTGGATTTCCGCTTTCGGGTATTTGAAATTATAACCGTCAATTTCGCCGTACAGATAAACAAATTTTGCCTTCGGATTTTGAAAAGGCATAAACCACGCGGACGGGAAACCGCCTATTTGGCACAAAACGGCATTATCGGGCAATTCAAGATTTTCAAGGCTCATAAATTTTTCCGCAAAAGGAACTCTCGTTATTTGCATCGGGCAATACTGCGTTGTCGCAATAATCGACAACATCGCAACAAGCGCCACCACTCTCGCTTTAATTTCCGATTTTGTCAAAATCAAAATATAAACAAGAAATATCGCCAAAAATATTCCCGAAATTATCTCGATAAACTGCAAATATCTCAAGGTCGCGGAAGTTTTCAGCCAAAACAAATAAGTTGCAGTCAAAAACATCGTCAAAAAGTTAAACAAATCGACATTTACGTATTCTTTAAGCGCGATTTTAAACCGCTTATTTCTTTGGGTATAAAACTTGTGAAACCAAAAAATTAAAGGCACCGCGAAAAATAACGCGATATGTCTGTAATCCGTAAACGGAAATTCCAAAACATAATTTTCCCCTTTGTGCACAGTCCACAAAATCGGGTAAAAAATAAAGTCAAAAGCCGACTTCGGCAAATGTCTCGTATCAATATGATTTACAAATTCCGCAAGCGGCGATTTGAAAAAATCGTTATAAAACGGAAAGAAAGGATTGCCGAATTTTTGCCAAATATAAGCGTACCAACCGCCGCCCGTCGCAAGCGTTCCGAGAAGTATTCCGCCAATTAACAAAATCAGCATTTTCTTCGTATGGGGAATTTTTTTTCTGAAAATAACAACCGAAATCAACAAACCGACAATTGCCATAGAAGCATTCGTTTTCAGCCCCAATGCAAAGCCCAACAACAATGCCGCAAACAACACCGTCAAGGTTCTTTGTCTGCTCGGCTCGTTGAAAATATTTTTCAAAATCAAAAACATTGCAGCAAGTACAAATGCGGCGATATTCAAATCCCCGAAAGTCATACCGACTTCCAAAATCGAAAGCACGCCCGATGCGCCAATCGCAACGGAAAACACCCTTAGCCAAATTTTGAATTTTCCGTTATAAATCAAACTCGCGATTTTATATCCGAAAAATACCGCAATTCCCCACCAAAAACTTTGGATAAAACTAATTAAGTGAGGCATATTATTGAAAAACTTGACCAAAAGATAAAACGGAAAATCTATCAGCGGATTAAAATACGACTGAATACCGCAAGGCATAATATCAAAGCCTATTCTTCCGTGAAACAATGCCCATACGGAATAATAATGGTAATTTGCCAAATCCCAGTTCGCGTCTTGTCCGAGGAAAAGACAAATAATTCCGCCGATTATCATCAGCGAAAAAAGTATTATGAAATCGTATCCTTTAATTTTTCCCAAAACTACTCCTAATAAAACAGATTTTTCAAAAGTTTGATGCCGTGTTTAACATAGTTGCAAAATACCCCGAACGTGAGTTTTTCCGCAAAAAGTTTTTGCCAAATATAAGACGGTCTTGAATAGTATGAAATCAAGATGTCTTTGCGAAATTTCGACAATTCTTCCGCACTTAAATTCTCCGAAACCGAGGTCGTTTTTTTATAAGGATCAAGCCCGAAATATTTATCGGGAGAATATTTTTTTGCGACCATATCGTATAAAACCGTATTTTCCAATGGAATTGCGACAGATATTTCGATAAAATCTATGCCCGATTTAAAAATAAACTCTCTTGTTTCGGAAAGCGTTTTATCGGAGTCCCACGGCAAGCCGATAATAAACAAGCCGAAAATCTTCATGCCCGCAGCCTTACAGAGTTTTATGGCACGGTAATTATCCTCAACCGTCGTATGTTTTTTCATTTTATCCAAAGACTCTTGCGACCCCGATTCAAAGCCGAAAGCGACCGTTCTGCAACCTGCCTTATACATTGCTGACAAAATCTCCTCGTCAATCGTTGTCACTCTTGAATTTGCCGCAAAATAAATCTTTCCGTTCATCTCGGAATTGACAATCTTTTCGCAAAGTTCCAAAACCCATTGTTTATCCATAGTAAAGGTATCTGATTTAAAAAAGAAATTGTCGATTTTGTATTTTGAAAAACATTCCCTCATCTCTGCCAAAACGCTGTCTGTTGAACGTTTCGAGATTCTTTTTCCCGAAATTGCGGGCGCAAGACAATAAATACATTCGCAGCTGCAGCCGCGAGAGGTTACAATCGTTGCCATAGGGCGGTTTGTAGCAGGATTTATATACAAAGAATTGTTCATCGCCGCTCTGTCCGGAAACGGCAAATCATCAAGGTTTTTGTCAAATACACTCACCCTGTTTTGATGCCAAACGCCACCTTCTTTATAACAAATTCCCTCGGTTTGCTCGATTTTTTCTTCGCAATTAAAAATATCAAAAATGAGTTTTGGCGCAATAAATTCAGCCTCACCCCCGATGAGAAAATCCACGTCCTTTAAGTCAAGTTCGTCAAAAATTTGTTCGCTGACATTGAAAAATACCGTCCCTTTTAAAATAGTTTTCACTTTCGGAGAAAGTTTTTTCAACCTCGAGATAACTTTTATATCGTCGTAAACGCTGCAATGCGTTGTCGTAACAAGCAAAACGTCAGGCGCATATTTTACAAAATCGTTCTCTAAATCTTTTTCTGAAAGTTTTTCGCCCTGATAATCTTTCAAAAAAACATCGAAACCAAACTTTTTAAGCCCCGAAGAAATATATCCCAAATCGTTGCACGCACGCAAATCGTTGCAAACGGAAGCGTCAACATTGTTCGGACATCTGTCCTCTCCTCGCTGAAAGGCTTCTCCCGCAGGATATATCAACATAACTTTTTTCATAAGACAACACCTGCTTTGTAAAGACTAAGTTTGACATTGATTTTACAGTCAATTATACTTGTTTATATGTCGATTTTCAAGAAAAACTATTTTTTGTTTTGTTGCCTTTTCCTTATCTGCGGGCTTTATTCCGCACATTTGGGCTTGGATAACAACGTGGAATATCAACAATATCACTATTTCTGCGGATACAGTTTCGCAACCTTCAGATACGAAAACGACTTTGCACCCTGCGGAATACAATCTTATTTCAATCCGCTTTGCGACTGGCTTTATTACTCTCTCAGCAAGGTTTTGAACGATTTTCCCGATTTATTTTGCTTTCTGCAAGGCTTTTGGGGCGCACTTTTGATGTTTTGGGTCTTTAAAATCGCCGATTTGATTTTCAAAGGCAACGGATATTTAAAGGGATTTTCATTGTTTATCGCACTACTTATCCCGATTACATCTTTTATGTTCAATCACGAACTCGGGACAATGCTTGTGGATATGCAGGTATGTTTTCTTCCCGCAGCAGGTGTTTATTTGACATTAAAAGCATTTAAGGAGAATGAATTTTCACCAAAAACCTTTTTGCTGACAGGGGCGCTTTTCGGCGCGGCTACGGGGTTGAAACTAACAATGGCATCTTATGCCTTGGCAATGTTCATTGTTTTGGGCTTGTATTTCAAAAAAATCCAAAATCCGATTAAGATAATCGGGGTGTACATTCTCGGCGGAATGTTGGGTTTTGCCGTAACGGGCGGTTTTTGGTCGATTTTTTTGTATAAAATGTTTCAAAATCCGTTCTTCCCGAACTGGAACAATATTTTTAAATCCGAATGGACATTGCCGATTTCTTATGCTTACGAGGGATTTTTCCCGAAAAATTTCAAAGAAGCCCTGATTTATCCGTTTATTTGGTGGAAAGCAAGGGTTTTGCCGTTTGATGTTTACGATTTCAGATGGATAACAGTTTATGTTTTGGGAATTTTTTCGGCAGCATTTCCGATTTTGAAAGACAAAATCAGACTGTTTGCAAAAGCGGATGAGACAATAGATTGCAACCTTTACGGAATATTTTTGGCTTTTGTCGGAATTACGTATATTATTTGGCTGAAAGTTTTTGCGGTTTTGAGATATTTGGCACTTATTGATGCTTTTGGCGGGATTATCATTGTTGCAGGCATTGTAGGATTCTGCTCGTTAATAAATCAGAAAAAATTGAGCGTGCTAATCCTCTGCGGAATATGTTTTTGGTTTTACAAAACTACGATTTGTTTAAACTTTTTTTGGCGAAACGTCGGTAACGAAAAGATTTTTGAATTTGAGGATATGAAAATTCCAGACGGCTCGATTGTGTTTACGGGCGGGCTTGGTGCATCTCTTGCCGCGGTTTCGCAAAATCCGAACGTTCACTTTTTCGGACTTTATACGGATTCAATAACACCGTTTTATTACTCCGAAAAAGCAAAGCAAAAGGCCGCGGAGATGATTGAAAATGCGGACGGAAAACTATACGTTTTGCAGGCAACTGAACCTTGGGACGATATGGGAGACGCATACGATGCTAAGTTTTTAACG
>SAMEA104315436__coassemble_1126_pt1 | contig 19980 bp, 18 predicted proteins | sample SAMEA104315436__metabat2_low_PE_043 | metagenome-assembled genome bin SAMEA104315436 (sample SAMEA104315436) | gut metagenome | biome: Monkey gut; feature: monkey-associated habitat; material: faeces | place: China | collected 2013
ATTGTCGATTAGATTATACTATAAATTTATGAAAAGAGTGTCGGCTCACCTAACCTCTTTTGCCGACACCCTTCTCCCGAAAACAAACCGTCTTTTGCCGAAAAGCAGAAAACCCGTAAGAATACGATGTTTCGACGACGGCTATGCGGTCATGCACCCTTTCAAATATTCTATGGTTTTGACCTTGTTTTCGAACAGAAATTTGAGAAAATTGACGTAATTCACGTCGTATGACGACACGGTCATATTTATCTCAAACCCGTCAGAGCAGAATGGCTCGTAATCGTACACAACGTAGCTGTTATATTTGCTTTTCCACTCTTTTTTATCTATGCGGCAGTTTGTTTCGAGTGATGTTCTCTCCAGCCAATCTAACAACTCTCTATTTATGTTCTTGAATTCTGTGACGTACCTCTCGTTCATATCTTTTGAGTATTGAACGACCATTTCTTTAATCCCCCTTTCTCTGACATATTGAGTTTATCTGTTTTTATGGGGTAAAAAAATAGACTTTAGTCTAATATTTCGTTTTCCAACAGGGTGCTTTTGAAAATCTTAATAACTTCTTTATATCTCAAAATGACCTTGAAAATGGTGTAAAACGCTCGTGATTATTGGAATAGAGTCTTGATATAAAGATTATATTAAAATAACAATAAATTTGAATTATTCGTTTTATAATCACTACATAAATAAAGAAATTTGAAAGGTGTAAGAAATGAATAATTCAGTTGCAGATATTTTATCAAAACTCGAAAACGCAGATGTAAAGAGCAAAAACGCGTTGGAAAACGAACTCGTTACTATCGGCGGTCAAGCAGTTCCTGAACTCGTTAAAAACTTGTCAGTAGTTAGAGGAACAGTTAGAGGGGTTGTTGCAATGACTCTTATCAGAATCGGTGCTCCTTCCGTTGAATTTTTGAAAAAAGCTGCTGCTGATAACAAAGACTTAGCATGGGTTGCACAATACCTCATTACTGAAATTAACGCAGCTGCTTAGTTTTTGAAAAATTTATAAAGAAAAACAGGACTTTTTAAGCCCTGTTTTTTTTATGACAGATATTCTTTGAGATGTTTTTTGTTTTTGGAGTGTCGGAGTTTCAAGATAGCGAAGTTTTCAATCTGTCGTATTCTTTCTTTTGAAAAACCTGTTTCTTTTCCCAGTTGTTCCAAGGTTTTTGGTCGGTCTCCGTTGATGCCGAATCTTTCTTTCAAAACCTTCTGTTCTCGTTGGCTCAATTCTTGCATTAATCTTCCGACATCTTTTTTCAGAAAGTATTTCTGTATCCTCTTTTCGGGAAATTCCGAGCGTTCGTCTTCCAAATAGTCGCCGATGGTAAGGTTATCCGTCACGGGGGTTTCAATGCTTATCGGGTCTTTTTGCATTGCATTGATTATGGTTTGAACTTTTTTAAGCGGGAGTTTCATATATTCGGCAATTTCTTCGGGAAACGGTTCTCGGTTAAGTTCAAGGCTCAGTTTGTCGCAGGCTCTTTTCAAACAACGAATTTTTTCTGCCATGTGGACGGGGATTCTTATGGTTTTTGCATTATTTGCGATTGCTCTTACAATAGTTTGTTTTATCCACCAAGTCGCATAGGTGCTGAATTTAAAGCCTTTTGTGTAGTCAAATCTTTCTGCTGCTCGGATTAAGCCCAAAGAGCCTTCCTGTACCAAATCAAGAAACAATACACCCTGTCCCGTATATCTTTTAGCGATGCTCACGACCAGTCTTAAATTGGCTTTCACAAGTTTCTTTTTTGCTTCTTTATCTCCCTGCGCGACAAGTTTTGCAAGTTCCAGTTCTTCTTTTGATTTTAAAAGTTTAATTCTGCCGACATCTTTCAGATAAGATTGCAGTAAATCGTCTTTATACACAACGGTATTGAATGTTACGGGTTCTTCGTCAAAATTTTCCTCAGCACAATTTACGTACATTTCCATACTTCCTCAAGTTATTTTCACGGTTTCGTAAAAATAAGACGAGAGGTCTTAGAAAAAGTTTCACCCTATCGAAAATTTTTTTAGAGCATATTTTCCAAATTCTTGTTATTCTTGCGCCAATTCTTCATAACCTTGATGTTTAATTCAAGGTAAATCTTTTTATCCGCAAGTTTTTCGAGTTCCAGTCTCGCATCTGTTCCGATTTTTTTAACCATTTGTCCGTTTTTGCCGATTAAGATGATTTTTTGGCTTTCGTGTTCAACGACAATGGTCGCGTAAATTTTATCGATATTTTCTTCTTCCTTGTAACTGTCAATCAAAACAGCCACGCTGTGCGGAATTTCGTCTCTTGTTTGAAGAAGAATTTTCTCACGGATGGTTTCTGCCGTGATTTTTCTCATTGTTTCGTCTGTCAAATCATCTTCGTTGTATATCGGTGCGCCGTTTGGCAATTTTCTGTAAATATTATCTACCAATGTGTCAATGTTTCTGCCTGTTTTCGCCGAAACTTTAATAATCGGATAATTTTTCTCAAATAATAATTTATAAGAATTTATGATTTCTTCGCGTTTTTCGGGGTTTTTAACGAGTTCGATTTTGTTGCAAACGATAATTACGGGAATATCTGTTTTCAAAATATTTTCGGCAATCCATTTATCCCCTTTGCCTGCTGGTTCTGATGCATCTGCCACGAAAAGAATTACATCCGCATCGGGAACGGACATTTTTGCCTCGTCAAACAAAACTTCGCCGAATTTGTCCCACGGTTTATAAATTCCGGGGGTGTCGATAAAGACAATCTGTCCTTTTTCGCTTGTATAAATCCCCTTTATTCTTCGTCTTGTGGTTTGCGGTTTATCGGTCGCAATTACGATTTTTTGTCCGATAATTGCATTTAAAAGAGTGCTTTTACCTACGTTCGGTCTGCCGATTATTGCCGCGAATCCGGTTCTTTGCTTCATTTTTCACCTAAATCTTATTCGTTATCAACGCGATAATGTCGTTGTATATGATGTAAAACATAAATATTATCAGCAAATAGAAAAAGATATTTGCAACGATTTCCGTAACTTTTTCGTTTACCGGTCTGCCGATAATTTTTTCGATAATCAAAAACATCAAGTGTCCGCCGTCTAAAGCAGGAATAGGCAAGAGGTTTAAATATGCCAAATTCAAACTGATAATCGCCGTCAACAGGATGCCTTTGAAAAATCCCTGATATTCGATAATGTCAGAGCCAATCTTTGTAATCGCAACGATACCGTGCATTTCTTCCATCGGAACATCACCCGTGAAAAGTTTTGCAAGTCCGTACAACATCAAATTCGAGTTGCTCTTTATGTATTCGTATGAATATTTGATATTTTCTTTAACCGATTGAACGGGGTACATTACTTCTGTAACGCCCTTTTTGATGCCCATAACACCGTTTTTGTCGGGATAAATCGACGGAAGTTTTACCTTTTCGCCGTTTCTCAAAACGGTTATGTTAACGGGTTTTCTCGTATCCGCAACCGCAAATGCCAATTGTTCAACGGACATCGGGATTTTTATCGAATAAACTTTTTTGCCTTGGAGATCGTCTCTGACAGCCTTTTGTTCTTCTGTTAAGGCTATTTCCTTTGAGTCATAACGAGACAAGCCCAAAATTTCATCTCTGGTTAAATGGATTTCCTCTTCATCTTCACTTTTCGGAAGAATAACCGTAGTCCCTTTGGCAATGACCTTGTCGGGATTGAGTTGAGGATTGAGTTTTTTGATTTCTGCGGCTTTTTTGTTCACTTGCGCTTGTGATACGTAGCCGTCAAATTCTCTGCTCAGGTACAAATATTCTGACAAAACGTTCGGTAAAGTGACTTTTGTGCCGTTAATTTCTTCAAAAACGTCACCTTTTTGAAATCCTGCCGATTTTACCGATTGAGTTGCACTCGGCAATGTTTCTTGGAACGAGGTTTCAAATGTTCCTGTCGGAAGTTTGTGCCAAATTCCTGCAGCAAGCATAACGAGTACGATTGCGGTTATGAAGTTTGCCAAAACACCTGCAACAATTACCGCCATTCTTTGGTGAACGGGTTTGTTTGAAAATCTTTCGGGTGAATCTGCCGCAATTTGTGAATCCTTATCGTCATCGGGAAATCCGACGTAGCCGCCCAAAAGGCAAGCATGAACCAAAAATTCCGTTTCGCCGATTTGCTTTCTGAACAAGGTCGGTCCGACGGGAAGCCCGAAGCCGAATTTATCTACTCTGATTTTGAAGGCTTTCGCTGCCAAAAAATGCCCGAATTCGTGCACCATGACAAGAAAACTTATTAACAAAATCATTATTATTATATTCACTTAACTTTTCTCCTGTGATTTTATATAATTATTTTATGATAAATATTTTTAAAAAACTACTTGATTTAATTTATGATAAGAATTGCTACTTTTGTCATCGCTCTGTCGAAAGTTCGGTTTTTTGTTCAAAATGTTACGAAAAAATAGAATATTTATCCGCCGAACAGCCGCCTGTTCTCGGCAAAAAACTCTTCGCCGTTGCTCTTTACTCAGATATAATTCAAAAACTTATTCGCGCCGTAAAATATCACGACAAGTTTGAACTTGCTGATTATCAGGCAAAAATTATGTTTGAATATTGGTCAAAAATTTCTGCTTCGGACAAAAAATACACCGTTATCCCCGTTCCGATGTTTTATTCAAAAGCCAGAAAACGTAAGCAAAATCACATGGATTTGGTCGGCAAAAAGTTTTGCGAATTGTCAGGTTACACCTTTGACAACAAATCTTTAATCAGAAATCGCGAAACCGCACCTCAGTATAAACTTACCAAATCCGAGCGGGAAAACAACCTGAAAGGCGCATTTTCTCTTGTGTCAAAGAATATAAAAGAGCCGATTTTACTGATTGATGACATTTCAACAACAGGTACAACCCTTAGAGAAATTATCAAAGAATTGCAGAAAAACGGTTTTGAGGACATAACATGTTTTGTCACGGCAATTCCCGAAAAACCGTCAAATTACGTCTATTAGATTGATTATTTAAAACTCGATTTTGAGAACATTTGACAACGAAAAATTTATGATTTTTTGCAACAAAAAACCACCCTGATTGGGTGGCTTTTGTTTAAGCTGCTTTTAACGAACTATTTGCCGTTAACAACATCTTTGAATTTTTTACCAGCTGAGAATACAGGAGCTGTTTTTGCAGGAATGCTGATTGCTTTGCCTGTTTGAGGGTTGCGGCCGGTTCTTGCTGCTCTTTTTCTAGCTTCGAAAGTACCAAAGCCTACCAAAGTAACTTTCTTTCCTTTTGCAACTGTTTTTTGAACAGTATCCATAAATGCGTTTATGATTTCAGCTGCTTCTTTTTGAGTAACTTTAGCTTTTTTTGCAACTTCTTGTACTAATTCTTCTTTGTTCATGGTACGATGTCCCCTTTCTTATGTGTACATAGTTATTATAATTGAACTTTGAGAATGTGCAAGTCCTTAACGATTGTTAACAAAAGGTTTCATAAGGATTGCCTATCGGATAATCAATTATAGCTTGATTATTTGTTTCTCATAGTCGGGAATGCGATTACGTCTCTGATTGTCGGAGAATCGGTCAAAAGCATTACCAAACGGTCAATTCCGATACCCATGCCGCCTGCGGGAGGCATACCGTATTCGAGTGCGGTGATGAAGTCTTCGTCGATTTCCATTGCTTCTTCGTCGCCGTTTGCTTTTGCCAACGCTTGCGCTTCAAATCTGCTTCTTTGGTCAAGCGGATCCGTCAATTCCGAAAATGCGTTACAAAGTTCCCAACCGTTGATTCTTGTTTCAAATCTTTCGGTCAATTTCGGGTTATCTCTGTGAACTTTTGCGAGCGGTGATATGTCTCTCGGATAGTCAATGATGTGAGTCGGTTGAATTAAGTGCGGTTCAACTTTTTCTTCAAAGATTTTTTCGAGAACCTTGCCCCAGTTGTCGCATTCTTCTACGTCAATACCGAGTTCGCCTGCTTTTTGAACTGCTTCTTCGTAACTTACAACGCTTGAAAAATCCATTCCCGTAAATTCGGAAATAGCACCAATCATTGTTTTTCTGTCCCACGGCGGAGTAAGGTCGATTTCTTTTCCGCAGTATGTGATTTTCATTGTTCCCAAAACATCCATTGCAACTGATGAAACCATGTTTTCCACGAGTGCCATCATTTCGTTGTAATCAACGTACGCTTGGTACATTTCAATCATTGTAAATTCGGGGTTGTGTCTTGTGTCGATACCTTCGTTTCTAAAGTTTCTGTTAAGTTCAAAAATCTTTTCCGAAACGCCGCCGACCAAAAGTCTTTTAAGGTGAAGTTCGGGAGCAATTCTCAAAACCATGTCCATATCAAGTGCGTTGTGGTGAGTGATGAACGGTTTTGCATTTGCGCCTGATGCCTTCATGTGAAGCATAGGTGTTTCAACTTCCAAGAAGCCTTGGTTTGTAAGATATTCTCTGATTTTTGTAATGATTTGGCTTCTTACTCTGAAAGTGTTTCTGACCTTTTCATTCATAATCAAGTCGATATATCTTTGACGGTAACGAGTTTCAACGTCTGTTAAGCCGTGAAATTTTTCGGGCAAAGCGCGGAGTGATTTCGTCAAAAGAACAACTTCTTTAACCTTTAAACTCAATTCTCCTCTCGGAGTTCTTCTTACTGCGCCTGTGCAGCCGATGATATCGCCGATGTCGAGAAGTTTTAATTCTTTGAACTTGTCAACACCCATGTTTTCCTTGTGACAGAAGAGTTGGATTTTTCCGCTATCGTCTTGCAAGTCCATAAACATACCTGTATTTCTGATTGCGGTAATTCTGCCTGCAACTGCGTACCAGTCGTCTGTTTCCGCACCTGCTTCAAGGTCTTTGTATTTTTCTTGAAGTGCTTTTGCACTTATATTTTTACCAAAAGAATATTTAAACGGATTAATGCCTTTATCTGCAATGTCCGTGAGTTTTTGTATTCTGGTTTTGCGGACGTGGTCCAAACTTTCTTTTTCTTCCATTTTTCCTCCGTTTAATATGTGTCTTGTTTGTTTTCATTTTACACCAAAAATATTTTTTGAGATAATAATAAACGAGGTATTTATGGTAAATTCTTTTAGCGAAAACGGAGTAATTATTCCCGAAAACCTTATGAAAACCGACGCGGATATTGAATCGGTTGCCGTCGCTTGCGTTAAAATGGCGGACGACAAGGTTCTTTGGCAAACGGAGTCGGATTTTCATTCAATCGCAATTTGCGAAAATGATATCGGAAGATTTATGCGTTACGGAATAAGTTTTCAGGCAGGGTTTATAAATTCTCCGCTCTACAAAGGAAACATTCCGTATTTGAACTATTTTCATCTTCCTTATTTTATTAATCCTGATGCCGAAAATATTCTGCTCATTGGTTTTGGTACGGGGATTTTGGTTAAACAACTCGAAAAAGTTTATAAAAACCTCAAAAAAATCGACGTAGTCGACATCGAAGAAAATATTTTATATATAGCAAAAAACTTCTTCGGGTTTGAAGAGGGCGAAAAGTTTGAATTTTTCCTGCAAGATGCATTGGTTTATCTTCGCAACAACAAAAAGAAATATGACCTCATAATCGTTGATGTGGCGGGAAATGAGGGAATTGACCAAAGATTTTTTGAGGATGAGTTTTTCTCAAATATTAAAAAATCTCTTTCAAAAAACGGAATATTTGCATTTAATTCTTGTGCAAATACCGACTTTGACGAGGGTGAGGACAGTTTTTTCGGTTTTACCGTCGGAAAATACAAAGAGTATTTTAAAAACTTTGCGGTCTTTAACGGAAAAACCTCGGATACGCTTTATTACAAAGTGTTTTTCGATATCGACAAAAGGGTCATCGATGTTACAAATGCGATTATTATTGCCTCCGACGGTACGATAAATCCCGATGTTTTCCAAAAACCGAAAGCCGCTTCGGAAATACAAAAAATCGGCGTGGATATTAAGCCTTACGCCGATGATTTGCATAAAATTTATTCTGTTTAATTAAAGATTTTTGATGATTTCCGCGGTAAATTCCGTTGTTGTTGCCGTGCCGCCTAAATCCGCAGTCAAAACTTTACCTTCTTTCAAGGTTTTTAAGAGTGCCTTTTCGATTTTTTCGGCAACTTCTCGCTCGTCAATGTATTTGAGCATTTCTACCGCAGAGAGCAACAATGCCGAGGGATTTGCCTTGTTTTGACCTTTTATGTCGGGCGCAGAACCGTGTACGGGTTCAAAAACCGCGCATTCAAGCCCGATATTTGCCCCTCTTGCAAGTCCCAAACCGCCCGTTAAGCCTGCCGTTAAGTCTGAAACGATGTCGCCGTACAAGTTCGGCAAAACCAAAACGTCAAATTTGTCGGGGTGTTGAACGAGTTGCATGCAGAGATTGTCGACCAAAATTTCCTTGTATTCGATTTCGGGATATTTTTCCGCGATTTTTCTGCAACATTCCAAAAACAATCCGTCCGAAAACTTCATAATATTTGCTTTTGATACCGCATGGACGGTTTTTCTTCCGTTGTTAACAGCGTATTTAAACGCAAAGTCAGCAATTCTTTCCGAGGCCTTTCTCGTAATGATTTTGATACTTTCTGCCGTGTCATCGTCGACCATTCGCTCGATTCCCGCGTACAAATCTTCCGTGTTTTCCCTTACGACAACCAAATCCACATTGTTAAACGGGGTTTTAATTCCATCGAAATTCTTGCAGGGTCTGAGGTTTGCGTAAAGGTCGAGTTCTTTTCTGAGTTGGACGTTTACGCTTCTGAAGCCTTTGCCGATGGGGGTCGTGACGGGGGCTTTAAGTGCGATTTTATTTTTCTTGATTGAGTCTATAACTCTTTGAGGAAGCGGTGTTCCCTCTTTTTCCGCAACGTCTGCACCTGCCGTTTGAATATCCCAGTCGATTTTTAAACCTGCCGAGTCAATGATTTTCACTACCGCATCGCTGATTTCAGGACCTATTCCGTCTCCGTTAATCAAAGTAATTGTTCTCATTTTTAACCTCTTTTTATAAATGAATATAATTCTTTTAATGCCTGTTTTGCAAAAACTGCCTTCATCGTTTTTCTTTGCAGCGTTTCGGGTTGCAAAACTTTTACGATTTTAGTTTCTTTTTTATCCGCAATTCCGATATACATCAAGCCGACGGGCTTTTCGGGGCTTCCGCCCGTTGGACCCGCAATTCCTGTCGTTGCAAGTGCAAAATCACAGCCTGAAACTTTCAAAAGCCCTTCTGCCATTTCTTTTGCAGTCTGTTCGCTTACGGCTCCGTATTTGTCCAGAGTTTCTTTTGAAACACCGAGATACTTCATCTTTGCTTCGTTTGAGTAAGTTACGAAATTTGCAAAAATGTATTCCGAACTGCCGGAAACATCTGTCAGCAAAGAACTTACGAGTCCGCCCGTGCAGGATTCCGTTGTCGCGACAGTCTTTTCGTTTTCTCTCAAAAACTTTCCGATAGCCGTTTCGACTTTGCTTCCTTCAAAAAATAATTCGATTTTTTTAAAAAAATTAATCATTAGTTTGTCGGAATGTCAACGCCTTGCAAGAACATAAGGTTGATGACTTCGCCTTGATTGATTGCGTATTCGTTACCTTTTTTGAACAAGTCGACAATTTGGTCACCGATGATGTATACACCTGCGCAAGGTACGGAAAGTGTTGCGCTGATTGGTGTCAAAATGTATTTGGGCCAAGGCATTTGAGTTTTGTCGCCTGTTGTAATGCCCCATTTTGTCATATTAACGATGATTTTCTTTGAGTTGTCAACGTTTTGTTTACTTGCGGTTTTGTAGTTTCCGCCGTAGCCCAAACCACCGTCTTTAGTTAAATTTGCGGCAGAATGCAAAGCGGTTTGTACGGGAACTTGTGTTCCGTTCGGAGTTACCAAGTGGTCAAAAGTTACGTAGATAACAGCGTCTTTTGAAAGCATTCTTTTCGGTATAATTCCTTTAACAGAACCTCTGATAACGGTTCCTTTCGGAAGTACCATTTTGTCGCCGGCAACGATGTCGGCAAGGGTCATTACGTCAAATCTGTCATCTTCTTCGGAGCGTGAACTGTCGGCGTAATCAACCGTTTTTACGGCGATAACCGTTCCTTGCGGAATGTGTTCGCTGCTGATATCAGCCTTTAAAGGTGTTGCGTATGCTGACATTCCTGTAAATGCAAGCATTAAGCCTAATATTTGTAATAGTTTTTTCATGATTTTCTCCTGTTTCTATAATTCCGCAGCCGTGGTTTTGCCGAATTTTGCCGACAAATCATCAATGTGATGAAGCGCGTAAACGTACGGTTCCAAGTCTTTTTGGCTTAAATCAATCATAGCACCCCAGTCTGTTCGTCCGTGGTGTGCGGCAATCATTTTTGCAATTCTCGGAAAACCTGCCGTCATACACTTTGTAAATCCCCATTGCGAGTGGGAAATCCAAGTGCCGTAAAAGTCTTCGGCATAGTCAATTATGCCCGACTCTTTATTCATTTTATATTCAAAAATTTTGCCCAAATCGTGAATGATAGACGCTGCAACGACTTCGTCTCTGTTGAGTTTTTGCGGGAACATTTCAACAACTTTTTCTGCAATTTGCATACATTCGTAAGAATGCTCCAAAAGTCCGCCCAAATAGTTGTGGTGCATAAGTTTTGCGGCAGGTGAGGTCTTGAATTCTTCTTCGTATTCGCTCATCAAATCCGCGATAAATGCTCTGAGTTTTTCGTCTTTAAATTCTGTAATTTTTTGGCAAATTTCGTTGAAAAGTTGGTTCTGTTCGTCTTTTGTAAGTCCGAATCTTGCTTCTTCGACGAGTTGTGCATCAGATACAAGGCAGTTGTTGAATTTTTCGTTGTAACTTCCTTGCAAAATCTTGATTTTGTTGCCCGAGCGGAACATTTTTTCATCAAGCCTGTTTATGGTTTCTTCCCACATAATGCAGTTCAAAAGGCTTCCGTCCTCGGTATTTCTGACTTGCAACTTGCCCATTTTGGTTCCGGCTTTTGTATCGCCGACCGAATATATTACAACTTCATATAATGCTTTTAAATCAGGCATATAATATCCCCGTTTGTCTACAAGTCTGAGTATATCATATCCATTGACTTTTGCAAGAAAAATAGCACGCTTATTGCATTAAATCGCCCGTTTTTAGGCGGAATTTGACGTATAATTTCGTGAACAATCGACTGTGTTCATAAATCTTTATTCCCGAAAATTTCATAATCTTTTTATCACCTGTAATAATCGAAAGGCTGTCGTTGTCAAAATCTACTAGTTTTGACGGACGTTCGCAGGTTTCATCGACGATTTCGTGTTTTTTGAAGGTGAAAAACACGTTTCCGTGCGGAATGTAGCATTTTGTCCACGGCAAAAACGCTCTTATTCTTCTGTCTATTGAATGCGCGGTGTGTTCAAAGTTTAAAAGCACATCTTTTTCGCAAATTTGCGGTTGATAACTCGCCAATTCTTCCTTTTGATTGACGGGCAAAACCATTTCGTTGTCCATTTGTCTTAAAAGTTCACCGATCAATTCGCCTGCGGCAATTGTGCATCTGGTTTTCAATGTTCCGCCTGTGTCGTCGGGTTTAATTTCGACTTCTTTTTGCGCCAAAATTGCCCCCGTGTCGTAGTTTTCGTCGACAAGGTGAAAAGTCACGCCTGTTTTGGTTTCTCCGTTTAAAATAACCTGCGCATAAGGATTAGGACCTCTGTATTTTGGCAAAAGCGACGGATGACAGTTGATAGTCGCAATTTTTGGCACGTCGATAGTCTTTTTATGAAGTTTTTCACCCCAAGATGCGATGAAAACTATGTCTGCATTGAGTCTTACGAGTTCGCGGCGAAAATCCTCGCTGTTTACGCTTGTTGCGTTGATTTCATATAAGTCATAACCCGAAATAAAAGATTTATCCTTGCTCGGAATGATTAAATCTTTCAGCGCAAGAAGCCACGGGTGATATTGAACTTTTTCGTATCTCATTACTCCGACAGGATTGTAGCCCGCTTGTATGCAGCCCGAAATGAGTTTGGCAAACATTTGTTCGTATCCGATTATAACAACCTTTGTCATCCTTTTTTAAACCCTGTCTTTGTTTGTGCTTGCATAATTATTATTTTATGACTAAAATATAACTTGATTATACTAAATGCAGCATAAAAAGTACAATTACGGTTTGGAATAAAATTTTGATTAGACTTTGAAACGCAATAATAATCGCAAATACGGCAATTTATGTATTTATTTTGTCGCAAAAAAATATTAAAATATTTTCATCAACAAAGGTCAAAAGGAAATGGGTTTAGAAAGCGGTTTTACAGGTTTGAATAATTCAAGACAGTCGTCTGTTGCGTTGGAACGCATTAATGACGTTGCCGCTCACATGCTTACTCAGTATGCCGATTGCCAAAATTCCAGAGAAAACGCAATGACCGTGTTTACGGAAATTTATGAAAATATGCAATCCGTTTGCGACTATTTCCGCCAAACTTTTGCTGCAAGAGGGGTTTCTGTTGACAATATTTACTGTCAAAAAGATCAAGCCACTCAATCAATCGTTATGTCTATTCTTTGGCAAAAAATCGGTTTTACGATGATGACAAATGACAGGCCGCAAGCGCTTCACAGACAAGACGGAAAGAAAGTTATTTGTTACAGAATTTTGGCAACAAAAGGCGATTGCATAAAAATCATTAACGAAAATCCCGAAAATATGGTGTCGAAACTTCTTGAATTTGAAGTTGCTTCACTTTACGTTCCCGCTAACAAAAACGACGTTTGCGAAATGAGAGTTCGTCACTTGTCGAACGAAATTCACTCGATTAACCAACAATTGGCAGCGAGAGAATTTTTCTTGAAGGTCGTAGAATACACTTGCGGCGGCGGTTCTCTCCACGTTGAAAAAGAATTTCCCGGAATAATATATTAATAGTTTTAGACTATTTGCATAAATCTTAATTCGGGTTATACTTGACTGTATGAAACGTATTGATACAGTTAGAAACTTTTGCATAATAGCACACATCGACCACGGAAAATCAACGTTGGCGGACAGATTGCTGGAAAAAACAGGCACTATCGCAAAACGCGATATGCAAGACCAACTTCTGGACACAATGGATATTGAACGTGAACGCGGAATTACAATTAAACTCAATGCCGCAAGAATGAATTATAAGGCGCAAGACGGGCATGACTATGTTTTGAACCTTATCGACACCCCCGGTCACGTAGATTTTTCGTACGAAGTTTCCCGTTCGCTCGCGGCTTGCGAAGGGGCATTGCTTATTGTTGATGCTACACAGGGTGTTGAAGCGCAAACACTTGCAAACGTTTATCTTGCAATGGAACAGGACCTTGAAATTATTCCCGTAATCAATAAAATAGACCTTCCGTCGGCAGATGTCGAAGCCGTCAGAAAGGAAATCGAGGAAATTCTCGGAATTGACGGTTCCATGGCAATTCCCGTAAGCGCAAAAGACGGAACGGGGATTGAGGATGTTCTTGAAGCAATCGTTCACTATGTTCCCGCGCCCGAGGACACTTCCGATAAACCCTTGAGAGCGTTGATTTTTGATAGCGCTTATGACCAATATTTGGGTACGGTTTGCTATTTTAAAGTCGTTGACGGCTCCATCAAAAACGGAGATAAAGTCCGATTTATGGCTACCAATAAAGAGTTTGACATTGTTGAACTCGGTTATCTTAATCCGAAGAGAGTTCCCGTGGAAGAACTTAAAACGGGCGATGTAGGCTATCTTGCCGCTTCGATTAAGGAAATTACGAGATTTGTCGGTGACACGGTCACTCACGTAGAAAATCCCGCGACAGAACCGCTTGAAGGTTACAAAGAAGCACTTCCTATGGTCTTTTCCGGGCTTTATCCCGTTGAAAACGACCAGTATGCTGACTTGAAAGAGGCTTTGGAAAAATTAAAACTGAATGATTCAAGTATTACTTTCGAGCCTGAAACATCGTCGGCATTAGGATTTGGTTTCAGATGCGGATTTTTGGGTATGTTGCACATGGAAATTGCGCAAGAACGTTTGGAAAGAGAGTATAATATTTCTCTTGTAACCACGGCACCCAGCGTAATTTATAAGGTGTATAAAACAAACGGTGAGGTTGAAGAAATCGACAACCCCGCTAACTTGCCCGACGCTCAGGTGAGAGATTACATTGAAGAACCTTATGTAAGTGTAAACATTATGACACCCAATGAATACGTGGGTTCTCTTATGGAATTGTCACAAAATAAGCGCGGCATCTTTAAAAACATGTCATATCTTGATAAAATAAGAGTGAACTTGGAATATGATATTCCGTTAAGTGAAGTCATTACCGATTTTTATGACCAACTTAAATCACGTTCCAAGGGCTATGCCAGCATGGATTACGAATTTAGTGATTACAGAAGGGCAGATTTGGTTAAATTGGATATATTGCTCGCGGGCGAAGTTGTTGATGCTTTGAGCGCAATTGTCCACAAAGATAACGCATTCTATGTAGGTCAAAAACTTACGGCAAAATTAAAAGACATTATTCCGAAACAGTTGTTTGAAGTTGCAATTCAAGCGGCAGTCGGAGGCAGAGTAATTGCAAGAACGAACATAAAAGCAATGAGAAAAAGTGTCTTGGATAAATGCTACGGCGGTGACATTACAAGAAAAAGAAAATTGCTTGAAAAGCAAAAAAGAGGTAAAAAGCGCATGAAAGCGGTCGGAAGAGTAGAAGTTCCGCAAGAAGCGTTCATGGCGGTATTGAGCTTAGACGAAGATTAGTGTATATTTAGGTATTATATAAAGGCAGAAAACGAGAGGTACAAACAAAATGCTGACAGACAAATGTTTAACAATGATTCTCGCCGGTGGTGAAGGAAGAAGACTTTACCCCTTGACACGTGACCGTGCAAAACCGGCAGTTCCGTTCGGTGGACGTTACAGAATTATCGACTTTGTAATTAACAACTTCGTAAATTCGGGTTTCCACAAAATTAAAATTCTGACTCAATACAAGTCAGACTCATTGAACCTTCACATTACGAGAGGGTGGCCTTTGTCGCCGATTATCGGACAGTACATCGACCTTGTACCTGCTCAAATGAGAACGGACGGTCATTGGTATCAAGGTACTGCTGACGCGGTTTACCAAAACCTTACTCACATTTACGACGAAGACCCCGACTATGTTTGCGTATTCGGCGGCGACCACATCTACAAAATGGATGTTCGTAAAATGCTTGATTACCACAAAGAAAAAGACGCTGCTTTGACAATTGCGGCTATTCCTATTCCGATTGAAGAAGCAAGCGAATTCGGTATCATCGAAGTTGACGATGACTGGAGATGCACAGGTTTCGTTGAAAAACCGAAAGAAAAACCGAAAGCAATCCCCGGAAGACCTGATTGGTGCTTGGCATCAATGGGTAATTACATTTTCTGCAAGGACAAACTCGTTAATGAGTTGAAAGTTGATGCGGAACTCGAAAATTCAAACCACGACTTCGGCAAAAACATCATTCCTAAGATGTTGCACGACGGCGAAAGAATTTTCATCTATGACTTTACGACTAACGAATTTGACGGTATGTCACCTTCGGAAAAGGGCTACTGGAAAGATGTCGGAAGCATCGACAGTTACTGGCAAGCAAACATGGACTTGCTCGACTACACTCCTGAATTGAACTTGTATTCAAAGGAATGGCCGTTGAGAACGTTCAACTATAACTTCCCGCCCGCAAAATTCATCTGGGAAGAAGGCGACAGAATCGGTATGGCTACAAACTCAATGGTTTCCGAAGGCTGTATCATTTCAGGCGGCAGCATTTCAAGATGCGTTCTTTCTCCGCAAGTAAGAATTAACTCATTTGCGAACGTTACGGGCAGTATCTTGATGGAAAACGTCAACATTGGTCGTCACGCAGAAATCAAAAAGGCAATCATCGACAAAAACGTTGATGTTCCGCCTTATACAAGAATCGGCTTCAACCGCGATGAAGATATCGCAAGAGGTTTCATCGTTTCTAACGGCGGTGTTACGGTTGTTCCGAAAGGCGCTATTTTGTAATTTTTTACAAAATGTAGCAATCTTTAAAAAGCCTGTCCTGTTTGGGACGGGCTTTTTTTGTTACGTAAATTATTATTCTTGCTAATAGTAGTTTTTATGATATAATTTGTGTTGTAAAAACAACATATTTTTAAAAGGGATATATTTATGGAAAAAAGAGATAAGAATTCCAAGAAGTTAAGATTAATAGTTATCATAACTTTGCTCGTAATCATTGTGCCTATTGCATGGCACCAAGGCGCGGCTTTCATCGGCGGTAAAATGATGCAAAAAATGATGAGTATGCCGACCAAGGTTGAAACCGCTGTAATTGAGGATAAAACTATTCACGAAAGCAACGACTTTGTCGGTCGTGTTCAAGCGCCGAAAGAAGTCAAGATTGTTTCTCGTGTCAGTGGTTGGCTTCAAAAGAAATATTACCAAGACGGTGATTATGTGAAAAAAGGACAACTCTTGTTCCAAATCGAACCTGACGAATACATTATCGCCGTAAGAAATGCCGAAGCGGCATTGAGAAGAGTTCAAGCAAGTTATGAAAACTCTTTGGTTGAATTAAACAGAGCGAAAGAACTTGTTAAGGGTGATTACGTCAGCCGTTCATACTATGACCAAGCCTTTTCAAAATATTCTGCTGATAAAGCATCTGTTGATGCTGCAAGAGCAGATTTGGCAAAGAAAAGACTTGATTTGAGTTATACAAAAATTTACGCTCCGTTCGACGGAAAAATCGGTGAACTCAATATCACGGAAGGTAACTACGTAACTGCACAAACAGGTGAACTCGCTACTCTCGTTACGATTGACCCCGTTTATGCAACATTCACCGCAAAAAATGATGATTTGACAAAATATACAAATGAAGCAAACAAGAACATTTTCAACAATGTTGACGTTGCTTTGAAGTTTGCTGACGGAAGTTTCTATAAAGAAGCAGGCAAACTTGACTTTATGGATAACCAAATTGACAAAGATTTAGGTACATTGACAATGAGAGCAACATTTGCAAACAAAAATCATCAGTTAATTCCTAATGATTTTGTCAGAGTAATTCTTACTTCAAAATTCCCGACAACTGTTACGGTTGTTCCGCAAGAAGCCGTTTTGGAATCTGTAAACGGTAAATATGTTTGGATGATTGACGAAAACGGTTGCGCAAAACAACAAGATATTGAAGTAAACGGTTCTTTTGAAAGAAATTGGATTGTTAAAAGCGGCTTAAAAGCAGGCGATACGATTATTTCAAGCAACATTCAAAGCATGAGACAAGGCTTGAAGGTTCAAGTTATCGAACTTACGGAACAAGAAAAACAAGAAAAAATTGAAGCCAGAGACGAAGCTGAACATTCAAACATGACAACTAAACCTAACCAAAAGAACAAAAAAGTTGATAAGGAATAATCAATGAGTAACGAAAATAATCAGAAAAAAGACCTGTATTTTTTCATAAAACGTCCGAGATTTGCAATGGTAATCTCGATTTTCATCTCGATTGTCGGCTTGATTGCCATGTTGACATTGCAGTTGGAAAAATATCCTGACGTAACTCCTCCGCAAGTTTCAGTTACGGCGAATTACACAGGTGCGAGTGCCAGCGACGTTGAATCTTCGGTTGCGTCTTTGATTGAATCGCAAGTCAACGGTGTTGAAAACATGCTTTATATGACTTCAACATCTTATGACCAAACATACAATTTGACCATTTATTTTAAGGTCGGTACAGACAAAGATATTAACCTTGTAAACGTACAAAACCGTTTGCAACAGGTAACGCCGAAACTTCCCGAAGAAGTAAAAAGACTCGGTATTACCGCTGTTAACAAGGTTAGCGGTCCCGGTACGGGTACGTTTAACTTGCTTTCACAAGACGGTTCTTGGTCGCAGTTGGATTTGACAAACTACGCGAAAATCTTCTTGGTAGATGAATTCAAGCGTGTTGAAGGTGTCGGTGATGTTCAGGTTTACGGCGCGGGCGATTATTCAATCCGTGTTTGGCTTGATGCGCAAAAGGCGGCGAAGTTGAAAGTCGGTATGTCGGAAATCGTTAAAGCGATTAACGACCAAAACACACTTGTTGCGGCAGGTTTCTTGGGTCAAGAACCAGGAGATAATCCGCAAGAGTTGAAGTTGACTTTGAGAACACAAGGTCGTTTGACTGATCCTAAACAGTATGAGGAAATCATTGTTAAATCTAACTCTGACGGTTCTCAGACTAAATTAAAAGATATTGCGAGAATCGAAATGGGTTCTCAAACTTATGACGGTTTCGGTATTGTAAACGGAAACCCTGCGGCAATTATTCAGATTGTCAGATTGCCCGGTGCAAACGAAATCAACATTATGGACTTGATGGAAAAGAAAATCGTCGAAATCGAAAAGACTTTGCCGACGGGCTTGAAGATTGAAGTCATCAACGATGGTACGAAGTTCGTTCGTGAATCAATTAAGGAAGTTGAATCTACGGTTATTATTACTTCAATCATCGTTATTATGATTATCTTCATGTTCTTGGGCGATTGGCGCTCGACGTTGATTCCTTGCGTAACGATTCCTGTGTCGTTGCTGGGTACTTTCGTTGCCCTGCCGCCAATGGGGATGTCAATTAACCTGTTGACCCTGTTCGCAATGATTTTGGCGGTTGCGACCGTAGTCGACGACGCTATCGTTGTAATTGAAAACGTAAGGCGGCACATCGAAGAAGGCAAAGACCCTGTCACCGCAACGCAGTTGACAATGGAAGAAGTTGGCGGCGCGTTGGTTGCGATGGCGATGGTATTGATGGCGGTATTCGTTCCTGTTGCATTTATCCCCGGCTTGTCGGGTATGATGTATAAGCAGTTTGCGGTATTTATTTCTGTGTCTATTGCATTGTCTGCGGTTTGTGCGTTGACGTTGTCACCTGCAATGTGTTCAATCGTTTTGAAAGCACATGACCCGAATAAGGTTCCGACAAACCACTTTACTAAATTAATTGCGTTAATGTTCAATTCTTTCAATGTTTATTTTGAAAAATTGACCAATTTCTATATGTCTGTCGTTCAAAAATTCGTTCACAACCAAAAACTTACTTTGGTGACATATTTTGCTATTATCGCGGTTTTGGCCGGCGAATTTATGTTTATCCCGACAGGTTTTATTCCTGATGAAGACCAAGCGGTACTTATCGGTCAGGTTTCATTACCTCCTGGGGCATCTATTGCGAGAACAAAAGCGGTTTGTTTGAATATTAACCAACGTATTAAAGATATTGAAGGTATTAAATATACAATGACATTCGGCGGTAACGGACCTTCCAACATCGCGTATGTCATTGCCGACTTGCACGATTGGGATGAACGTCAGGTCAACCCTGTTCAATGGGTTATCAGAAAAGTTCAGGGCAAACCGACAGATTTGTCTGCAAACGGTATTAAAAGACAGATTGAATCAAGAATCAGCGGTGTCGTAAACGAAGGTACTGCAATCTTCTTCTCACCTCCGGCAATCAGCGGTATGAGTATGTTAGGCGGTTTGGAATTCCAAATGCTTTCTAAAGGTGAATATTCTTATTCCGAATTGGATAAGTATTCGGGAATGTTGCAACAAGCGGCTTTGCAGGATAAAGATTTGCAATATATTTATACGACGTTCCAATCAAGCGTACCTCAATATATTGTAGAAATTGATAACGATAAAGTGCTTGCGCAAAACGTTGACTTGCAAGAGTTGTACGCTACTTTGGCGGGTACTTTGGGTACTTATTACGTAAACGACTTTAATAAATTGGGTCGTGTATACAGGGTTCAACTCCAAGCGGAACAACAATACAGACGCTCTGCGGAAGACTTGACGAATATTTACGTTAAGAATAAATCGGGAAATATGGTTCCTGTCACATCGGTTGTTAAATTGGTTCCCGCGGTAGGTCCTGCGGCAATTACAAGATACAACCAATACAAATCGGTTCAG
>SAMEA104315436__coassemble_1130_pt1 | contig 19877 bp, 15 predicted proteins | sample SAMEA104315436__metabat2_low_PE_043 | metagenome-assembled genome bin SAMEA104315436 (sample SAMEA104315436) | gut metagenome | biome: Monkey gut; feature: monkey-associated habitat; material: faeces | place: China | collected 2013
CGTTCAGAGTGACATCTATTGTATTTTAGAAATAATCTTAAACAGATTCTTCGGGCATCGCCCTCAGAATGACGGTCGGGCGAAGTCCGATAAAATAAATTTAGGGTGACAGGATTGTTTTGGGTAACAAGATAATAAAAAACTTTTCATCAAAAAAGCAGGTTTATTACAACCTGCTTTTAGTTTTTTTATTTTAGTATTTTTCATTTTAATTTCAGATATGTGCCAATTTTATGCACCAATCCAAATATTATAATCTATACAAAGTCAGACTTATTTCTATTAAAAATTTGTCTGAACCTTGCAAAGTCCTTCTATGCGTTTTCGGCAATTTTTTCTCTGACCTTATTTTCGACTTCCTGCAAAATTTCAGGGTTATTCTTCATAAAGTCGATTGCCTTTTCTCTGCCTTGTCCCAATTTTTCGTCATTATAACTGAACCAAGCACCTGCCTTATTAACGATGCCGAAATTTACCGCCATATCAACAATGCAGCCGACTTTTGAAATGCCTTTACCGAAAATAATATCAAATTCTGCAATTCTGAACGGAGGTGCTACCTTATTCTTTACGACTTTAACTTTTACTCTGTTACCGATTTCTTTATCGTCCTTTTTCAAAGTCTCAATTCTTCTGATATCCAATCTTACGCTTGAATAATATTTAAGCGCGTTACCGCCCGTCGTTGTTTCGGGATTTCCATACATAACGCCGATTTTTTGTCTCAATTGGTTAATGAAAATTACCGTCGTATTCGTTTTGCCAACAATACTCGTCAACTTTCTGAGCGCTTTTGACATCAAACGTGCTTGCAAGCCCATTTGTTTATCTTCCATTGCGCCTTCAATTTCTTCCTTCGGAACCAATGCCGCAACCGAGTCGACAACAATAACATCTACCGCTGACGAACGCACAAGTTCTTCCGTAATTTCGAGCGCTTGTTCCCCTGTATCGGGTTGCGAAATCAACAGTTCATCAATATTTACACCCAAATTTCTTGCATATTCCGGATCAAGTGCGTGTTCTGCGTCGATAAATGCTGCAATTCCGCCTCTTTTTTGACATTCCGCAACGATATGTTGAGCAAGTGTCGTTTTACCCGAACTTTCGGGTCCGTAAATCTCGATTACACGACCTCTCGGAACACCGCCGATTCCAAGTGCGATATCCAATGACAAAGCACCCGTCGGAATTGATTCCGTCGAAACCGCAGGTCTGTCACCCAATCGCATAATAGAACCTTTTCCGAAATCTTTTTCGATTTTTTCTATCGCAAGATGTAATGCCTTATTCTTTTCGGCAGTTACATTAGTTTCCGTGGTTTTATCTTTTTCTTTTACAGCCATCTTTTTACCTTTCAAACAACTCGCCTGCTTACACTATTGAGAATTTCAACCTTGGCATGGCGGTCATTTTTTAAAATAGTTACAACAACATTATAGCCGATTGTCTATAAATTCAAAATTTTTTCATATTTTGTAACTTAACAATCCCTATTTTGACATTTTCATTTGCCAATCAGCAAGCTTTATCAAAAGCATATTTCGTTTCTCTGCATCTATTCCTGCCGTGAGGTCGTCTGCAACTTTCAAATAATCACCCAATTTTTCGTAAAGCAAGTCTGAGCCACTTTTCAGTTAACCTTATACAAATAAGCAATAAAAAAGAGGCTTTCGCCTCTTTAAATGGTGCGTCTGGCGCGATTCGAACGCGCGACCTATCCCTTAAAAGGGGAGTGCTCTACCTGCTGAGCTACAGACGCTTATGTTCTGTGCGATTTATCCAACCGCTCTATTACAATACCAAGAACAAAATCTTACGTCAATAATTTTTTTTAAATTTCTTAACTTTCTTGTTTTTGTTCTTCCGTTTGTTCTTCTTCCGCTTGGGGTTCGGGCTTTTTCGTAACTTTTATTTTTACAATTCTCGTTCCGTCAAGTTCTACTACCGTCAAGATAAAGTCGTCAAATTCAACAGAGTCATTAACTTCTGCCATTCTGTCCAAACGTTTCAGAATAATACCTGCAATTGTTTCCACGTCTTCTTCTTCGGGAATTTCTTTATCAAAATAGTTTGCAAACTCGTCTATTCTCATAATGCCGTTTGCAAGATATTCGTTATCGTTTATCTTTTTGATATCTTCTTCTTCGTCCGTATCAAACTCGTCTTGTACTTCGCCGACGATTTCTTCCAAGATATCTTCCAAAGTTACCAAGCCTGACGTGCTGCCAAATTCGTCGACAATCAAAGCCATTTGGATTTTATTGGTTTTAAAATCTCTTACGAGTTTATCAAGAGATACTGTTTCGGGGAAGAATTTGACCTCTCTGAGCATGGACTTTAAATTAAACTCGGATTTATTAGCGGTCATTGCATACAAGTCTTTGACGTGCAAAAGCCCGCATACGTGGTCCAAGTCTTCTTCATAAACAGGATATCTTGTATATTGTGCTTCCAAAATAATTTTTTCAAGTTCTTCAAACGTAATATCAACAGGGATTGCTACGATATCCGGTCTCGGAATCATTACTTGTTTTGCATCTTTATCCGAGAACTTAAATATGTTTTGCAACATATCTTTTTCGGTTTCGTTAAGAATACCTTCGTTATAACTTGCATCAATAATCATTCCGATTTCTTCGGGAGTGTGTACGGAATGAGCACTTGCCGCAGGGTGAATGTGAATTAATCTCAACAAAGAATTGCCAAATCCGTTAAGCAAATAAATGAACGGTTTGAACAACTTTGCGATATGAAGCATCGGGTTTGCGATAAACAATGCCGTTCTTTCGGGGTATTGAAGAGCGATTGATTTAGGCATCAATTCGCCCACAACTACGTGCAAGAATGTAATCACCGCAAAAGCAATACCTGTTGCAATCGAGTGAACGGCAACGGTTTTTTCCATATTCGGCAACCAACTGAGCAGCGGTTCCAAAACGGAAGCGAGAGTTGCTTCTCCGACCCAACCTAAGCCGATACTTGCGATTGTGATACCGAGTTGTACGGCTGCGATGTATTTATCGAGGTTATCAATTTCGTGACAAACCAAACTTGCACACTTATTGCCGTCTTTCGCCAACTGTGCCATTTTTGTTTGTCTTACGTTTACAAGTGCAAATTCTGATGCAACGAAAAATCCGTTTGCCAGTAATAATAATGCGACTACAATTATATTAAAAAGTAAATATTCCATTGTTTTTCTCTACTGAGTTTGATTATACAGGAAACTCGATTATTAATCAAGTCAACCGAAAAGACTATAATTATTGAGCAAAAACAAAAACGACCCCGTTTGATGAGCCGTTTTTGTCTTTAGTCTGAAATTAGTCTTGTGCTGCAAGTTCGTCCGCGAGCGGAGTTTCCAAGTATCCGTTGAGTTTTTTACTGATTTTTCTGAGATTTTCTGCGACTTTTTCGCATTTATCATCCCAAACAAAGTATTCGGCTACATATTTTTCCGCTTCGTTTACGTCTTGCGAAAGTTGCACTCTTATGGCTTCTTTCAACATTTTTGTCATTGCGGGAACAACTTTTTCAATATTAACGTGGACAATTCCGTTTTCGTTAACTTCAATTGCGCCTTCTCTGAGCAGGAATTGTGCCTGCATAATCGAGCGGACTCTATGCGCCTGCGTCAATTCGGGTTTTGCCTTCAAGAAGTTATCAGCCGCAAAGGTTACAAGGATTTGAAGTCGTTGTTCTTGAGTGTACATACCTTTTTCGGTCAACATATCAATAAATGAAACCGCGCCGACGTCAGCCTTGTTTTCTTCAATGATAGATTGGTATTTGCCCAATTTTTCCCTGCCTTGTGTAGGTCCTAACGAGTGAGTATTTTCGTGACCAATCGTAAACCAATGGTCGGCTTCAAGGTTGTAATACCGATGTTGTTCGGGGTCGAGAAGTGCGTTCAATCTTTCCTTAATCTTTTCGGGCTTTGCGCCGAGTCTGATTTGTCTGTGGTAAACGTTTCTTCTTCCTCCGCCGATTGTCAAAGACATTTTATCGTCGTTCGGCAAGTTTTCAGCGAGAGTTACCCCGCCTCTATAAGCGCCGCAATCGCCCGCCAACATTAACAAATCAACGTCAACCATTGTTTGTTTGCTATCGCCGTCGGGTTTAATATTTTGAACGTATTTATCGTTGAACGGCATCATTTTTGCCATTTCGGGCAAGAATTTTTTAATTTTCAAAAGGTCATTTGTGCTTTCCTTGTTGATAATGCCGACACGGCAACCGAGAGAGTCTTTCGGATAGACTTGAATATTTCTGTCATCAAGCATCTTTAAGAGTTCTTTATTTTCCGAAATGCTTGTTGAAAGTGTATCGTCGTAGCATTCTCTGGTTATGGTCAACTCAAGCGGAGTGTCTTGCAAAGTTGCCCACTTCTTATCCGCATAAGCATCTGCCATCGGGTCGGCAACTCTCAAGGCTTTCGCCTGCAATTTCAAGTATTCGTTAAAGTCTGCATTTGTTAAGGTTTCTGCGGCTTTTTCAAATTCTTGTGCCATTTTTTCAAATTCATCTTTGAAAAGTTCCGTATAATCAACGGCTTTGAGTTCATCGCCGTCTCTGAACACAACCGAGCGTTGATTTACAATTTTTTTAACTTCGTCGTCTTTGCCCTCTTTGAGCATTTTTATCAAAATATTTTGAAATTCGTCAGCCTTTAAATCTTCGGGATAAAAACCTTTGCCGTCGGTTTCTTCAACACCTTCCGCCAAATTTACCATGTGAGATTCTGTATCAAGCGCGTTCATACCTTTTTGACCGAGGAACATCTTCATTGCCATTTCGGCATCTTTGTTTCCTTTTTCGATTTCTTTTTTCAAAAATTCTCTAAAAGGAATGTTCTTCGGATTATCAAGTTTCAGATGAACTTCTTCCAAAATCTTGCCTGCTTTAACGAGGTGTTTTAATGCATCTTTATCCCCTTGAGCGAGGTTTAAGTATTCGGGCGCATCTGCTTTCAACATTGTCGTTGAGGGCAATGCGTCTTTATTTGTTCTTCTTTCGAGTTCTTCCGTCGAAAGTGCTATTTTAAATTCTTCGTTTGAGGTCATTTTATAACTCCGTTTCATTTTTTTTGAACGAATATGTTTTACTACACTCTGTTTTTCAAAATCAAGTCACACAATTCTCTGACTGCGCCTCTGCCTCCGTCTTTCGAGGAAACAAACCTTGATGCTTTTACAACTTCGGGAACAGCATCGTTCGGACATGAGGGAAGTCCGACTTTTCTAAGTACGCACAAGTCAGGCAAATCGTCGCCCATATACGATACCTCGTCGAACTTTAATTCGTAATCGTCAACAACTTCATCCAAAGCAGTTTCCTTGTTTCTTTGTCCTTGATAAATTCTCGTAAAGCCCAAAGCGGTAAATCTTTTTTGTACCATATAAGATTCTTTTGCCGTGATGATAACGGTTTTTACACCTGCTCTGTTCAACATAACAAGACCCTGTCCGTCTTTGGCATTAAAGACTTTGTATTCCTTGCCTTCTTCGTCCAAAATCATTCCGCCGTCCGTCATTACACCGTCAACGTCAAAAATCGCCACCTTAATCTTAGATGCCGCCTTATTTAATTCATCTTGTTTCATCTTATGCTACTCCGGCTTTCAATAAATTATGAATGTGTATTATTCCGACAGGTTTTTTATCCTTGTCGCAAACAGCAACGCTCGTAATAGAGTGTTTTTCCATTATTGCCAAGGCTTTTACCGCAAGTGCCTTTGCAGGTACCGTTTTCGGATTGCGTGTCATTATATCTTTTGTAATAAGTTTTTCGACATCCAAATGCTTCATCAAAATACGTCTGATGTCGCCGTCCGTTACCAAGCCTGTCATTTTGCCGTCCGAATCCGTCAAAATCACGCAACCGAGTTTCTTTTCGGAAATGACATTGATAATATCCAAGAATTTTTCGTTCTCGTTCGCAATAGGAAGTTCGTCTCCCTTTATCATCAAGTCTTCTACCGTGTACAAAACTCCTTTGCCCAATGAACCCGACGGGTGGAACAACAAAAAGTCTTCCGCAGAAAATCCTCTTTGGTGCAACAAACAAATTGCAAGCGCATCGCCCATTGCCAAAGCCGCAGTCGTACTGGCGGTAGGCGCCTTGCCTAACGGGCAGGCTTCTTTTTCGACAGAAACATCAAAAACTATATCCGCTCTTTTTGCAAGCGTTGAGTTCGTATTTCCGACAAAAGCAATCAACGGAACGTCAAATCTCTTTATCAAAGGCAACAAGTTCAACAACTCCAAAGTTTCGCCGCTGTTTGAAAGAGCGATAACCACGTCTTGTCTTGTAATTACCCCCGAATCCCCGTGGGTGCTTTCAGCAGGATGAAGAAAATACGCGGGAGTTCCCGTTGAGGACAAGGTTGCGGCAATTTTTCTGCCGATATGTCCCGATTTTCCCATGCCCGTAACGATTACGCGACCTTTACCATTTATAATTGTTTCTACCGCACTCGTAAGGTTTCCGTTTATTCTGTCTTTTAATTTTATTATCGAATCCGCTTCAATATCCAAAACCGACTTTGCCAGTTCCGTCAATGAATTAAGGTTTAATTCCAATGTTGTCATAATTACCCCCGCAAACATTTTATCAAAAATTACAAATATGGGCTACTACATTAAGTGTTCGGTCAAAATCGGAAGTTGTGCGGGTGTTTTATCCGACAGAGAATTTATAAATTCCGTCAACAAAATCGGAAGATATTCCTCCGTCAAACAACTCATATCAATTACAAATTCGTTAATTCCTATTTCTTCAAAGATTTTTGTAAATTTGCAAAAATCCAAAAGTTCGCTTTTGAACATGTGCATTCTGCAAAATCCGTCAGGTATAAACGGGTATATCTTCTGCAAATTCGGGTCCTCTATCGCAAAAGTACCTTCGTGGCATTTCGCTTTGCAACTCAGTCTCGAAAAACTTGCGAGATTTGCATTCAAAGGGCACAAGCCCAAACTCGGAATCCTGATATTTCCCGCAATTGTCAGTTTTCTGTTTTCAATCAGTCCGCCAAGCCTTTTTATGCATTTTTTAATATTGCTTATATCCCTAAACGACGTAAAATCAACGGAATTGATGTGCTTGATATCATTAAGACACATTATTGACATACTGTTCAGAAGATTTATCCCCGTGCCGATTTCAACAGGAAAGTCTTTCAGTTCCTCATCTTTTACAAATCTGTTAAAAAAGCCGATATTGTTGATTATGACAGAATCGGGCTTCGCCGTTTTACAAAAATTCTTTGCATCTTCAAAAACCCTGTCGAAATCCCGTTCGATAAGTATTCTCGGCGTACCGTATTCGAGTTTTATCCCGTATTTTTTGCAAAAGTCGCTGACTTTCAACATTACGACAGGCATGCTGTTTTTTGCCAAGTCCGAAGTGTTGATAATTTCTCCGTATTCGATTGAAAATACAGGGTTTACCTTTGTTTTCCTTATGAATTTTTCCAACTCGTTTATTTGAGAAAGCGAACTCAGTCTCAAATTTATTCTCGGGAGTTTTTCATCTTTCGGGAAAGCGATTTCGGCTTTTTGCGGAAGTTTTGTCTTCCAATGATATTTTTTTATATATTTTGAAAATTTAAAATCTTCCCCTTGCGAATTTATAATCTCACCCGAAAAATGGTTTGTTTGATAATAACAATTTCGCAAATGCTTAAACGGTAAGCGTTTTTGGCTATATGATTTTGGGTCGGACAAAATACCCTCGACCATTTTTATCCCGTTTATTAATTCTTTTGTGCCGGCAAATTTTCCCTTAATCACAATTGCACCAACGGCTTTTGACTCTTTTAAATCTTTTGAACACCACGGCAAATTGTCGCTATCAGTTGCCAACGACACTTTTGTTGCGGATTTTAAAACCTTGAGGTTTTCCGTGTAAACTTCTTCCGTTACAACGAATTTGTTAATTTGCCCGAAACCGTTTACAAATTTTATTCCCTCGATATTGTGAATGTCAAAGTACGAATCCGCAATTATTTCAAAGGTTAAATCAAGGTTTTTCACGGCTTCCAGCACGGTAAATCCGTTTATGAAAATTCCGTCGATTTTTGTGTATGTTAAAAAAAGCATGAATTTTCGGATTTTATCAATGTCTTCTTCCGTAATGTCATGTTTAAAATTTACAAAAATTTTGCAATTTTGCGAATGAGCAGCGAGAATAAACTCCTCAATCTCCGAAAAGTTACCATATATGAACTTATCGTAATAAACATAAAAGTGTCTGCAATTACAATTCTTAACAATCTCAAAAACGTCTTTGGGAGTAGCGATAGGCGCTATTATAAACACTCTTAATCCTCTAAATGTACTCTGTTTAAATTATTTTATCATGTAACATATTTCTATTACAAGAGAAAAATACTATAATATATATCAAGACAGGGGATTTTTATAAAAAAAATCAAATAAGTTGGAAAAAGACACATTTTTATTTATTATATAAATAAACATTGCCTGTTGTAGTACTACAACAAACTCAACGAGAAATAATAAATGTTAAATACACCAAACGAATGGCATAACGAAGAAGACAATAACTATAATAATCAATATTCCGAAGAAGAATACGCTGACAATTCATACGCTGCGGACGGGGGATATGCCGACGAGTATGACCAAGATGGTTATGCGGACGGCGAAGAATACGAAGACGAAGAGTATGAAGATGAAGAAGACGGCGAAGAGGAAGAAGATGACGACGGTTCTGATGACGGTGGCAATGACGGTTTAAAGAAAAAAATCATCCTCGCAGCAGCAATTGTCGGCATTTTGCTTTTGCTCGTCGGCGGATTGTTCGGATTTAAAGCTATGAACGCTAAAAAGGCACAGGTTGCAGAGTCACAGGAAGTCGTTCTCTCTCCCGAAGAAAGCGCTGTTGTGACAGGCGAAGAAGGCGCGGAAGGCGGCGATGAAGTCTCCATTGATGTTGAATTTGACGGCGGAGATGCAGTTGCAAATGCAGGAGACGAAACAGCAATGCCACAAGATACAATGCCCGAAACATCACTTGAACAAGCAGACGGCGGACTTGCAGTTCCCGTGGCAAAAACAGGTGACGGCGGACTCGCTTCTTCTCATACGCAAGATGAATTGGTAACTGTTGCAATCGGCGATGTCGGAAGAAAAAATCCTTTCGTTCCCAAACATCAACCGAAACCGCAAGTTGAAGTTGAAGATGTCGAAGTTCCGCAGGTTGCAGGCGCACCAAAGGTTAATTTTGATGTTATCGAACCGCCTGAACTTGCACCTGAAAATCCTGACGTAATAAGACTTTTGCACACAAAAGTTACCGGAATTTTGTACGATAATATCCGTCCTGCCGCAATTATTAACGACGGCGACGATGAAAGATTTGTTAAAGTCGGCGAAACAATGCACGGCTGTCAAATCGTTAAGATTACAAAAGACAGAGTTGTAATCAGAGTTGGTAACAATGTTTACAGAGCGTCTATCGGACAATCGCTTTTGGCGGAAGCCCTCAGCGAAATGGGTAGCACAAAAGTAAACAGAAACAGTTTTAAAGGCTCAAGGTAGCATTGGGGTAATATATAATGATTAATAATTTAAAAAAGAAAATTTTACCGACATTCCTTTCAGCCATGTTATTAATTGGTAACATCGGTTGCGGAATTGCAGAGGCAAAATCATGGGAAATGGAAGGTGATCCTTGGTCAGAGGGTACATCATTGCAGCCTATGGATTTTCCTAACGGTGGAAGAGTAATTAGTGTTTCGTTAAGAAATACGGACGTTCAACAAGTTTTGAGAATGTTCGCGGATAAAGCAGGCTTAAACGTTGTTTTTGCGGGTGAAGGTGTTGAAGGTCAAGTTACAATGGACTTGGTCAATACAACATTAATCGACGCGCTTAACTACGTTACGGAATCGGCAAACCTTACATACTTTGTCGACAAACAAACTTTGTTCGTTATGAACGCTGAAATGGCAAAAGAGAAACATTTTGCGAAAAAATCAATGCGAATTATTCCTATTAAATACACAAGCGCATCTTCTATCGCAAAATTCTTAAATACAAACATCTTCGGACTGGGAAGACCCGGTCTTTCTTCGGGTGAAATCGTCGTTACAAACCCTGTAAGAAACGAAATCATCATCTTCGGTTCGGACAGCGACTTTGCAATGGCAATGCAAATCATTCCGAAACTCGACGTAAAACCTGTCACAACAACATACAAAATCAATCACGTTACCCCGAAAGAAATGGCTATGTTGGTTTGTGACTCATTGTTCCAAAACACAGACGGAGAAGAAACAACTTATAAATTTGACGGCGCAATTACGGGTGCCGCAGGCGAACCCACCGAAATGTCAGTCGGCGCAGGCACAGTTGCTTGCAAAATCGCAAACACAGTTACGGCAGGCTCACTTGCATCATTTGCCGCTCCCCCGATTACGGTTATGTATAACACGGGACAAGGTACACTCGATATCATTGGCGGTTCTGAAGAACAAATTCAACTTGCAAATGAATTTATTATGATGCACGACAAGAAACAACTTCAAGCAATTTTGGACTTCGTTGTTCTTGAATTGAACGAACAAGGTTCACAACAATTTGAAAACGAATGGCACTTCAACAACAATGTGTTCCCCGTATCATTCACAGACGGAAAACTCAAGTTGGGTTCAATCATCTTCTTTAACAGAAGCGGTTCAACAACAGCAACCAACAACAATGGCGGTCCTGCTGCACTTTGGGACACAATTACATGGATTGAACAAACAGGTAAGGGCAAATTGCTTCAAAAACCGTCAATCGTAGTTACAAACGGTGCAGAATCAACAATCGACTTGACTCAAGACTACATTGAAAAGACCGACTCTCAGGTTTCCGAATCAACAATGTCTGAAACACCTGTTGTAACAAGAACATACACCCTCGGTAAAACACAAGGTATGAAGTTGAAGGTTACTCCGTTTATTTCAACCGACGGATACGTAACATTAAATATTCACTCCGAATACGCAACTCCTTACCAAACAGAATACGGTACCGACCAATTGGGTCAACAATACATTGCCGCAACACTCTTGGAAAGACGTAATATCGAGATAAAATCAATTCGTGTTAAAAACGGTGAAACCCTCGTTCTCGGCGGTTTGATTTACGAAAAAGAAGTTCAATCGGCTAGCAAAATCCCGATTTTGGCTGACATCCCGGGTCTTGGCGTATTCTTCAGAAATACAAAGAACGAAAAACAAAAGAACGAACTTGTTATTATGATTACACCTAAACTTGTTACGGATACGGAAGATACAGTTAACATTTAGAATCGGTAAATATTAAACAAAAAGGGGCTTTCGAGCCTCTTTTTTGTTTGGGAAAAATCAATAGAATAAATTATATATAACCTGTTTTATTTAAAAAAATTTGTGTTATAATTTTGAGTGACTATGCCTATAAAATATAACACAATTCAAGAAATAGAAGAGCAGATTGATTATTCCAACTTGAGAAAATTCAAGTATCAGGAATTAATCGGTTTGGGCTTTGTTCCGCTTTCTGTAGTTGGCGATATGTACAACATTGTTGTAATCGGCGAAAATCACAAAGACGAAATAAGAGCCCTTATGGAATCGCGACTTGAAAAACATTCGGCAGGTTACGATTTTACACAAATTAGAGAGCAAGAGTTTAAAGACCTTATAGGCTTGGTTGACGAACACTTCGCTACCGATAAAGAAATGGCGGAAATTGCCGCAAACGGATACAATATTGGTTTTGACGAAGTTTATATGGGAAACAACTCCGCGGAAAACAGCGATAATGCCAATTACAAAGTGGTAAACAAAGGCAATTATTCTGTATCCGTTCCTGTTACGGAAGATGGCGGAGTTCCGCAAGATGCTTCCAAAAAGAAAATCGGTGAAGTTTTAATCGAAATGGGCTTGATTACGGAAGAACAATTGTTTGATGCCCTTGTTACTTCTAAGAAATCAGGAAACCCGATTGGTTCGGTATTGGTTCAAAAGAATTATATCGAACTTGAACAATTAAAAGCTGTATTGGCTGCACAAAGAGGCATGGAAGCAGTCGATGCCGGTCAATTAAAACTTGATAACAAAATTCTGTCTGTTTTGCCGGATGACTTTGTTAAACTCAACATGGTCTTGCCGATTAAATTTGACGGAAAAAACCTTGTTGTTGGTATGGTTAACCCCGCTAACAAACAGGTTATTAATGATATCGTTTACTTAACGGGCTTAAAACCGAGAGTAATGCTCATTACTCACTATGAATTTTTACAATGTATCAAGCAATATTATAGTGAGTCCAAAAAAGAGACAAACCAATACATCAAAAAGATTGAGCAAGAACTAGTTCAAATCGGCGGAGCCCAAGAGTCACTTTGGGATCAGGCTGAAAAAGAAATCATCGAAGATAATTCGGTCGTCGTAAAATTCGTAAACAAAATTATCACCGACGGTATCAAGATGAGAGCCAGCGATATTCACATTGAGCCGAGATTGAAACAACACGTTGTAAGATATCGTATCGACGGTGTTTTGAGAGAAGTTCTTCAAATTCCGAGCAACATTGAAGGCTCGGTTATGACTCGTCTGAAGGTTATCGCAAAGATGAACATTGCGGAACACAGAAGACCTCAAGACGGTACATTCTCAATCAGATTTCAGGATAAGAACTACGACTTCCGTATCAACTCAATTCCTGTCGGAAATAAAGAAAAGATGGTTATCCGTATTCTTGCTACGACAGAATCTATCGGCAGCGTAGACAAAAATATCAAGTTGGTCGGCGCAACGCCCGAGGACTTGCAACGTATCGACAGAATCAAGAGTGCACCGAACGGTATTATTCTTGCATCGGGGCCGACAGGTTCAGGTAAAACAACAACTTTGTATTCAATCGTAAGAAACCTTAATGATGAATCAATCAACATTATGACGATTGAAGACCCTATCGAAATTCGTATCGAAGGTATTAACCAAACACAGGTAAACCCGAAAGCAGGCATCACTTTTGCATCTTGCTTGAGAGCAGCGTTAAGACAAGACCCTGACATCATCCTCGTTGGTGAAATCCGTGATATTGAAACGGTTGAAATTGCTATCGCGGCAGCATTGACAGGTCACTTGGTGTTGAGTACAATCCACACGAACTCGGCGGCAGCAACTGTTACCAGACTTATTGAAATGGGTGCGAAGGATTATTTGGTATCATCAACATTGACGGGTGTTATTGCACAACGTCTTGTAAGAAGACTTTGCGACGACTGTAAGGTGGCTTGTCACCCGACGGAAGAAGAAGCACGTCTTGTTATGGCGAATGAAGACGACGTAAAAAAATTCCTGAAACTCACAATTTATAAACCCGGAAAATGCGATAAGTGTAATAAAGAAGGTTATAAAGGTCGTATCGGTCTTTATGAAGTTATGCAGGTTACAAAAGAAATCAAAAAACTTATTGCAATGGGTGCGCACGATATTCAAATTGAAGAAGCGGCAATCGGGGCAGGTATGAGAACCTTGCAACAATCTTGTTTAAATCACATTATCTCGGGTTACACGACGATTGAAGAATTTGTCCGTGTATTGGGACCTGTAAATGAGTAGGTTTAAAGCATGGCAATATATAATTACGTTGGATTAAATAAAAAAGGTGAATTAATCAAAGGTAAAGTCGAAGGCGAAGACGTCAAAGAAGCACGACAAGCCGTAAAAAACTTGGGATATGTTCCTACGAAAATTTCGGTAGAAAGCGGCGGCTCATCTGTTGAATCAGTCGACCCGAAGAAAGTTTCGGGTGTTTTGCAATCGTTGACTTTGCAAGAAAGACTTGATTTTACATCAACATTTTTGACAATGAACAGAGCGGGCGTTCCGATTATCGAATCTTTGATTTTTATGGAAAACGACGCAGGCAGCAGACGTATCAGACTTCTCGCAAGAGAAATCAGACAGAGAGTTATTTCAGGTTCAACGTTCGCAGATACGATTGCGAGTTACCAAAGCATCTTCGGCGCAGTATATGTCGGCTTGGTAAAAGCAGGTGAAGAATCAGGGGAAATGGAACGTACATTAACCAGACTTATCGAACTTTTGAAAAAGCAAAATGAGACGAGAAGTAAGGTTTTCGGCGCACTTTCTTATCCTGTATTCGTAATCATTTTGGCGCACGTAGTTGTACTTATCATGTTGATATTCGTATTCCCTGTATTTAAAGACATGTTTGACGCAACGGGCGCGCAATTGCCTATGGTAACGCAAATATGTATTACGACGGGCGAATTTTTGAAAGAGAAATGGTATTTGATACCTATTATTGTAATCACAATTGTTTGGGGCGGTATAAGCCTTTGGAAGTGGGATACTTCGAGAAAAATAATTGATGAATTGATGTTGTCGATACCATTGGCGGGCGAATTGATTAAATTCTCCGCATTTTCAAACTTCCTGTCAGTCTTGCAGGTTGCTTACGAAGCGGGTATTCCTGTTGTAAACTGCTTGTATTTGGCGAATATGACATTTGATAACTCGAAGATGAACAGTTCCGTAAAAGATGCTATCAAAATGGTACAAGAAGGTACTCACTTGTCTATGGCATTAAAGATGACGGGTATATTCCCTCAAATGATTTTGTTTATGATATCAACAGGTGAACAAACAGGTCGTTTGGGAGACTTGATGGATCAGTCGGTTAAATTTATCGACGAAGAACTTGATAAAACGGTAGATGCGATGACAAAAGCGATTGAACCTATCATGCTTATTGTAATCGGTGCAATTGTATGTTTCTTGGCATTGGCATTGTACTTACCGTTGTTCCAATCATACCAAACAAATTAATGGAGAAAAAATGCAATCATTAAACGAAATAGAAAAAGACTTTGTGTCAGGTATATGGTCAGAAAAGATTCTCGTAATTACAAAGGATTATGAGATAACGGGAAATGTTTTCATGCCGAGAACGGGAAGAAAAAACAGACTTTTGTCAGATATTTTGAATGGCGGAAAACGTTTTGTAGCCATAAAAGATTGCACGATTTTGCACAGAGATTTTCCGAACAGAAAGGTTGAACACCACGAATTTTTGCAACTTAATTTGAGTTCAATAATATTGTTAAGACCGCTTTCGGAAGGAGAAAAAATTTAGGGCTTGATTTTGAATTTTGTCTATGGTATCAATAGATAGTAACCAATCGGGAGGCTAGCTCAGGTGGTTAGAGCGCACGCCTGATAAGCGTGAGGTCGATGGTTCGAGTCCATTGCTTCCCACCATTTAAAACAAATAGAGGCGAAAGCCTCTTTTTTAATGCAACTTTTCGTTAAATACGGATGTAATTCAGAGGGTGATGCCCGAAGAATCTGTTTTGTTTCAAACCGAGTCCATAAGTTGGGTCGACCCAACGAATGGATACTTCGGCTAAAGCCTCAGTATGACGGTAAATATTCTTCGTCATTCTGAGGGCGAAGCCCGAAGAATCTATTTTGACGATATTTGACCATCCTTTGCAAATAATAAGATCCTGAAATAAATTCAGGATGACAACAAATGTCACCCTGAGCTGTCTTGGATTTGCTTCACAAAAACAAGTCGTTCGTTTCACTACGTTTGCACTCACTTTTGTTTTTGTTTCTTCGGGTCTACGTTCTCTTCGTTCACTTTCGCCCTACGCAAATTCGCTGTCTTGGATTTGCTTCACAAAAACAAGTCGTTCGTTTCACTACGTTTGCACTCACTTTTGTTTTTGTTTCTTCGGGTCTACGTTCTCTTCGTTCACTTTCGCCCTACGCAAATTCGCTGTCTTGGATTTGCTTCACAAAAATAACTTCTTCGGTTAAGATAATACCCAAATGTTGTTTTATGGTTTTTTATATCCGCATTTGGGGCAAACTCCGTTTTCTTTCAATGTCACGCCGCACAAAGGGCATCGGTCTATCGTTCCGTCAACCTTATATTCCTCTGTTGCAGCATTTGCGCCGCTCGTAAATGTGATTTTCGCAATATTCAATTTATCTTTTAACAAGTCATAAACGATTTTTATCATTCCCTCAACCGTCATTGTTTCTTTCGTAACGACAATTCGACAGTTCGGATATGCCGTTGCCAATTCGGTTTTGAATGCCTCGCCTTTCATCGTATTTTGCGGTGCGCCGTTTTTAATCCCTTGCTTTTCGTAAACTTCAAAAATCACAGGTAAAATCGGGTCGTCTTCTCTTAAAATCAATGCGTGGTCAAAATTTTGCAAAATATTCCATGCAACCTTTTTTATTTCGTTGCATGGATAAACCATATCAACCCCCATATTAATTGAATCTTCGACCTCAATTGTCAAAATACCCGTGTGTCCGTGAAGATATTGCGCTTCGCCCTTGAAGCCGTAAAATCTGTGTGCATATTGTAATTCAAGTGTTGTAATTGATTTCATTTTGAGTTCTCCTTTTCTGTTTTCACAAATTATCCGATTATGAAAGCAAAAGGAATTGCACAGTCAGGTTATACGAATAAAACTATTTAATTATTGACATTCAAACCGTGTTTTGCTAATATCTCGACATAAATCGGAGGGCTCTTTGTTCTCGTAAACAAAGAGCCGGATAAGGCACAGATTGAGATATCTGTTTCTTATTCGGCTTTTTTGCATGAAAGGTTAAAGTATGAATTTATTAACAGATAAAATGTTAGCAAAATGAAAGGATAAATTTATGAGTTGGCTTTATTTAGTTTTGGCAATAATTTTTGAAACATCGGGAACAACTTTGTTAAAATTCTCAAACGGTTTTACGGTTGTGTTTCCGTCAATCGGCGCAATTATCTCTTATGCACTTTGTTTTTTGTTTCTATCCTACGCATTAAGAACAATCGACATAAGTGTTGCATACGCAATTTGGGGCGCGTTGGGGATTTTGTTGATTAGTGCAATCGGTATGATTTTTCTGCACGAGTCCGTTAGCGTTATCAAAGTTGCATCAATACTTTTAATTGTCTTGGGTACGGTTGGTCTCAGACTTGCCGCTTAATGGAGATGAAAAATACACTTTGCTAAACGCAGCAAAGTGTATTTTTAAATCCGTTATAATCAATTGTTTTACAATCTGTCTCTGCCTACTGCCCATCTGCAGTCCATATTCAAGCCGACACCGTTTCTTCCGCCGTTATAAATATAAGTTTGTTCAGATAATGAAAATCTGTTGTTCCATTTTTTATGAACGCCGACACCGTATTTAACATAAGGTGACAAAGACATTTCAGGCAATCTGTATCCTGCAATTTCCGAGTGAACTTTATCAAGCAATGTCCAAGCAAAACTTACATTCGCATAAGGTTGCCAACCGCTTTTTGTGTTCCAAATTAATTTAATACCCGGTTCCAACTGCATTGCGTGTAAGGGATTTGTCGTGACCTTATAGCCGTAAGATGTTTTGTAATCAAATGTATCAACATAAGAATAAGACATCATCATACTCGGTTGCAAAATGATATCGCCGTCTTTGAACTCGAAGTTATAGCCTGCTTTTGCAGCCACACCTGATGTAATAATGACAGTATTATAATCGCCCAAAATCGACGATGCCATACCTGATTGAGCACCTGCGTTAACGGTTACACCACCGAAGAAATTATTTTTATAAACAGTTCCGACTGTTCCGAACGTACCGCCGTTCATATAAATTCCGACTCCGTCATAATCCAAATAAGAGCCGTTATATGCGCCGTACAAGCCGACATTTCCTTTCCAACCGTTACCGAATTCAAACATTTCTGTATCGCCGCCAAAGAATGTTCCGTATGAAACGTTAGAAACTTTCGGACCGCCGCTTAACTTGTCGTTTTCAAAGCCTACATAAGGTCTCGCCCAGAGTCCTCTTGCGTCTTCAAACTTAACTTCAGGTTGAAAAACAGCGTTTTCACCCGCATCAAGAAGAGCGTAACGGTTATTTGCAGACTCGGATTTTCTTTCCTTTTGCCTGTTCATCATCGTAGCATCCATATTTTGGAATGCCTGATCATAAGTTTGTAACTGCGTCAAATATCCGCCGACTTGCATTGCAACAGTTTGGATTTCCAATGTCGGTGTTGTTTTTTTTATATAATTCGCCATCGGATTTTGCACGGGCGGTTGTTGTGGTTGTGACGGTTGAGACGGTTGTTGGGGTTGTTGTTGCGCTTCCATATATGCTTTGACTTGGTCAACCTGAGCCTGAGTTATTTCTCCCGATGCAAGCATTTGAGAAATTTGCTCTTGCGTTATTGCTCCCGAATTAATTTTTTCTACAATTTGCACCAATTCGGATTGAAAAAACAAACCCGATTCATCCGCACAAGCGAAATTGCACGGAAACATTGCTGCAAATGCAAGCAGCGCAAGCATTATTATTCTTTTTGAGAAATTCATCTGTAACCTCTGATTTTTCAATAGTCTAACAGCGTTAGCCAACCTATTATTCCTTTGATAATACGATATCATGTGATAAATATTTTTCAATCACGAAAAACATTTATACGCATTTTAAAGGATAAAATTGAGGTTCAAATTATTGTTTGCTCATTTTCATTGTTTGCACAACAAAATTATTTGCTTCGACCCAAGCAGCATCGCCCAAGTTGTGGTTATATTTCGGGAAGATTTTACCTGATGCATCCATATTCAAAGACTTTGCTTTGTTGAGAAATTCATGGTAGTTGTTAACTCGGAAAGATTCGTCTTTCGCGCCGACAATGTAATAAAATCTGGTCTTTTGTGCGGTTTCGGGAAGAATTTTCGCACCGCTCGCAAGAAGTACGCAACCTCTCAGGTAGTTCGGATTTTGCATTGCAAAACGACCTGCAAATTGCGCGCCCGCGGAATAACCCATAAGATAAACATCTTTGAAGTTAATATTTTTTGATTTAAGTTTTGCCAAAATATCTTTAAATGCCTGACCTGCCCACGCTTCAGGATATTGGTACGATTGATTTTTTTGGAAATCGGATTCGCTAAAATTGAAAGTAATAGATGCGATAGCAAGATTATGTTCGTTCGCAAATTGTTGATGCCCCGGGTGAACAAGGTACTTGCCGTTTCCACCCATACCGTGAATATAAAAGATAATAGGATACCCGCTTTTGCCCTCTAAACTTTCAGGAACATAGTAATAATATCTGAGAACGGCATTGGTCGGATTGGGAGTTTTTATTGTATCTGTTTTCAAAACACCAAACTGACTTTGAACCTTTTTCTGAGGGGCTTTTGATGAAGCCGATGCAACCGTTTTCGGTTGGGATTTATAAGCGGTTGATTTTGTCGACCTTGAAGCGACATTTGCATTGGCTTTATTTGCAATCAAAGACAAACCTTGTTTAGAATAGGTTGCAGCCTGAGATTTAGGGGCATTTTTAATAATATATTGGTATTGATATTTTGCAGCAGTATAGTTTTTTTCTCTGACGTAAATTTGAGCTAACATATATCTTGAGTTAACATCTCTGGAATTTGTGCCAATCGCACGGGAGAAGAAAATTTTGGCACCTTTGAGGTTGCCGCTGCTATATGCTCGCATACCGTCTTCGTAATTTCCTGCAAACGCAGGCATTGCAATAATTAATGCAAATATAACGGCTAATACGCTAAAGCCTTTGCAACCCATAATATTGTGTCTTATCATTTTCGCTCCTAAACTGCCTGAAACCAATGTGTTACAAGAATTATACTCGTTTTTGCACAATATGTCAAAATATATTAGCCAATGGGGTAATGAACATTTTGTGGAGTAATAAATTCCTGAATGCCTGATGCTGAATTGTCTTGTTTTCTGAGTTTATTTTAAAGTGATATTTTGTTGTCATCCTGAATTTATTTCAGGATCTTATTATTCGCAAAGA
>SAMEA104315436__coassemble_1152_pt1 | contig 19493 bp, 30 predicted proteins | sample SAMEA104315436__metabat2_low_PE_043 | metagenome-assembled genome bin SAMEA104315436 (sample SAMEA104315436) | gut metagenome | biome: Monkey gut; feature: monkey-associated habitat; material: faeces | place: China | collected 2013
GTCTCATCGGAAAGAAAAGAAAGAATAATGGGTATGTGAAAATTATAAATATGAACAAAACGCTTGCATACTTTAACAGTAAGCCCCTGAGACTAGCGGATTGCCGTAGGGCGAAGCGATAGCGCAGACCCGAAGTTGCAAAAACAAAAGTGAGTGCTAACGTAGTGAAACGAACGACTTGTTTTTGTGAAGGAAATCCAAGACAGTTCAGGGTGACAGGAAATTGAATGTCATTCTGAACTAGTTTCAGCATCTTTTAATCTTACAATTTATAATATTGTCGAAACAGATTCTTTGGGCGTTGCCCTCAGAATGACAAATATTACGTCATACTGAACATAGCGAAGTATCTTTCTGTTGATTCATGCCCCAGCCTGCAATTTCATTTCTCTTTCTCGTTGATTTAATATAGATTCTTCGGTCTTTCGACCTCAGAATGACGTAAAGTTGTTTTGTTGAAAACATCCTGTTTACAAGTTCTCTTTGCTAGACTACACTCTCCCCAAAATCCGCCAAAAGGACGCGAAAAGTGTTGTCATTTTGAGAAAGACCTAATCAGAAATATTCTGTTCCTCTCTCCCCAAAATCCGCCCCAAACGGGATTGAGGATGTCCGCATCATTCTTCGCTATTCTTCGCTATTTGGTTGTCCCCAACAATTTTTCGGCAAAGTTCATAATCTCCGCAAATGAAGCACAATTTTTCTTTGCAAAATCTTTCAACGCGCGCCTTGACGTCATCTTCAATATCGGCTGTCCGTATTCATACTCCGTCAAGACATACAATTTATCGTTATCTTCATCAAAAAAAGATGAGTAATACTTGACCTTGCCGACAAATTCGCTGATTTCACCAACATTTATGCCGTCAAAAACATACAAGACTCCCTGATGCGCTATATACGTTTTATTATAACGAGATTGCACCTTCCTGTATTTTTTAACCTTTATCAAATGAACAAAATATTCCGAATTTCCGCTTGGCACCGCAAACGCTCCGTCGCAAATCACGCCGTAAAAATCACCCTCATACAAGCCTGTTTGGGAAATCATATCTTTTAAATTATTTATTTCATCAGCAGTTTTTATATCTGCCAAAAATTTCAACACCAAAACTCGGACATTCTTACTGATATTCTCCTGCCAAAACAAACCGCCTGCCAACACCGCACCGAGCGCCAAAGCAACATACAAACATTTTGTATAAATCGGCGGAAAATTATCATTAAACCCGATTTCCGGAAACCCGTAAGCAAACGAAGAAAAAATCACAACGGATGCAACTGCAAAAATACCTAATCCAATGCCCAAAACCCAAATAACAACCAAACCCCATTTGTATTTTTGAACCATCGGATACACGCTGTTCAAAAACATATCAAGAGATTTTGAATAATCTTTACTAAATTCAACCATAATAAACTCCTTGTAATTATTTTAACAAATTTTGCCCAAAATCACAATATTTCGCCGTTTCACAAAAAGCAAAACAAAAGAGCAAGAGAAACCTCTTGCTCTTTTATCAGGATAACTTGTCGTTATCGCTACACTTGTGCGTAAACACTAACCTGTTTACGGGTACGTCTGTGCGGTTCAAATTTAACCACACCGTCGATGGTTGCAAACAATGTATTGTCTGAACCCATACCTACGTTGTTACCGGGGTGAATTTTTGTTCCTTTTTGACGAACAATAATGTTGCCCGCTTTTACAAGCTCACCGCCGAATTTTTTGACGCCTAATCGCTTGCTTTCGCTATCACGACCGTTCTTGGACGAACCTACACCTTTTTTATGTGCCATTGTTTTTTCTCCTTATATTCTGCGGTTTATTCTTCAGACGCTGCTTCTTTTGCTTTTGTAGTTCTGATTTTGTTAATCATTACTCTTGTGAAGTTTTGTCTGTGTCCTTGCAACTTTCTGTAGCCTTTTTTTGCTCTTTGTTTGTATACGAGGACTTTCTTTGTCTTGTCGTGTTTTACGACAACACCTTCTACGCTTGCGTTTGCAACATACGGTTGACCGACCTTAGACTTTTTACCGTTTACAAGCATAACTACTTGTTTGAAAACTACTTTTGATTCCGGAGCATCTTCGAGAAGTTCGATATCAACGTAACGTCCTTCTTCCATTTGATACTGTTTTCCACCGGTTTCGACAATTGCGTACATAATTGTATCCTTTCAATTGAAGCAGTCGTACCTCTTTCGAGGATTTTAAAACGACGTACCTATCTAACATTGAGGCTCACGCCCCTCGGATTTCTCCGCATATAAATTCTATCGTCAGCAAAATTCAATGTCAATCATGAATGTTTACATCCTAAAAAAATATTAATCGTAAGGTCTATAATTTTTACTCCCTGTGATTGATACCCATTTTTACAACAAATTCTAAAATTAATATGTCAAAAGACATGGAGCAAAAAATGACACTTAGCAATAATTTAGAAATCAGCGCAGAAACTTTTACGGACAGAGCAGAGAAATTCTTCTCCGAAAATGAAAACAAAAAAGCAATCAAATGCTATTTAAACTCTGTTTTAATCAAACGTCTTAACCCCAAAGCATACAAGGGTTTGGGCATTGCTTATCGTAACGAAAAAAAATACGACAAAGCAATCTTTGCGCTCGAAAAGGCTAAGGAAATGTCTCCGTTTGATGCGGAAATTTATAGCGAACTCGGCATTTGCTACTTGGCCCAAGGCAGCATTTGCAAGGCTGTTAAGCACTTTATCAAAGCCATAAAAATTAAGCCCGACAATTTTGACACACAAATTCAACTCGCTATGGCTCACGAAATCATGGAAGAACCCGAAATGGCTCTTATGATTTACCAAAGAATTATCGAAAAAAATCCTGTATTTTTAAAAGCGTACATCCAAAAAGCAGCTCTCCTTATGCAAATGGAAAAATTTGCCGAAGCCTGCGAAATTTTCAGAGCAATTTTGAAAATCAACCCCGATTACTATCGCGCTTACCTCGGAATAGGTATTTGCTTTGACAAAATCGGTGAAGAAACAAAAGCAAAACGCTATTACAGAAAATATCTTAAACTTAAACCCGAAGCATCAAATTCCATCAGCGTAAAACACAGAATGGATTCTATCGAACTCCCCGTTCGCGAAAACTTCTTAAAAGTTTGCAGATAATCTCAATTCGCCATTTTATTAATATCTGTGATAAAATTATTTAGTAATTCAAGGAGTTAATAATTATGACGAATACAGAAGATAATAAAATGATTATCACGATTATCGGTGCTGATAAAATCGGTATTGTTGCTAAAATTACGGCAATTCTTGCAGAATGCAAAGTCAACATTGAAGACATCAAGCAATCTATTATGCAAGACTTTTTCGTAATGTTTATGCTCGCGGAAACAAGTCAAGCATCTTTGCCTTTCAACGAAATCAAAGACAAATTGACAAAAGCGGGCGAAGAAATGAAAATGGAAATTTGGGTTCAAAAGAAAGCCATTTTCGACAAAATGCACACAATATAGCGAGGATTAGCAATGAACTTTTTTAATGAGGATTCAATCCTCGAAACAATTAATATGATTAGGGTGCATAACCTCGACATCAGAACCGTCACTCTCGCTTTGAGTTTGCGTGATTGTATGGATTCTGACGTTAAATGTGTCGGGGAGAAAATCCACGAAAAAATCGTAAGATATGCACAATTTCTTAAAAAATATGCAAACGACATTGAAGCGGAATACTCAATTCCTATCGTAAACAAGAGAATTGCGGTTACTCCGATTTCACTTGTCGGAGAATCTTGCAAAAAACCTGACTACGTTTATCTTGCAAAGGTTTTGGACAAGGCAGCCGACGAAGTCGGTGTCGATTTCATCGGCGGTTTCGGCGCTTTAGTCGAAAAAGGTATGACAAAAGGTGATTTGCTCCTTATGTCCAGTATTCCCGAGGCTTTGGCAGGAACAAACAAAATCTGCTCATCTATCAACTTAGCCTCATCAAAAGCAGGAATAAACATGGATGCGGTCAACAAAATGGCGGAAATCATCAAGTTATCAGCCAATTACACCGCAAAAGCCGACGGTATCGGCGCGGCAAAATTGGTATGTTTCTGCAATGCCCCGGGCGATAACCCGTTTATGGCAGGCGCTTTCCACGGAATAGGCGAGCCGGAATGTGCTTTAAATATCGGCGTTTCAGGACCCGGTGTTGTCAGAGCGGCGGTTGAATCTTTGCCGAAAGACACTCCTCTCGGTGAAGTCGCAAACAAAATCAAGCAAATCGCTTACAAAATCACATCCACAGGTGAATTAATAGGTCACGAACTCGCGCAAAAACTCGGCATTCCGTTCGGAATCATTGACCTTTCGCTCGCTCCTACCCCCGCAATCGGCGACAGCGTTGCAGGTATTTTCAGAGCAATGGGCTTGGAACACGCAGGCGCACACGGTACAACCGCAGCCCTCGCGATGCTTAACGATGCGGTCAAAAAGGGCGGAATTATGGCAAGTTCGCACGTGGGCGGATTATCGGGTGCTTTCATCCCCGTTTCCGAAGATGCTGAAATGATTGAAGCCGCTGAAAAAGGCTACCTGACCTTTGACAAACTCGAAGCAATGACTTGCGTTTGCTCGGTCGGACTCGATATGATAGCAATCCCCGGTGACACCCCGAACGATACTATCGCGGGTATTATCGCGGATGAAATGGCTATCGGTATGATTAACAAAAAGACGACAGCCGTCAGAATCATCCCCGTTCCGAACAAAAAAGTCGGTGATTACGCAGTTTACGGCGGTTTGCTCGGAGAAGCACCGATTATGCCCGTAAACACGCTTTCATCAACAGGATTCGTACAACGCGGCGGAAGAATTCCCGCACCTATTCACAGTTTAAACAACTAACGAGGTTATTATGACAACACTTGAAGAACAAAAACGAACAATCAAACCTTGGAACGAATATTTTATGGATATGGCAAAAACTTGTGCCGCTCGCTCAAACTGCCTGCGCTCACAAGTCGGCGCCGTAATCGTCGGTGAAGACAAAAAAATCAAAGCAACAGGCTACAACGGAACTCCCTCAAGAGTCGAATCCTGCTTTGAAAGAAGCACTTGCTACCGTATTGAAAACAACATTCAATCGGGCACGCGCTATGAAACTTGCCGAAGCATTCACGCGGAACAAAATGCCATTATTCAAGCGGGGCAAGACCGTTGCCAAAATGCAACAATGTACATCTACGGTCACAACATCATTTGCATTCTCTGCAAGCGATTTATCGTTCAGGCAGGAATTAAGGATGTTTATCTTCAAAAAGACGAAAACTCCGACCTCGTTCACGTTACGGCGGAAGACATCAGACGCGATTTAGAAGCATAAAATAAACCCTCGTTTAAAACGAGGGTTATTTTTTATTATTTTTTAGCGAACAAAACATCTTCAAACGGTTTAAAATCAAATTGTTTTGCTTTGAGTTTGACCTCGTTAATGTGGTATTCGCCGTGTCTCAAACGTCTGATTTTAGATTCTGCCTCGTCCTCATTATGCAAGAGCAATCTGTTCGGAATTTCAAATTCGTCAGCGAGTTTTTCGACCTTTTGGTCATATATAATCGGCAAAACTCTGATGCCGTATTTCAAAGCCAAAAGGCACGCGTGATAACGCATTGCAATCAATTCATCAAGATGAGAGAAAGACTCTACAATCTCAAATGTGGCTCTGTTAGTAACAACATGTGTATGCAAGTCGGGATTAAATTTTTTAAGAATTTCCTCAAACTTATTGCAAATCTTCAAGTCCAAAGATTCTTGCAACGCATAAATAAAAATAATCTTATCCGAATAAACATCTGCAATATATTTTGCAAAGTCATTGAGCATCTCATCCGTCAAAGCGCCCCATTCTCTGAGTTGAACTCCGACAGCGTGATGAGAATATCTTGTCTTGGTCTTTAAACTCCAAACTGGGTCAGAGACCAATTCTGGCGAAAGTCCCCAACTTCTGAGCAAAAACAGGCTTTTTTCGTCTCTTACGGAAACAAAAGTACAATTTTTCAAGACCATTTTTGTCAAAATTTGGAAAAATTTATTATTAATAGGTCCGATACCTTGTGCAAAAATAATGACTTTTTTTCTGAAAAACAATGCGGTCAAAATTACGCAAAGGTAATAAACAAGGCTCTTTAAACTCGTCACGTCTTGCAAAAGACTTCCGCCGCCAGAAATCAAAAAGTCCGAGCGAAGAATGTTGCCCAAAAGTCCGAAAACATTAAACGTTCCCGAAGATTTGACCTTAAAAGCCTCCTTAGTAGCCTTAGGATTTTTTGAAAAAACGGTAATATCGTCAATTCCGCAGTCTTTCAGCGAATTTACAAGCACGCTCAAAACCGCATCGTCGCCGAAGTTATTGAACCCGTAATAGCCCGAAATTACAACTTTTGGTTTCTTATCCATTTTGCTCTCTCATTGCTTCTGATACTTCTTTCAAAGACGGAATGGATTTTATCGCGCCAACTCCGCGGACTTGCAAGCCCGAAACGACCGCTGCAAACTTCGCAGATTCAAAAATGGATTTTCCCTCTGCAACAGAATGTAAAAATGCGCCGTTGAAAGCATCTCCCGCGCCCGTTGAGTCAACCTTAACATCCGAATAAAAAGGTACAAACAAGGTTTCGGATGCATTCGCAACATAATATCCGCTCTTATTCTTCGACTTCAAAACAACCGTCTTTATTCCTCTGTCCAAGAATAATTCAATCAATTTATCAACGGATTCGATATCCCAAAGTGCCAAAGAATCGGATTTCAAATTCAAAAACAAAATATCAATATAATCTTCAATTTGATTAAAGCCGTCTTTCGCTTCTTCTTTCGACCAAAGTAACGGGTCGAAATTCGGGTCAAATGCTACCGTGACATTGTTTTCCTTTGCGACCTGAAACATCTTCAAAACAGCCTCTTGCGCCGAAATAGAAATAGACTGAGTAATTCCCGTCGCATAAACGATTTTGGCTGATTTAACGTAATCTTCGTCAATGTCTCTAGCCGAAAGCATTGATGCAGCCGTCTTTTTGCGGTAATAAACAAATTCTTTTTTACCCGTATCATGACCAGCGACAAAGTAAACGCCGTTGTGACCGTTAATCATTTTTATCTGAGAAACATCCAAGCCCTCTGCAGCCCACGAGCCTACCAAAAAGTCTTTAAACGCGTCGTTTGCGACCTTTGAAATGTAGCCGACATTAGACCCCATTCTCGCCGCAGCAACCGCAGTCGTCAAAGTGTCGCCGCCATAATATTTATCCAACGTGTCCGCATAAGCAAGACTCTGTCTGCTTGAAAATTCAACAAGCCCCTCGCCCAACGTCACTATATCTAATTTATTTTCCATATCTTACCTTTACCTACTGATAAGCAAATCTATCTGTAAATTAACAGAAAATACCTTTTTGGTCAAATTTTGCAACAAAAAAGAGGGTCTTTCAACCCTCTTTTTAGTAACTTTTTGAAAAACTAGAAGTTCAAGCCGCCTTCTCTTGCTGCGTCAGCAAGTGCTGCAACTCTTCCGTGATATACAAAACCGCCTCTGTCAAATACAACATCAACGATATTTTTTGCTGCTGCTCTCTTTGCAAGTGTTTCACCAACAAGTTTAGCTGCTTCAATGTTACCACCGTGAGCAAGTTTTGCTCTGAGTTCTTTGTCATCTGAAGATGCTGAAACCAAAGTTACACCTTTAACATCATCAATGATTTGTGCATAAATGTGTTTGATACTTCTGTATACAGCCAATCTCGGTGCTTCTGAAGTTCCCTTCAATTTTACTCTGATTCTTCTGTGACGTTTTTGAACCTGTGCTTTTCTGTTTGAATTTTTAATCATTTTTCTTTCCTTTCACCCAAACCTGCTTGATAAATCAAGGGTTTATTCGGGCATTATTTAATAAAACCTACGCGGCTCTATTTTTTACCTGTCTTACCGGCTTTTCTTCTGATGTGTTCACCGGCATATTTAACACCTTTTCCTTTGTAAACTTCAGGCGGTCTCTTTGAACGAACAAGTGCTGCAATGTCGCCAACTGCTTGTTTGTTAGGTCCTGAAATTTTGATTTTGGTGTTTGCTTCAACTTCGATTTTGATGCCTTGAGGTGCTTCGATGTTGATAGGGTGAGAATAGCCTAATTGAAGGTTCAATGTTGTACCTTGCATTGCTGCTCTGTAACCTACACCAACGATTTCAAGGTTCTTTTCAAAACCTGTTTTAACCCCGTGAATTGCATTTGCTACGAGTGTTCTCGACAAACCGTGCAATGAACGTGATTTTCTATCATCGTTGTTTCTTGTTACTACAACCGTGTTACCTTCTTGTGCAACTGAAAGTTCCGGTCTCAAAGTAACTGTTTCTGTTCCCAACGGACCTTTCGCAGTAACGGTGTGTCCTTCAATCTTGACTTCCACGCCTGCAGGTATCTCAATCGGTAATTTTCCTATACGTGACATTATTTTTATCTCCGTTTTGTCAATTGTATCTTTTCGACAGCCTTACTACCATACGTAGCAAACTACTTCGCCGCCGACGTTTTCTTTTCTTGCTTTTCTGTCAGTAAGCAAGCCTTTGCTTGTGCTGACAACTGCAATTCCCATACCGCCCAATACTTGCGGAATGTTTTTAGCCTTTGAATAAGTTCTCAAACCGGGTTTTGAAACTCTTTGGAGGTTCGTGATTACCGGATTGTTTTGTGCGTCGTATTTGAGTACAACGTTCAAAACATTGAACTTACCGACTTCTTTTACTGAGTAATCAGAAATGTAGCCTTCGTCCTTCAAAAGTTTTGCAAGCTCAACTTTAAGTTTCGATGAGGGCATTTCAACTTCCTTGTGAGAAACTACGTTTGCATTTCTGATTCTTGTAAGCATATCTGCTATCGGATCTGTATTCATTTATAATTTCCTTTTCTCATTGTCTTGATGAAACGATAAGGTCTTACTACCAGCTTGCTTTTGTTACGCCGGGTAATAATCCTTTGTGAGCCAATTCTCTCAAGTGAATTCTGCAAAGACCAAAGTCTCTGTGAAATCCGTGAGGTCTTCCGCAAACAGAGCATCTGTTGTGCAATCTTACTTTAGGATATTTTCCTGCAGCTGCGAGTGCTTCTCTTTTTGCTTCTTTATTGATCATAGATTTTTTAGCCACAATTCGCTCCTTTATTATTTCTTAAACGGCATTCCGAGATATTTCAAAAGCGCTCTGCCTTCTTCATCTGTGTTTGCCGTTGTAATGATTGATATGTTCATACCTAAAACCGTTTCGATTTCATCGTAGTTGATTTCAGGGAATAATGATTGCTCTTTTAAACCGAGTGTATAGTTTCCTCTGCCGTCAAATGACTTTGAACTGATACCTCTGAAGTCTCTGATTCTCGGAAGTACTACACATATTAATTTTTGAAGGAAATCATACATTCTTTCGCCTCTGAGAGTAACCATGCAACCTACCGGCATGCCTTCTCTCAATTTGAATGCTGCGATTGATTTCTTCGCTTTTGTTGCTACAGCCTTTTGACCTGCAATCTTCGTCAATTGCTTAACGATAAGTTCTGCAAGCTTTGAGTTGTGGCATGCTTCTCCTACACCCATATTGATAACAATTTTATTGAGTTTAGGGATTTGATGAACGTTTGAGTATTTGAATTCGTTTTTCAACGCATCAATAACTTCTTCATCATACTTTTTTCTTAAACTTTTAGTTACTGTTGTCATTTTTCTTTCCTTTTCGTAGAATACATCTTCGCCCAAACATGACAAGATGTCCATACTTTATTAAGTTATACGTCTAATGTTTCGCCGCAATGTTTGCAAACACGAACTTTTTTTCCGTCCTTGACTTCATTTTTGATTCTTGTTGCTTTGTTGCAAGCAGGGCAGAAAAGCATTACCTTCGATGAGTCAATCGCTGCTTCCTTCTTAACAAGTCCGCCTTGAATGCCTGCCATCGGGTTCGGCTTTTGTGCCTTCGTTATCATATTTACACCTTCAACAAGTACCTTGTTTTCTGATGTGATAACTTTTTTTACGTTTCCGGTGTTACCCTTATCTTTACCTGACACAACAACTACTTTGTCGCCGGTTCTTACGTGAATATTGTGTTCTTCAACTTGTTTTTTTCTTCTCATTTTGTTGCCTTCCTAAATAACTTCCGGAGCAAGAGAAATAATCTTCATGAAGTTCTTTTCTCTGAGCTCACGAGCAACCGGTCCGAAAACACGAGTTCCTCTGGGGTTACCGTCTTTGTTGATGATTACGGCAGCGTTTTCGTCAAATCTGATGACTGAGCCGTCTGCACGTTTGATATCATGCTTAGTTCTTACAACAACTGCTCTAACTACATCTGACTTTTTAACAGTCATGTTAGGTGTTGCATCTTTAACTGCAGCAATGATTACGTCGCCAACATAAGCGAATTTCTTATTTGAACTGCCCAATACTCTAATGCAAAGAAGTTCCTTTGCACCTGTATTGTCCGCAACTTGTAATCTTGTTTCCTGTTGTATCATTTTACTTATCCTTTATTTAGCAAAAACTGCCTATTTCGCTGTTTCTACAACTTCAGCGACAACCCAACGTTTGTCTGCTGAAATCGGTCTTGTCTCAACGATTCTTACTACGTCGCCTTCTTTGCATGTGTTTTCCGCATCGTGTGCTTTGTAGTGCTTCATCGTTTCGATGATTTTCTTATATTTAGGGTGTTGGTTGTATTCTGCAACTTTTACAACTACTGTTTTATCGCATTTGTTGCTGACAACTGTACCTTGTTTTTCCTTTTTAGGCATTTTATAAACCTCTTCTGTTTGTTCTAACTATTCCGCTTTTTCGTTAATTACGGTCTTCATTTGAGCGATTTCTCGCTTAATTTTACCGATTTGAGCGGTGTTTTCGAGCTTATTCAACGATTTTTGAACTCTCAAGTCGAAAAGTTGTTTCTTTGAATCAACTACTGCGGCTTTAAGTTCTTCAACCGTTTTTTCGCGCATTTCTTCTAATTTCATCGTTCGATACCTTATTTTTCAACTACTTTTACTTTGATAGGAAGTTTTTGAGCTGCAAGTTCAAGTGCATGAACTGCTGTGTCTGTCGATGAATATTCGATTTCAAAGAGAATTCTTCCAGGCTTAACTACCGCTACCCAGTATTCCGGACTACCTTTACCTTTACCCATACGAGTTTCAGCAGGTTTTGCCGTAATCGGTTTGTCAGGGAAAATCTTAATCCAGACGTTTCCGCCTCTTTTGATTTCTCTTGTCATAGCACGTCTTGCCGCTTCTATTTGTCTGCTTGTAATCCACGCAGGTTCGCATGCTTGCAGACCGTATGTGCCGAATTCAAGTTCCGTTCCTCTTGTCTCAGAACCTGTCATTCTGCCTTTCATTCTTTTACGATATTTCGTCTTTTTGGGCATTAACATAATTGTTCGCTCCTGATTGTTTCCTAGTACTATTCGCTAACTTCTTCAGTTTTAGCTGCTGTTCTTTTTCTTCTTCTGCCAACAGGTCTGTCTTCTGAACGTCCTTGTTGTGAAGTTTTCTTTGTTTTGATGTTCATGTCAGCTGTTTCGCCGGGCATCAAATCACCTTTAAATACCCAAACTTTTACGCCGATTTTGCCCATCATCGTATCTGCTTCCGCAAATCCGTAATCAACATCAGCTCTGAGGGTTTGAAGCGGAATTCTGCCTTCTTTAGCCCATTCGCTTCTTGCAATTTCAGCTCCGCCGAGTCTGCCTGATACCATAACTTTGATACCTTGCACGCCTGCTCTCATCGTTCTTTGCATTACTTGCTTCATTGCTCTTCTGAATGCAATACGTTTTTCAAGTTGGAGTGCAACAGATTCTGCCGCCAATTGTGCATCTGCATCAATTCTTGCAACTTCTACTACATCAATTGAAACAGGTTTGCCAACCAACTTCGATACTGAAGCCTTCAATTCTTCGATACCTTGTCCGCCTCTGCCGACTACGATACCGGGTTTTGCTGTTGCTACCGTTACAACAATGTTTGTAGCTTTTCTTGCAATAAGAATTTTTGCTACGCCTGCTGTGTATAATTTCTTCTTAATAAATTTTCTGATTTTTGCGTCTTCGACTAAAAATTCCGGATAATTGCTTTTCTTTGCATACCATGTGCTTGACCACGGTTGAATTATGCCTACTCGAAATCCTGTCGGATGTGTCTTTTGTCCCACGATTTTTCTCCTATTTGTTATCCGATACTTTTACTGTCAAATGTGAAGAACGTCTGAAACGCTTGTAAATTCTACCTTGCGCTCTCGGTTTTCCTCTTTTGAGAGTTGTGCTTTCATCCGCATATATTTCAGAAATTTTTAATTGTTCTGCGGTCATACCGGATTTTTCAGCTGCGTTTGCAACTGCCGCATTCAAATTCTTTTCGACCATTCTTGCCGCAAAATAGGGCATGAATTTTAAGATTTTTCTTGCTTCTGTGACCGATTTGCCACGTACTACGTTAATTACTCTGCGTAATTTACGTGCGGGCATTCTTATATCTTTTTGTATTGACTTTGATTCCATGATTAACCCCTCTTTGCCGTCTTATCTTGAGAACCAGCGTGTCCTCTGAATAATCTGGTCGGAGCAAATTCACCAAGTCTGTGTCCAACCATTTGTTCGGTTACATATACCGGAACATGAGTCTTGCCGTTGTGTACAGCAATTGTATGTCCCAACATTTCCGGAATTATCATTGATGCTCTGGACCATGTCTTTACGACTTTCTTTTCACCGGCAGCATTCATTTTTTCGATTTTCGATTGAAGCGCAGGTTGAACAAAAGGTCCTTTTTTAAGTGAACGAGCCATTTATATTCTCCTTATCCGCGTTTTCTTCCTCTAACAATTAACTTGTTAGTAGATTTCTTCTTGTTTCTTGTCTTGATGCCGAGTGCCGGTTTACCCCAAGGTGTCTTAGGATTGCCGCCGGGGCCGGTTTTACCTTCACCACCACCGTGAGGGTGATCGCAAGGGTTCATTGTTACACCTCTGACTGTCGGTCTTACGCCTAAGTAACGTGTACGTCCTGCTTTACCTATCTTCATGTTCTTGAATTCAGCATTGCCGAGCGTACCTACCGTTGCTAAACATTCTTTTCTTACCATTCTCATTTCTGAGCTTGCTAATTTCAATGTTACGTAGTTACCTTCTTTTGCCATCAATTGTGCTGCACCGCCGGCTGTTCTTACCATCTTGCCGCCTCTGCCTGCTTCGAGTTCTACGCAATGTACCATTGTACCTAACGGAATCATTTCCAAAGGAAGTGCGTTTCCTGTCAAAATGTCTGCGTTCGGTCCTGATACAATCGTATCACCTACGTTCAATCCGTGCGGTGTCAAAATGTATCTCTTTTCGCCGTCTGCATATACTACGAGTGAAATTCTTACGTTTCTGTTAGGATCATATTCGATAGTCTTAACAACTGCCGGAATACCGAACTTTTCACGTTTGAAGTCTATCACACGGTATGCTCTTTTATGTCCGCCACCTTTATGACGGCATGTGATTCTACCTGTATTGTTTCTGCCTGCAGTCTTTCTGAGGTCTTTCAATAATGATTTTTCCGGTTTACTTGTTGTTATTTCAGCAAAATCACTTTTGGTCATACCTCTTTGACCCGGAGATGTAGGATTTATTTTTCTAATTGCCATTTTTTACTATGCCCCCGTTAATTCTTCCAAAGGTTCGCCTTGAATCGTTACGATTGCTTTCTTACCGGATTGCGTTCTTCCTACTGAGTAGCCTACTCTCTTTGCGTGTGAGGGTTGGTATACAGTAGTAACCTTTGTTACTTTTCTGCCCGGATATGCAGCTTCAACAGCTTGTGCGATTTCAACTTTTGTTGCTGTCGGCAATACTTCGAACGTATATTTGTTCATAGTAGTTGCAGCCATTGATTTTTCTGTAATTATAGGACGTTTAATTACGTCAAATAATTTTTCCTTGTTTTGTTTTACGTTGCTCATTATTTTGATAACCTTTCAGTTATTTCATTGACTGCAGCTTCAGTCAATACAACCGAGTCTGCTTCCAATAAGTCTTTTACGTTTAAGTTTGAAGGAAGAATTACCTTTACTGTCGGTAAATTTCTTGCCGCCAATTCCAAGTGTGCATTTTCTGCTGCCTTAGTATCTGCAACAATGAGTACCTTGCCTTCTGCTTTTAATGACTTCAATGCTTGAGCCATTAATTTTGTTTTCGGTTCTGTGATTTCTGAGAAATCTTTTACCAAAACCGTGCTTTCAACTCTTGCTGAAAGTGCTGATCTCAAAGCAAGTCTTCTTGCTTTTTGAGGCATTTGGAACGCATAATCTCTCGGTTTAGGTCCAAAGATTACGCCGCCGCCTTCAAACAACGGGCTTCTTGTTGAACCAGCTCTGGCTCTACCTGTACCCTTTTGTTTCCAAGGCTTTCTTCCGCCGCCTGAAACTTCAGCTCTTGTCTTTGCGCATGCTGTGCCTTGACGACCGTTGTTAAGTTGTCTTCTTACAGCCATGTGCATAACGTGCATGTTAGGTTCAACACCGAATACCTTTTCATCTAAAGATATTTGTCCGACCTGTTTTCCGTCTGTACTTAATATTGAAACTTCTTTTGCCATGATTTTCATTCCTTATAGTTAAGAGTTAGTTCCATTTAACTCTCGAGGGTACTACGGTAACTAATTTACCTTCCGGACCCGGTACCGAACCTTTTACCAACAACAAGTTGTTTTCGTTATCCACTTTTACAACTGTCAATTTGGTAATCGTAACTTTTTCATTACCCATGTTTCCAGCCATTCTCTTACCTTTGATAACTCTGCCGGGGGTTGTACCTGCACCGATTGAACCGGGTTCTCTGTGGTTCTTTGAACCGTGGCCCATCGGTCCTCTTGAAAAGTTCCATCTTTTCACAGTACCTTGGAATCCTTTACCGACTGATTTACCTGTTACGTCAACTTTTTCTACGTTTTCCAAAACTGATAAATCAATCTTTTGACCAACTTCATAAGCTTCCGGATTGTCTACTCTGAACTCTTGAAGGTGTCTGAAATTTTCAAGTTTATTCTTAGCAAAGTGGCCGAGTTCTGCTTTCGTCAAGTGTTTTTCCTTCGCAGGAACTACACCTGTTTGGATTGCATTATAGCCGTCTGTATCTACTGTTTTCACTTGTGTTACTGTCAAAGGATCAACCTTGATAACAGTTACGGGAATTGCAAGACCGTTTTCGTCAAAAACTTGAGTCATTCCCAATTTTTTTCCTATTACTCCGAGTGTCATATTGTACCTTTCTTCTTGTGAGCGCTGCGTTAACCTTCTGACTCGCAGATCACATTCAATATCGGGGGAGTGTCCCTTTTCAATTGTATGTGATTAAGTTATAAATTATAACTTAACTTCGATGTCCACACCTGCGGGCAAATCCATTCTGCTGAGTTCGTCTGTCGTTTGTGCCGTAGGTTCGTATATATCGATGATTCTCTTGTGAGTTCTCATTTCAAAATGTTCTCTTGACTTTTTGTCAACGTGAGGACTTCTCAAAACGCAATATACACGTCTTTTTGTCGGCAACGGAATCGGTCCTGCCACCTTAGCGTCAGTTCTTTTTGCCGTTTCAACGATTTTTGCGGCGGAAACGTCTATAAGCTTATGGTCATATGCTTTCAAGCAAACTCTTATTCTTTGTCTCTTGCCGTTACTCATTTTCTGTTCTACTTTCTTTTTCTTTTTTGCTTTTACCACCGAATAGTCATGTAACATGAAAATTACCGACAACTTCGGCAATTTCTAATCTATATTAAACATGATTTGTCGTCAACACCGTATTTTTCAAAATGTGTATTTTTCTTAATAATATTTTTAAAATAGTTCCGTTTTTTGTAAAAATTACCCAATCAGGCTATTTTTCTCAAAAAAAATTTACAAAAATATAAAAAAGAGACGAAAATTTTTCCGTCTCTTTTGAAAATTTTTATCAGAAATCAAACTCTAAACATCCAAAGCCGCATGGAGTAATTTATTAAGAGTTTGCGGATCTGCTTTGCCTTGAGTTGCTTTCATCGCTTGACCCACGAAGAAGCCGAACAACTTGTCGCGACCGCCTCTGTAAAGTTCAACCTGACTCGGATTATCGGCAACAATCTTATCTACAATCGCTTTCAAAGCGCCTTCATCCGAAATTGTGCTCAAGCCTTCTTTTTCAACGATATCTTTTGCGCTGCCGCCATCAATCATCAGGGTCATGACGATTTGTTTACCGATATTGTTTGAAATAGTACCTTTTGAAACCAAATTAACCAATTCAGCAAAAGAGTCGGGAGTCATCTTTGTTTCATTAATATTAATATGTTCTTTTTTCAAATGCGCCGTAACTTCTTTCATAAGGAAGTTGTTTGCAATCTTTGCATCTGCGCCGAGTTCAAGGACTTTATCATAGAACAAAGCGGTTTCCATTTGTTCGACAATTACGTTTGCATCGTATTCGGAAAGACCGAGTTCTTGGTATCTTGCGCGTTTTGCATCAGGCAATTCGGGCATTTTTTCCTTAATCGAATTTTTCCATTCGTCGGAAATTTCCAACGGCATCAAGTCAGGTTCGGGGAAATATCTGTAATCGTGCGCATCTTCTTTGCCACGCATTGAACGGGTTTCGCCGTAGTTATCATCCCAAAGTCTTGTTTCCTGAATAACTTCGCCGCCTTCTTCGATAATTTCGATTTGACGGTCTACTTCGTACTCAATCGCTCTTTGCAATGCTCTGAAACTGTTTACGTTCTTAATTTCCGCACGTGTGCCGAATTCTTTTTGACCAATCGGGCGGACAGAGATATTTGCGTCACATCTCATAGAACCCTCTTCGAGGTTGCCGTCGCAAACACCAATATATCTCAAGACCGTTCTGAGTTCTTCCATATACGCTCTTGCTTCATCAGAAGAACGCATATCGGGTTCGGAAACGATTTCCAAAAGCGGTGTGCCTGCTCTGTTTAAGTCAACCAAAGAATATTTTGAATCCGCAATACCTGTTGAACCTGCGTGAACGAGTTTGCCGGCATCTTCTTCAAGGTGTGCTCTCGTAATACCGATTCTTTTGCCCTTAATGTCGATATAACCGTTTATGCAAATCGGTTCGTCGTATTGTGATATTTGATAGCCTTTCGGAAGGTCAGCGTAAAAATATTGTTTTCTGTCGAACTTACAACGACGGGGAATTTCGCAATGCAATGCCATGCCTGTTAAAATACCCATGTTAACGACTTCTTTGTTCAAAACAGGCAAAACACCCGGCATACCGAGGGTAATTGCGCTGATTTCCGTATTTTGTTCCTGTCCGAAATCCGTACCGTCAGGTGCGAAAATTTTAGACTTTGTTTTCAACTGAGCGTGAACTTCAAGCCCTATAACCGTTTCATATTTTTTTCTTAATTCTTCCATTGAAGGCATAATTTTTCCTCTGTTTTTTTATCCGAAAAAATAATACCATAAACAATTGACATTGATTAATTAAAAAAAAATATTATTCTATAAATATGAAGAAAATACTTTTTATTATATTAATCTTATCGGCGCTTTGTTTTCCTGTGCCGTCGCCCGCAATGACTTTGACGGGCGGAGTCTCCGCGACAGAGAACGTTCCGACGGGATTTTTCGGCTCTTGGCAGGTCTCTGCCGTTCGCTCGGAAACCACCAATACTGATATGTTTGCACCTTATTCCGTTGAAATATGGAACTTATCCAAAACAGGTGACGTCATTACCTTAACAAATCCTGTTTCGGGCGCTCAGGCGTCAATTACCGTAAAAAATGCGACGACCGACACCTTTACGTTCCAAAGAGTAACGGGAGACAAAAACGAAAAAGTTACCGAAACAGCAAAATTAACATTGAGTGGTGACAATTTTTACGGTCTTGATACAATGAGTGTAAAAACTTTTAAGAACGGCATGCTCGCAAAAGAAGAAAGATGTTCTTATAAGTTGAAAGCCAAAAAACTTTCCGGCGCAGACATAGGAAGGATTTTCGGCGTAAGATACTGATTTAAAAGAGGAACTGACAATGACCGAAAAACAAATATTAGAGTTCGACACAGTTATTTTAGGTGGCGGCCCCGCAGGTTTATCTGCCGCAATTTATGCCGCTCGCGGAAATATCAAAACTGCCGTGGTTGATTTAACTATGTTCGGCGGACAACCAAGCAACTATTTGGAACTCGAAAATTTTCCGACTTATCCAAATATCGGCGGTTACGATTTGATGGAAAAATTTGAAGAACATGCCGACAAATTCGGTGTTGAAAAGTTCCCCATGCAAGAAATTCAAAAAATAGATTTGAAGTCAAACCCAAAAGTTATCGAATCTTTAGACACAATTTTTAAGACGAAAACCGTCATTATCGCAACAGGTGCGCAAGCCGCAAAACTCGGCATCACGGGTGAAAAAGAATTTCTCGGACGAGGAGTTAGTTACTGCGCGGTCTGTGACGGTGCTTTCTATCGCGAAAAAACCGTTTGCGTTATCGGCGGCGGAAATGCTGCCGTGGAAGAAGCAGGCTATCTCACAAAATTCGCCGACAAAGTCTACGTTATCCACAGACGCGACAAGTTAAGAGCCGACAAAATCGTTCAAGAACGTGCGTTCAAAAATCCGAAACTCGAATTTGTTTGGAACACAATTCCGCTCGAAATCAAAGGCGAAAACAACGTCGAAGCCCTCGTCGTTAAAGACGTTATCACAAACGAAACAAGAGAAATTAAAACCGACGGGGTTTTCCCCTATATCGGTTTTGCGCCAAATACGGATTTAATCAACGGGCAACTTTCTCAAACCGCACAAGGATTTATCGAAACGGATGTTAACCTCCAAACCTCAATTGAAGGTGTATATGCGGCAGGCGACGTTCGCAACACCCCGTTAAGACAGGTGATTACCGCAGCAGCCGACGGCGCTCTGGCAGCTTGCAGTTGCGTAAAATACCTCGAAGAACAAGAATCTCTCGTTGCAAAAAAATAGAAAAATACCAAACTAAGCCTGCGTTTTGAGGATTTTATATATTTTAAATGAAACAGATTCTTCGGGCGCTGCCCTCAGAATGACGCTATGTTTTTTCGACTCCACTCTACCGAAAATTCGCTAGAATGACGGACGGACGAAGTCCGATAAAACGAGCGAATGCGAGCTAGCCCTCCGCGCAGGAGCCGTCTTCTTTTCTTTCTTGTGTCTTGAATGTCATGCTGAACTTGTTTCAGCATCTTTTGAGCATGATATTTATAAAATATTGTCAAACAGATTCTTCGGTCTTTTCAAGACCTCAGAATGACGCTATGTTTTTTCGACTCCATTCTACCGAAAATTTGCTAGAATGACAGAAAAGGTATCGTCATACTGAGCGGTAGCGAAGTATCTTTTTTCGGGATTTTTTCGTTAATTAGACCCTGAAACGAGCGGATTTGCACTCTGCCGAGAAAAACAA
>SAMEA104315436__coassemble_1191_pt1 | contig 18594 bp, 18 predicted proteins | sample SAMEA104315436__metabat2_low_PE_043 | metagenome-assembled genome bin SAMEA104315436 (sample SAMEA104315436) | gut metagenome | biome: Monkey gut; feature: monkey-associated habitat; material: faeces | place: China | collected 2013
CTGATTGCAATGTAATGTGTCAGTACCATGAATGAAAATGAATATATAAATATAAGCAAAGCTTTCAGCTCCTCACTCGTTGAAAAAGCTGATGCAAGCATCGCTCTTAACTCGTTCGTCCCTATAAATAAGGTGGCTGAAGCAAAAGGCTTAAAATCAAATCGTTCACTACGTTTAGAAATCAATAAACCTGAAAGTAAATACATTGCTCGTGAAGTTAAAGTTAATGGTGGAACATCTTACGAGATTCTTTACTCCTCTTTAGAACCAGAGATACAGCGGATTTTCGGTAGGGTGGAGTCGAGCGAAGCGAGCGAACCCGTAAGGTGTCGGTCGGACGTTACTCCGCCGACACCCCGAATAATCCAAGACGAAAAACTTCGAGAGGGTAATACCAAATCCACAGCACTCGTACCTCTAAATTACCAACCAACGACTTTTGTATCAGAAAGTGCAAGACTAACTTCACTTGCAAGATTAGATATTGTAAAAGCACTTTTAAATTATCGCAAAAGATTTTCAACTAAAAAAGAATCTGATTCAATGTTTTTGGATTTGTATAATTCTGGAATGTACTTACCTAAAGTGTTTAAATTTATCGGAACAATTTCTATCGGCACACTTCATCGTTGGGTGAAAAGTTATGAGAGATATGAAAATGCAGAGTGTTTAGTTCCTCAGTATAAATTTAATAAGCAAGGTGAGTACAACACAATTTTAACCGATGAAATGAAACATGTTTTACTACGTTTTTTACTTCATCAAAATAAATTTAATTATGGTAAGGCTATTAAACTCACAAAAGAAATATTGAGAAAACAAGGATACGAAAATCTACCTTGTGATTTAACTTTTAAACGTTATGCTGAAAACTTTAGAAAAAACAATTATGCTGAATGGGTTTTAAAACGTGAGGGTATGAAAGCATATCACGATAAAGTTGAACCATATATTGAAAGAGATATTTCTAAAATAGAAGTGGGAGATATAATTATTGCTGACGGACACGTTCTAAATTTCCAAGTTATCAATCCATTTACAGGTAAGCCAACGAGAGCAACTCTCGTTGGCTTTTTAGATTGGAAATCAACTGCACTTGTAGGTTATGAAATTATGATGACTGAAATCAAGATATTTAATTGTTTTCACTTCTTGTGGAGGCTGAATAAAATCAGCATTTGTGTCTTTAACAACGTACTTGCTATGAGAAGCAAGGCAAGACACCGTTGAAGCTTGTGATAAAAGAATACAAACTGCTAAAAATAATGAAAATTTCTTCACGTTAAAACTCCTGTAATTCCCAATAAATCCAAACAAAATATTGTTGTGATTTGGTTTGATTTTAATGAATTTTTGAAATGATATCAAGTTTGTTGAAAATAACGGCATTTATCTCACAAAATATAATTATCCTTTATTGATTTATGCTATCATTCAAATATGAAAAAAGCGTGGAGTATTTTTTTCAACATTTTTATTTTTATAATTACAGGAGTAATTGTTTTCAAAGCATTATCTCCTTTTTATCATGGATTGGTTGTCGGAAGTGACAGCCTTGTTGGACCATTTTTGGGTTCTATAAACCATTTTTCAGAATTTTTAAATATCTCTGACCACTCTTGGATAATTATGTCCATATTGTGGAAAGTAACAGGAAGATTGATTCCTGAATGCTTATCTATGCATCCTCAAGTCTGGTATGCAAACTACTATTATTGGATATTATTTGGAATGATGATAATTCTTCTCCTTGCTATATGGAGAAATCTTGTAAAATATTTCAAAAACAAAAACTTTAGTTCATTATGGATTTTGCTAATATTACCGATTATCGGCTGTTTTATACAAAATACAGATACAGCTTGGTATTTGTGCGATGATGTATGGAGTTACGCTTATTTCTTTTTGCCTGCATTCTTCATTGTATTTTATTCAGAAATAGAAAAATATTATATAAAAAATGATTTTCAAAAGACCTCAACTTTTCACAAAGTTGTACTATTTTTATTATTGGTATGCATAGGTCTTTCTCACGAATTTCCCAGATTTGTTCTATGTTCATCAGTTTTTATCGGATATATTTTGCATTTAATTTTTATAAACAAAGACCTTAATCACAAAAAGTTTTGGCTATTTTACTCAGGTCTTGTGATAATAAATACCGCAATATTTTTATCGCCTGATTTTCAAGGATGGTTTGGTCAAAGACATAACTCACTTGCTGAAATTGTTGAAAAAATGCACACATATTTAAGTAGTTATTGTCATTACATATTGCTCGACAATTGGGTTATGATTGTCGGTATTTTGGCAATTTTGGCATTAATTTTGATATGTTCAAACTCACCAAAACTCGAAAATGAATACAAGAGCGAAAGCAAAAAGATTGGCGTTTTTGCAATATCAACAACATTTTCAATATTAATATTTTCATTATTTATAATGATTGGCGAAGAATACGGATTTTCCTCTTGCGAACACAGCGGAATAAGACTGTTGACAAAAATATTCTTACTCAATGTTATTTTGTCTGAACTTGGCTGGTTTTTATCTGTATCAAAAAACAATATTTGCAAAATCGTAGTTGCAACTATTTGCTTTAGTGCATTGATTTTTCAAGCAAAACTCCAAAGCTTTGACAAATTCACTCACTATATAGAATATAGGTTCAATTTAAGAAAAAGAGTCTATATATTAGAGCGAATTTTTGACAAATATGGAAAAGAAAACAAAGTCTTTTTATACACAGGAGATGATTGTCCTCAATCAACAATTGCCTATTTCATTTTTCTCTATGACAGAGATGCAAATCCTGAAGAATATGAAAAAATCAACATTTGCGACGGAATAGACCTTGATGATTATGAAAAATGCAATCAAAAATTATTAGACTTTTACAAAGAAAAAACAGGCTTAACAATATCTAAAGACGAATTAAACAAATTAGATTTTCAAAAATATTATAGATACTAATATTTAACAATATATTCATTTTGAAAACAAATTGGTTCATAAAACAAATGGCAAGTGAATATAAAGTTGTTGTAAGTGGTTTTGCTAAAGGAGTTGATAAGCAAGCTCTTGATTCATCAATAAAATATAATGGAAATAGTATAATAGTTTTACCCCAAGGTATTCTAACTTTTGATAGTGGTTTTAAAAAATATTATAATCAAATTAATAATGGCGGTGTTATAGTTTTAAGTGCTTTTCCTGTTGATGCAGGTTGGAGTACTAGTCTTGCCATGGCAAGGAATAAATACATTTATGGATTAGCAAAAGAAATATATGTAGCCCAAACAAATACTTCAGGTGGGACTTGGTCAGGCGCAACGGAAGGATTGAAAAGAAAAAGAGATGTTTTTGTATATTATCCAATACACAATGAAAAAAGTGCGAGTTATGAACTTCTAAAACTCGGTGCTAAAGCCGTTGATTTTGATGGAAAACGAGTTAATGTAAAAATACCATCTCAAAGTATACAATTAAATTTGTTTTAGCTTGATAAATAATGGATTTAAACTGTATTAAAATAACAGTTTAAAGTGATAAAACTGCAAGTGTCTTTATATAAAGGACATTCAGTTGTCCCCCTGAAGTTGTTTTTGGGTTTTGACCTAACGAAAAATGTAAATAAAGTGCAAGTGAGAGATGGTCATTTAATCGCTAAAGCCTAAATATAACAATAAATTTTTTCATATTTCTATTCAATCAAGGTTTTGTTAGTTTTTTGTTTGGAAAAATATTAAGGGTAATAAATAAAAAAAAATTAAAAAGATATTCGGAGTAATATCTTTATCGAAAAGTATAGAGTTACCAAAGGAAGGACTCGCTTTCCCTTCATCTAACGAACCATTGTGGTAAGTCGGGTATAGCCTCGAGATTTTCTATACATCATTGATAACCCTATATGTTAATTCTGACAGGTTTTCGACAAAAGTCAATAAGGTACAGTTTTAAAATGTTTTTTATTTTCATCTGATAATTTGAAAATTTTATTCTTAAGCCTGTTTTTCTCCTACTGCTTTCTGCAATTATATGAGACGAGACTGATAAATCGTGACGTAAAAATTCCTTTTGAAAAGTTTTATAACACCAAAATAAACATGCAAAAATATGTTGATCAATTTTGTGAGTATAAAAATCACTATTTATACGACATCTTAGAACTTATCTATATTCCTGTTAATCAATAGTGTTGGGAAAAGTAAGAAGTTCTTTGAATTCATCTTTTTTTATTTGAAACAAGTCAAAACATTGTTGCGTTATTTCTTTAAATTCTTTACTAAGATTTGTTGGCTCATTTAATTTATTATTTTCTATTTCTTTATGTATATATATGTAAGGTAAAATAATTAATTCTGTATAGCCTTTTTCCTTAATAAATTCGTTAAATGAAGCTATTTCATTTTTAAAACAACTAAGCTTGATTAATTTTTGAATGTGATCTAATGATTTTCTGCCATATTTTCCATCTTTGAATAATTCAAATAATGTGTCAAATTTATTAACATCATCGGTTAGAAAATCTTTTAGCACCCCGAAACCGCTTGCATTTTTTATTCTAAAACCAAATTCAATATCAAAAGGTTTTTTACCTTTTATGTTTTTAATAATTTCTTCATTTTGTAAAGATTTTATTAATTTATCTGCTTTAGGTTTAGTAATCCCACAATAGAATCGAACCATAATATTTTCAAAAGGACGAGAAGTATAATCAACTTGTTTGAATGGATATTTTTTATCTTCTAAGTTTAATTTATATGCCCAACCACCATGTTTATTTATTTTCTCTTTATCAAAGACAGCGCACAATGCTTCTCTTATTTTTTCATCTCTTTCATCTTGGAGATTTTTTTGGAAACTAAAAACTACTTGAATAGCTTTTATCTTTTGTTGATAGTCGTTATCAAGTTCATTATTTTTAAAATGAACATCATACAAATTGTCTTTTATCTCGTAAAGATAATCTAAAATTGTCTTATGTTTATTGGAAATATATAAAATATCTTTATTTGTTTTTTTAGCTTTTTTTAATTGTAAATCATATTCTAAGATATTTATATATTGTTTTATAAAACTTTTAACTTGATCTTTTGCTCCATCAATTATATCTTCTAATATTGGTAAAATAGAGCCTGAGTAAGTAATGTTTTTATATTTCTCGTCAGATGGGGTTTCTTCATTAAGTGTTAAATATATGTAAATTGCTTTTTTGTTCTGAATTTCATTTTCTATTATATCTTCATAATTTTGTAATTGTGTGCCATTTTCTCCGCTATAAATCTTATTTTCAATGACACAGACAAAATCTTCCCCCTCTATAAGAATATCAATATTTTGCCATTCTCTTTTTATAGTTATATTTTTATTGCTTATTTCATCAATAGGTATATTATATACATTGTTATTAATTTCATTGATTTTTTCTAAAAATTTTTTCAAAAAAACGTCACCTAACTTATGTGATTCTTGTGGATTTAAAAGCCAAGCTAAAAAATTTGAATGTCTAATTTCATAATGCTCAAGTTTTAAAACTCGAAAGGGATTGAACTCACTAACACTTTTATTTATTGTGTTTAAGTTTTCATCGTCTAAAAGATTTTTTAATTCTTTTTCTAAATCATTGGATTCAATGTCATTTATGATTTTTTCAACTGAATTTTTTTCCATATCATACTCCTTAAATACTAAACTATACTATTATATAAATTTTATGTTCTTTCTATCAATTTGATGCAAAATTTTCAAAAAATCTTAGAACTAACAAATTTTATCTGTTTAAAAATAAATTTACAAACATTGATAATATTGGATGTCCTGTATCAAATACAAATATTACACCGTTGTTTTCTTCTGCTAAATCTTCTTCATATGAGTCTATAATTTTATTTTTATAATCTTCCAAATCTTGTTGCATTTTTAAGATAACTGCTTTGTTATTATTAAACATTTCTTCTCTATATCTTTTTAATTCTTTATCAATTTGTTTACGTTCTGCTTGTGTATATTTACTTTTTGAAGTTGTACTGAAAGTTGATTTAAATGAGTTTTCATTTATAACTTCGATTAACATTTGAATACCGATAACTTTATCATGTACGGATTCTAATATCGCATTGTAATTGCCTTTGATATAAGCTTCAAGTTCTTCTTTACCATTTAAGAAATCATCAAACAACATATTATTAAACATTAGTGCTTGCTTTAATGATAATTTTTTATTTGCTAAATTTTCTACTATTTTTGATAAATCAATTTCGTTTTCATTAGATATATCTTTTATTTCAATGTCTAATTCTTTGCAACGAGTTTTGATTGCGCTAAAACCAAAACTTTGACTATTCATATTCCAATGAACAAAATATTTATCGGTATTTTGGTTAATAAAATCAGCAAACTTTTTCAACAAAAGTTTTTCTGATTCTTTAAGACTATATTCACCTAAATAGTCTTTCACATAAAATTTGCGTTTATATTTACAACTCATGTTACTTACTATTATGCAAGAAATGTTAGGAGCAGGGAAAGAACCATCATATAACCCATTACAAGCATAATGAATAATCCAAGTGTTTGAATCATTTAACTTTTTTAAATCAGAAATATTGTTTATCATATTTATATAATAAATCATGATTCTGTCAAAAACGGACGTAGTTAAAAATAAGAAAGAAAAATTGAAAAGATATTCGGAGGAATATCTTAATCGAAAAGTATAGAGTTACCAAAGGAAGGACTCGCATTTCCCTTCATCTGACGGACTGTAAAACAGTCGGTCGGGTATAGCCACGAGATTTTCTATACATCATTGATAACCCTATATGTTAATTCTGACAGGTCTTCGACAAAAGTCAATAAGGCAAAACCTGTCGTCTGTCCGTTTTTGTCGTAATACGTTGTTGTGCAAAGTGCAAAATTTGCGGTTAAAAACAGAGTTAAAACGGTCAAGAATAATTTTTTCATATATTCTCCAATTGCTTTGGTCTGTATAACTATGATTTTCAATGTTTAAAGGGAGGTAAGGCTCGCTTGTATTTGTAATAAATAAAGGAGTTTTTTAAAAACGAGCCTCGAATTTTATCGCAATTAGTCTTTGATTTCCTCGAATTTTGCCAGCATTGTGGGATTATTTTTTGTAAGTTTTTTGATTGTCAAATCTTCCAGTTTGTCATTTGCGAGTCGCAAATTGTTTTCTGATGACAATAAATTCTCTTTGATTTTTTGCAAATGGTTTATCGATTTGTCAATTTCGTCGATTGCTGCTTTAAATTGTTTGCTTGCAAGGTTGTAATTTCTGGAGAATTTATCTTTAAAAAGGTTCATTTCCTCTTTGAATTTTTCGACATCAAGATTTTGATTTTTTATTATCATCAATTCTTTTTTGTAGTCCAGAGAATTTCGAGCGGCATTGCGCAAGAGCGTAATTATCGGAATAAAGAATTGTGGTCTTACTACGTACATTTTTTCGTAATGGTGAGAAACATCAACAATTCCCGAGTTATAAAACTCATTGTCGGCTTCAAGCATTGAAACCAGAACGGCATATTCGCATTTCTTTTCTCTGCGGTCTTTATCCAATTCTTTTAAAAAGTCGGTATTCTTCTTTTTTGTCGAAGTCATATCGGCTTCATTTTTCATATCAAACATTATCGAAATATACTCGGTGCCGTCGTTGTCGAAGTCTCTAAATATGTAATCACCTTTGCTGCCTGTTTTTGCATCGTTATCTTTTTCAAAATATGCGTTTTGAAAACCGATTTGTCGAACTTGATTAAAGGCTGTTTCGCAATGTTGCTCAAGTGTTTCGCCGAGCATTTTTGTTGAAAGTTTTGCCTTAAATTCTTTGTAGCGAGCGATTTCTTCGTCCTTGAACTTCAATTTTTCTTCGTATTGTAATATCAGAGATTTTTCGCTGTTTTGTTTTTCTGATTCTATAAGTTTTTTCTCGTTTTCAAGTTGTGTAATTTGTTTGTCTTTTTCGGTGATTTGGGTGACAAAATCTTCTTTGACCCTGTTAATTTCAAGTTCTTTGTCTTTGTTAAAAGAGTCAATTTTGTGGTTAAGTTCTTCGATTTGTTTGTTTTTTTCTGCTTCTTGTTCTTTGAGAGCAGATTCTTTAAGATTTTGTTCGTTTTTAATATCGGATTGAAGTTTAGATATTTCTTTTTCCTGATTGTTTAATTTTTGGCTAAATTCTTTTTCTGTTTCGTTTTTGGCAAGTTGAATTGCGGATTCTTTTTCGATGGCAAATTGTTTTTCTCTGGTTTGAATATCTTTGTTGAATTGTTCATCGCGAACCTGTTGAACTATGGCAGCGTAACCCGTTTCGTCAACTTGAAAAGTTTTTCCGCAATTCGGACATTTGATTTCGTTCATTTGTTCCCCTTTTTTGATTGAAATTATTTTTATTATATCAGATATGTGTGACAAACAGAGACAGCCTTAACATAAAGCAAATTATTTACCGATTTTGTATATTTTTTGGGGCTAAATATATCTGGAGTTCTGTTTTCATCGCGGAAGCCCTGACATATATTACCTGTCTGATTTTAAAAAGAAAAACAAATAAAGCCGAAACGGCAAGTGTTTAAGCATAAAAATAGCCAATAAGTTGTTATCGGTAAAGATAGCAACTTATTGATTTTTTAACAATCTGTTTCCCGAAGCGCAAAACCTACTTGTTGAACTTATCTGCGTCCAAATATTTTATTACTTTTGCGGGAGTACCTACAACGACTGCGTTATCGGGAACATCTTTTGTCACGACCGAACCCGCTCCGACGATTGCGTTTTCCCCAATCGTTACCCCCGGTAAAATCGTCACGTTTACTCCAATCCAAACATTTTTCTTTATGTGCACGGGTTTACAAGTTATCACGGGTCTGTCATAAAAGTCATGGTTATTCGTTGCGATTGTACAGTTTAATGCAATTTTTGTATCGTCTTCAATCGTCAATCCGCCTGCCGACATGCATTGAAATCCGTTCATCAAAACTACGTTTTTGCCTATCTTTACACGGTTTGCAAGGTTTACGAAAATCGGCGCATTAATCATTGCGTTTTCGCCGAGATTTTCGCCGAAAAGTTCTTTGACCAATTCCTGATACTCTTCCGTATGCGGCATTGTGCTATTTATTTTGAAACAAAGTTGAGAACTTCTTATATATTCTGCCATTCTTTCTTCGTTTTTAATTCTTAAATCTAATCTTGTTTCTTCCATTTGTTTAATCCTTTTTATGAAATATAAAATAGCACAAAAAAATGTTGTTTTTTATATTGTAAAAATATTGATTTATTACATTGAAAGATATGTATTCATAGCATTGCAGCCATAATTGCATTTTTTGTTACTATATTTTTAAAAATTGTCCTCTCTTGTCTTGAAACTCTCTAATGACACAACTTATGACAAATACCCCATGTGGTTAATAGTTAGTTGTTTTCTTATTGTATAAAATATTTTAGGATTAAGAAATGTTCGATTATTACTTGATTTTCTTAATTAAAGTATAATCATAATAAATGTTTTTAGGAATGTTTATTTATTTTTATGCGTGAAACTCAAAAATGTTCAAGGATGCAAAATGAGTAAAAAGATATCAATCTATATAGTTGAAGATTATATGCTGGCGAGAATAACATTCGAACAAGCCTTAGAATGTTATGAAGAACTTGATGTCAAAGGTGCATTTGAATCAGGTGAAGATTGTATCGCTGCTCTTGAAAAAGAACAGGTCGATATTGTCGTAATGGATATCGGACTTCCTTATATGACAGGCATAGAGGCCACTAAAATTATTAAGGAAAGATTTCCTGATGTTAAAGTTATTATGTTGACATCGCATGACAAGCAAGATGAAATTATATCGAGTTTTGCCTCAGGTGCAAACGGTTATGCACTTAAAGAAATTTCAACAAATAACTTGCATGAAGTTATTAAAACCGTTGCAAACGGTTCGCTTTGGGTTGCTCCTCAAATTGCAAACATTGTTCAAAAATTGTTCTTCAATTTCGAGCCTGCACCCGAGCACGATTTTAATCTGACGGAAAGAGAAAAAGAAGTTTTAGGTCTTTTGGTTCAAGGGCTTTCTAATACCGAAATCAGCGAAAGACTTATTATCAGTACACACACGGTTAAGGTTCACGTTGCGAACATTTTGTCTAAATTGGCGGTCTCGGACAGAGTTCAGGCAGCTGTCAAAGCGGTGAAATTTAATCTTTAGTCAAAGAATAAGCGGATTTATAAAGGAGAAAGAATGGCTAATAATAAAAGTATATTATATTCAATCCTTGATGGTATGCCAATGGCGGTTTACCTAAAGGATATGAATTGCAAAATTACCTACTTCAATAAATTTGCCAAAAAATTTCTCGGTTTGTCGACAGCGAAAAACTCTGCCGAAAATAACTTTGTGAAAGCAAATAACCGCAGAATTAAAGAAACAGACAAATACATTATTGATAAGCAAACTCCGCTTGAAATCGAAGAAACAATCAAATTAAAAAATAAAGATTCAAGATTGTATAATGTGTTTAAATACCCTGTTTTTGATGAAAACAACGAAATGGCTGGCATTTGCGTTATAGCAAAAGACATTGAACTTGAAAAGAAAGCACAAGAACAAAGAGAAACTTATATCGCTACTTTGACGCATGATTTGCAAAATCCCACGCTTGCACAGATTAATGCGTTAAATCTTTTGCTTGAAGAAAAAATGGGTCCTCTCAATGACGAACAAAGAAATATTTTGAATTTAACCAAAGATTCCTGTACTTATATGCTCGAGATGTTGTTGAGTCTTTTGGATACATATAAATTTGAAAACGGTGATTATATCTTGGATATGGCACCTTGCAATTTGACGGAATTGATAAATTCGACCTGCAAAAGATACCAACAGTTGTTGGAAGATAAAAATATTTCCGTTGAAAAAAATTTTGCTGCTCCGATAAACAAATTCATTTCCGATGAACAGTTTGTCAGACGTATATTGAACAATCTTTTCAGATTTATGATTAATTATTCGTTCAAAGATACCGAAATGGTGATAAGATTGAATAAGAACAGAAATAATGTAAAAATCGAAATTGAGTCTCACGGATATCATATTCCGCCAAAGACTTTGAACAATCTTTTTGAAAAATACACAACACATTTTTCAAAATACAATACGGTTGGTGTGGACATTTGTCTCTACCATTCAAAACAAATTGTTTCCGCATTAGGAGGTAAGGTTTCAATAGAAAGTTTCGACAATACAAACTTAATAAAATTGTCATTACCTATAAAACCGAAAATACATAAACAAAATAACGAATAATCTGTGTTTTAATTAATATGGTACGGTATAAATAAGGAAAATTAATGAAGTTAAAAGAATTAATAATTATTGGTATCTTTATTGCCCTACTGATTTTTACTTTTCTTGCATTAACTACAACTGTATTTTTACCTGAAACCACAATTCCTATTGTTGACGGAATTGTCATTATCATTCTGTTTTCGGGGTTTGTTACCGGTTTGATGTATATAAACCTTATTGAAACCAAAAAAATGAAATACAAAGTAGAGTTGAGGAACAGTCAACTCGAAACTATTTTGAACAGCGTTGATACAACGTTGCTTTTGAGTGATTTGGACGGCACAATATTGGCGGTAAATCACGGAAATGCTGATTTGTTAGGCTATACTGTCGAAGAACTCATCGGAAAAAATATCTCTGATGTCGTAAAAAACAGCGAAGAAATTATTAAAAAAGCGGAAAACAAAGTCATTGCCAAGAAGCAAATCTCTAAATCTATTATGTTTGTCGAATCGAATAAAAATATCGCAAAGTATTTGAAAATCGGTATGTTTCCGTTTCTGGACGACAAAGGCAATGTGGATAAAATAATTGTTTGCTATACGGACAATACTTTTGAACAAAAAGTTGAAAAAACAAAGAATGATTTTATTGAAACATTGACCCACGACTTGAAAACACCTACGATTACTCAGATAAAGGCGCTTGAAATGTTAAAAGAAGGATTTTTCGGAAGTCTTTCAGAAGTGCAAAAAGAAATTATCGGGCAAATCAAAAACTCTTGTGAATATATGAACGAACTTATCTTCACGATTTTGGATACATTTGTAATCGAAAACGGAGAAATAAAACTCAAGCAAACCAGATTTAATATGGTAAATTTGGTCAAGGATATAACCAAAGGGTTGAATTTTTTGGCAAGCGGAAAGAATAAAACTTTCAAGATTGAAATCGACGAGGACGTAACATTCATATATGCCGACAAATTGCAGTTAAAAAGGGTTATTTTTAACCTTATATCAAATGCCGTCAAATATGGCGAAAACAATAGCGTTATTGACATTATTGTCGAGAAAAATGCAGACGGAATGGTCGATTTTCGGGTGGTAAATAAATCCGATTTCTTAAATTCCGGCGACTTGCAAAATATTTTCGATAAATACAAGTCAAAGGCAAACTCAAAAATTTCTAAGATTAGTACGGGGTTAGGGCTTTATTTGTCAAAACGAATCGTCGAAAAGCACGACGGACAAATTTACGCAAAGTGTTCCGATGAGGACAAAACCTGTACGTTCGGATTTGTTATTCCGAAAAAAGAATTTTAAAACAACAAAAAGCCTTTGTTTTTACGCAAAGGCTTTTATTTTTGGAAAACGGTTAATTAATACGTTAATTATACTTTTTGAAAATCAAAACCGCGTTGCAGCCGCCAAAACCGAACGAGTTTGAAAGCGCGTATTCGACTTTGTGTTCTCTTGCTTTGTTCGGAACGTAGTCCAAATCTCCGACTTCTTCATCTTGATTTTCCAAGTTAATGGTTGGCGGAACGATATCGTGCATTGTTGTTTCTATTGCAAAAATTGCCTCAATTGCGCCTGCCGCACCGAGCATGTGACCTGTCATTGACTTTGTTGAACTTACGAGTAACTTTTTGTTTTCGTTTTTGTTCCCGAAAATTCTTTCTATTGTTTTTGACTCTGCAATATCGCCCACGTGAGTGCTTGTACCGTGTGCGTTGATGTAATCAACATCATCTTTTGTTATTCCTGCATCCTTCATTGCCGCATTGATAGCGTATTCTGCGCCTTTGCCTTCGGGATCGGGAGCAACCATATCATAGGAATCCGCACTTTGTCCGTAGCCGACAATTTCTGCTAAAATATTTGCGCCTCTTGCCTTTGCGTGTTCAAGTTCTTCTAATACAACAACTGCCGCGCCTTCACTCATTACAAAACCGTCTCTGTCTTTGTCGTAAGGTCTTGACGCTTTTTGAGGTTCGTCGTTTCTTTTCGATAAAGTTTTTGCGCTTGTGAAAGCACCGACAACGAAGTTGCTGATTTTGGAATCACTTCCGCCCGCAAATACGACATCCGCATCTCCGCATTGGATTGAGCGGTAAGCGTCACCGATAGAGTGTGCACCTGTTGCGCAAGCAGTTGCAACTGCTTTGTTGATACCTTTTGCTCCGAGTCTGATTGAAACTTTTCCTGCCGCCATGTTCGGAATCATCATCGGAACGGTGAACGGACTGCATTTGTAATATCCTCTTGAAAGTGCGGTTTCGTGGTTTTGGGTAAGGGAGTATAAACCGCCTTGTGCCGAGCCGATAACAACCCCTACTCTGTATGGATTTTCTTTTTCGATGTCAAAGTTTGCACTCTTTGCTGCTTCGTCAGCCGCCATTATTGCGTAAAGGATAAATTTATCGAGTCGTTTTGCTTCTTTGGGGTCGACGTATTCTTCCGCGTTAAATTCGGGGACTTCTCCGCCGATTTTAACCAATTGTTTGTCGACATCAATGCTTAACGGTCTGATGCCGCTTTGTCCCTGTAATAAAGCATTCCAAGTTTTATCGACACCGACACCGAATGGTGATACGCAGCCCATACCTGTTATAACAACTCGTTTCATATATTTTCCTTTTTGTTATTAATGTGATTATCTGATTTTGATTATTGCACCTGCTGAGGTCATTCCTGCGCCGAAAGCGCTTAATAAAACCGTTGCGGGAGTTTTGATTTCGCCCGATTTTATTTTTTCGGAAATTACACAAGGGATAGAAGTTGCGGACATGTTTCCGTAGTGTTCGATGTTGTGTAAAACTTTTTCGGGGGCGATTTTAATTCTTGTCGTTAATGCTTCAATCATTCTCAAATTTGCTTGGTGAGGAATGAAATAATCAATGTCATCAATTGTCATATTTGCTTCTTCCAAAGTCTTTTTGATGACTGCGGGGATTTTTTGCATTACATATTTGTATACATCTTTACCTGCCATTTGAACGTGGAAGTTTTCGGGATTTTGATGAGGTTCCGCAAGCGGACAGTTTTGGTTAGGCAAGTTGAGAGAGATGAACTCTTTGCATTTGCCGTCTGATTCGAGGTGAATTGTTACGATATCGTCCTGACCGTCTTCCGAAACTTCCATAATTGTTGCGGCAGCACCGTCGCCGAATAATACGCAACTTGCTCTGTCTGTCCAATCAATGAATTTTGTTGTGGCATCTGCTGCCATTACCAAAATTCTTTTGGCAAAGCCGGAATTGATGTTTGCTCTTGCCATTTGCATAGCGTATAAAAAGCCCGAGCAAGCCGCAACGAGGTCAAATGCCGAGGCATTGTCCGCGCCGATTGCGTTTTGAACTTCGCAAGCAACCGAGGGATAAGGTCTTTGGGGCGCCGAAGTCGCTGAGATAATCATATCAATTGATTGCGGGTCGATTCCCGTGTTTGCGATGAGTTTTTCAGCCGCTTCTATTCCTAATGTTACGGCATCTTCTTCGCCCGAAACGACGTGTCTTTCGCCGATACCTGTACGTTGTCTTATCCATTCGTCGCTGGTTTCGACGATTTTTGCCATATCGTCATTTGTTAAAGTCAACTTCGGAACGCTAAATTCCATTCCTCTTATTCTAACGGGTGTGTTCATTTTAAATCTTTCTGTTTTTGTATTCTGAGCCGATTTTTTGTCCTTCCGAAAGAACTTTAAAGTTCATATCTTTAAGGTGGATTTTTTCGGGTGTCAAAACTTTTTCGACAGCCTTTTGTATTGATGTTATATCACAAAGGTCACAGATTTCGCTTAGTACACCCAGCGCAGCCATGTTGGTAGCTTTTACGCTGCCGTTTTCTCTTGCAATGTCGGAAAGGTTTGCGAAAATGTAGCGAACGTCGTCTCTCGGACGTTTTTCTTCAAATAAAGATGAATTTGCGATAACAATTCCGCCTTTTTTTACTTTCGGGAGGAATTTGTCGAAAGACAAATCGTTTAATGCGATTAAAAAATCGGTTTCTTTTTTGTGTACGGAGGTTACTTCTATGTCGCTGACAACGATTTCGCAGTTAACCGCGCCGCCTCTCATTTCCGCACCGTAGCAGGGATACCACGTTACTTTTTTGTCGTTAAGCATAAACGAATCTGCCAAAATTATTCCGGCAGACAGAACGCCTTGTCCTCCAAATCCTGCAATTATGATACTTTGTTCCATGGTTAGCCTTTCGTAACGTCTTTGAATACTCCGAGCGGAAATTCTTTTGTCATTTCTTCCCGAACGTGCTTGTGTGCTTCTTGCGGGGTCATTTTCCAGTTGGTCGGACAACCCGATAAAATTTCTACAAATCCGAAGCCTAAACCTTTGATTTGAACTTCGCAAGCCTTTTTAATGGCTTGTTTTGCTTTGATGATGTTGGGAACTGAGTCTAAAGAAACTCTTGCGGAAAAAGCAGTTCCGCCGCAAAGAGCAATGTGTTCCGCAATTTTCATCGGATAACCGTTGAGTTCGGCAGAACGACCGTACGGAGTTGTTGTGGTGACTTGACCCAAAAGGGTTGTCGGACCCATTTGACCGCCCGTCATTCCGTAAGTTGTATTGTTTATGCAGATTGATGTAACTTTTTCGCCGCGAGTTGCCGTGTATAAAGATTCCGCAAAACCGATTGCCGCAAAGTCGCCGTCGCCTTGGTAGGTGAAAACGAACTTGTCGGGTCTTGCTCTTTTGATACCTGTTGCTTCGGCGGTTGCTCTGCCGTGAGGGCATTCCAAACAATCAATATCGTAAAAGTCGTATAGGAAAACGGAACAACCTACGCAAAGTGCCGCGATAGTGTCTTCTCTGACGCCAAATTCGTCAATTGCTTCGCCGAGGAGTCTCAATGCAACGCCGTGGTCACATCCGGGGCAAAAAGTAAACCTTGCGTCTTTTTTCATACATTCCGGAAGTTTAAATACTTGTTGCATGGTGTTCTCCAATCATTTTTCTTACGGCATCAAGTGTTTCGTCGACGTCAATCCATTCGCCTGCGGGTCTGCCGAGGTGAACGACTTCCGCTTTTCCGTTTACCGCGATTTTTACATCTTTAATCATTTGTCCCATGTTCATTTCGGCAACGATGATTTTCTTTGTCTTTTCGGCGAGTTCGGACAAACGCTTGTTCGGGAACGGGAAAAGGGTAATCGGTCTGAATGTTCCGATTTTCAAGCCTTGTTTTCTTCCTTCGTTCATTGCCGCTTTTATGTTTCTGCCCATTGTTCCGAACGCAACGAGTAAAACATCTGCATCTTCAACGTTGTGTTCTTCGTAGAGAACTTCTTCGCGTTCCATTTGAGCATATTTGTCGAACAGGTGTTGAACATTTGCGTTGTGTTTTTCTTCATTTATTTCCAAAGAGCGGATTTTGCGCGGAGCGCGACCTTTTGCGCCTGTTAAAGCCCAATCGGAGTTGTCGATTTCGGGGTAAGGATATTTCACAAATTCGGCAGGCTCCATCATTTGTCCCAAAAGACCGTCGGATAAAACGATTATAGGGTTTCTGTATTTTTGGGAAAGGTAGAATGCTCTGTGAGTCAGGTCGATACATTCTTGTACGGTTGACGGTGCGAGAACGGGGATTTGATAATCGCCGTTGCCGCCGCCTGTTACGGCTTGATTGTAATCACATTGTGACGGGTAAATGTAACCCAGCCCCGGACCTGCTCTCATAACGCTGATTACGACTAACGGTAATTGGTCGCCGACAGCGTAGGATAAACCTTCCTGCATAAGTGCAATTGCACAGGAGGAAGATGAAGTCATTGCTTTTGCACCTGTTGCGGCAGCGCCCATGACCATGTTGATAGATGCGATTTCGCTTTCGGCGCAAACGTAACCTCTGTTTGCCTTGGGCATAATTTCGCTTAAATATTCACCTATTGCAGTTTGCGGAGTGATAGGGTAACTGAAATAGCAGTCGCAACCTGCGTCAAATGCGGCTTGTGCAATCGCTTTGTTTCCGCTGATTAATGTTTTTGCCATTATTTATAAACCTCTGTTATTGCTAAATCGGGACAAGAAATTGCGCAACATTTGCAACCGATGCATTCGTTGTTGTCGTCCTTGAATTCAGCGGTGAAATTTCCCGTAAAACCTGTTTTTGAACTTTTTTTGATAAGTCCTTTCGGGCAAGCGTCGATGCAGAAATAACATGATTTACACTTGCTCTCGTCAATTACAATATATGCCACATTCTCACCCTTATTTTCCCTGCTCGCTTTTGTCTCCATGTTAACTCGTATCAAATACTATGTCAAGAAAAAACGGGGGCTTGAAGCCTTTTGATTTTTGCAGGTTTTCGGCGGCATGAAGTCAAACGATTACGGTCATTCCGAGCCGACTGGCGAAGAATCTATCTTTAATATCGTCATTCTGAACCCACAAAGTGGGGGAAGAATCTATCGTCGCAATACAATAAAAACGTCATTCTGAGGTTTTTGTAAAAACCGAAGAATCTGTTATACAAATCTACTTTGGGTAAATAAAACAAAACAGATACTTCGCTTCGCTCAGTATGACGCTTGAAAGGGTTTTATAGTTTACATTCGCCACCTCTCGAAAAACGATTCACAGGATTGTTTTTCTCGGCAGAGTAAAAATCCGCTCAATATGACGAACGATTATACGTCATTCTGAACCCACAAAGTGGGTGAAGAATCTATCGTCAATTATAGATACTTCGCTTCGCTCAGTATGACGCTTGAAAGGGTTTTATGGTTTACATTCGCCCTACCGAAAATCCGCTCAATATGACGAACAGTTATACGTCATTCTGAACCCACAAAGTGGGTGAAGAATCTATTGTCAAATATAGATACTTCGGCTAAAGCCTCAGTATGACGGACTATTATGTATCATTCTGAGGGCAATGCCCGAAGAATCTAACTACAAAATACTTTGATATAAATCATTCCATTGAGGATTTATTGAATTGATTAGATTAACTTTAAACTCTCTTTTCTTACCTTTTAAATATTTTTCTCGTTCAATAGCAGTCACAACAGAAGAACAAATCTCATAATATACTAATTTGTTTAAGTTATATTTTTTTGAAAATCCATCAACAAATTTGTTTTTATGTTCCCATATCCTTTTGGCTAAATTGGTTGTTACACCAATATATAGAGTTGTATTGGTATAATTTGTTAAAATATAGATATAGGCATTTTCTTTCATATTATAATTATATTATAATATGAACTTTTTATAACAGATTCTTCGCCTGACGGCTCAGAATGACGAGTTGTCTTTTCTGTCATA
>SAMEA104315436__coassemble_1195_pt1 | contig 18547 bp, 14 predicted proteins | sample SAMEA104315436__metabat2_low_PE_043 | metagenome-assembled genome bin SAMEA104315436 (sample SAMEA104315436) | gut metagenome | biome: Monkey gut; feature: monkey-associated habitat; material: faeces | place: China | collected 2013
TTGGCATTACAGATGTTGAAACAGATTCTTCGGGATAAATCCCTCAGAATGACGATACCTTTTCCGTCATTCTGAGCGAAGCGAAGAATCTATTTGAAGAGAATCATTTTGTTGGGCAAGACCCAACCTACGGTGTTCTACTCTCCCGAAAATCCGCCAGAATGACGGAAAATACAGGTTAAATGGGTTATACCTTATAACTTCTGCAAACCATAAGATTTATAGAAATAGAGAAGAAATTGCAGTAAATCTAAAGAAAAGAGAACAAAAAAACTACTTAGATTCAATTTTATAATACTTTTTGGGAACTTCTGACCATTTCTTTTTATTAAGTTCGTATGGTTCAAGGACCTCTTTGTAATATGCATTAGGACCACCATTAATGGTGTGCTCGTCAACATAATGGTTTTTCCAATATGCCTCATCAAGTTTTTTGTATAACTGTGTATCTTCTGTTTGGTCCCATTCCGTAACCTCAAGGGTATAAGAATAAACAACTGATTGAAATAAACACAAAAATAATAAAACAGAAAACAATTTTTTTATCATATTAACACTCCAATAGTATTAACGCATACTAAAAAGAAAAGTTCACTATTCGTTTATTAAACTTTTACAAAGCATAAAGCGTAAGGTTTTATCCTTACGCTTCGTTTTTGTAAGCATTTATGCACATGCATTTTGTCTTGCATCTAGCACGCAACCAATTGCAAAAGTTCGTCGTTATTTTGGTTATAATCGCCATTTGCCATTTCACCTTCGGGTGCATACGAATTCATCTCTTGAATAAGGCTATTAACGGTGTTTTCGTCGATTTCTCCATCTTCGCTTTCCGAATAAGGAACAATCAACGATGAAATGTCTGTCAACGTTGTGCCGTCCGAGAACACGAAGTTTTCAATCTGTTTATCAACTTCCGTATTAAAGTAATCTTCAATTACGATTGAGCCGCCCTGTTCGCCGAAGTTGATTTCAAGATGACCGTCTGCGGTTTGATTGAACGAAACATTATTTGCCGTAATTCCTTCGCCAAATCTAATCGTATCGTTTCCTCCAATATCGGTTATCCAGTCGTAGCCGTCGCCAACATTATAAATATAAGTGTCATTGCCGCCTTTATCACAGTAGAACGAGTCGTTTCCGCCTTTGCCCTCGAAAGTACCGTTACCCGCATTGCCTTCAAAGTGGTTATCTGCCGAGTTTCCGACCACCGACAAGTCTTCATCGCCGTTCAAATAAAGATTTCTGATTTGAGAATCTTCAGTTAACGTATAATCCGTATCAACCGAGATGCCTGTAATCAATGATGAAACATCTGTAATCGTTGTTCCGTCCGCAAATTCAATAGTTTCAATTTTTCTTGAATCGTTCTTAAAATATTTTGAAACCAAAATACTTCCGAAGATATCGCCGTTTTCCACATTGATATTCAAGTCGCCGTTGCGGTTTTCAAAGGTAAGATTTGCGGCAGTAATACCTTCGCCGAACAATATCTTATCGTTTCCGCCGATATCAATAATATAGTCGTGACCGTCGCCGACGTTATAGATATAAGTATCGTCGCCGCCAAGTTTATCTGTAATATTATCATCACCTGCACCCATATTATAAGTATTATTGCCGGAATTGCCGTAAGCGTTGTCATCATTTGCCGTGCCGACAAGAGAAATGTTTTCGTCACCTAACAAGTATCCGACATTTTGTGAGCCTGTCAAGGTAATATCACCGTCTGATGCGATACCGTTCAAATGTGCCGTTAAATTAGTAACCACAGTTCCGTCAGCGTATTCAAATCTTTCAATTTTATGAGCGTCATCAACAAAATAATCTTCGATTTGGATAAACGCATTATTTACATCAGGGAAATATACTCTCAAATTGTTGCCGTATCTTACAAAATTAGTGCTTTCGAGTTCTATTCCCGAGCCGAATTTAACGGTATCATTTCCGCCAATATCAAGAATGAACTTATTATTCGAGTCGTGCTTATAAATATAAGTATCATTTCCGCCTTCGGTATCAATAATAGTATCATTACCGCTTTGAGGATTATATGTGTTATTGCCTGCGTTTCCGATAATTGTTTCATCGCCGTAAGAGCCGATTACGCTATAATCGCCGTCGCCCCAAAGTTGAACTTCAGACAAATTCCATATATTGTTAAGGTCGTTTTCACCCGCCAAAACATTTACGTTTTTCTCAAAATCAGTTAATGTAGAACCGTCCGCAAATTCAAGCGTTTCAATCTTTTTGTCATTATCTTCAAAATAGTTTTCTATTCTGATATTGCCGTCGACGATATCTCCGTCAGCGTTTTTAAAATTAATCAACAGATCGGAATTGTTTCTGACAAAAACTAAACTGTCTTTTGTAATTCCTGCGCCGAATTTAATCTTATCATTTCCGCCGAGTTCATTAATCGTATCATAGCCGTCGCCGAGATTATAAATATATGTATCGTCACCGCCGAGAGTGCTTTCGATATAATCGTTGCCCAAACCGCCTGTAATCGTATTATTACCGCTGTTTCCGACAATAGTATTATCAAGCGCGTTGCCGACGACAGAAGAGTTGTTTTCACCCGTCAAAGTCGCGTTAGCAGCACCCGCGGACATCGTAATATTTCCATCAGACGTGATTTCTTTGATATGTGAAGTCAAATCGGTAATAACCGTTCCGTCTGCGAACTCGAAGTTTTCGATTTTATTGTCAGTATTGGCAAAGAAGTCTTGAACCAAAATGCTGCCTTCTTGACCGTCAAAAATAATTTCGAGATTATTTTGATTTTGGATAAAGATAGTATTTTCAAGAGTTATGCCGTTGCCGAATTTGATTTTATCGTTACCCGAGTTATCAATAATCGTGTCGTTTCCGTCGCCGAGGTTATAAATATAGGTATCATTGCCGCCTTCAAGGTCAACGAGAGTATCGTCACCGCCTTTGCCCTCAAATGTATTATTGCCTGAATTGCCCTCAATTCTGTTAGCGGCAGAGTTGCCCGTGACGGAAATATTGTTTTCGCCGTACATTCTGACGGTTTCAATCGTAGAATCTTCCGCAATCGTGTAACTTTGTGTAGTCGAAATGCCGATTAAAATGTCCGAAACATCCTGCAAGACCGTTCCGTCTTGGAAAGTTATATTTTCGATTTTGTGATTATCATCGAGGAAATAGCCGTTTACCGTGATGCTGCCGTCTTTTTCGCGGAAAGAAATCACGAGGTTGTCACCGTCTTTTTCAAAAATAACGTCTTCGAGAGAAATTGCACCCTCAAACTTAATCGTATCAACACCGCCGAGGTCTGTGATAACGTCATCTCCGTTGCCGTACTGATAAATATACGTATCATTTCCGCCGAGCAAATCCGAAATCGTATCGTTGCCTGCACCGCCGTAATACGTATTGTTTCCGCTATTTCCGACGATTGTATTGTCGAGGTTGTTTCCGAGAACCAATGAATTATTTTCGCCCGAAAGCGTTGCGTTTTGTTCGTTTTCGGCAAGGACAACACTTCCGTCCGAGACGATTTGCGGAACTTCGCCGCTTTCTGTTTCCAAATACGCTGAAATATCCGACAAAACGTCGCCGTTAGCGAATTTAAACAATTCGATTTTGTTGTCGTCGGAAGAGAAATATCCGTCTATGCAAATGCTGTCGAGGTCGTTGTCGACGAAAGAAATCACGAGGTTGTTTTCGTCGCGCGTAAAGATGATATTCTCCTTTGTAATGCCGTTACCGAAGATTATAGCGTCCATTCCGCCGATATTTGTAATGTAGTCATGACCGTCGCCGAGGTTATAGATAAATCTGTCGCTGCCGCCTTCGTCGAAGAACGAATCGTCGCCCGCACCGCCGTTAAAGGTGTTATCGCCGATATTTCCGACGAAGTTATTATCGAGCGCGTTACCGTTAGCGGAAGAGTTGTTTTCGCCGCGCAATTGGGCTTCTTTTGTCGTTTCGGAAAGCGTAATGTCGCCCTCTGACGCGATTATGCTGACCAAAGATGCGATGTCCGTAATTTCTGTACCGTCAGCGAAAATTATTTTTTCGATTTTATTATCATCCGAGCCGAAGAAATTTTCGACAGTCAGCCCGTCGCCGCAATTTTCGATATCAAAATATATTTCTAAGTCGTTATTTGTGAGGTTTTTAACAAATCTGATATTATTTGCGTTAATGCCTTCGCCGAATTTTATCACGTCGTTTCCGCCGAGGTCTTTAATGTAATCGCAGCCGTCGCCGAGGTTGAAAACGTATGTATCGTTACCGCCTGCGAGGCTTTCAAAATAGTCATCCCCGCCTTTGCCCTCAAAGGTGTTATTTCCGCCGTTGCTGATAATCGAGTTGTTATTGTCGTTTCCGATGACAGAAACGTCGTCATCGCCTGTGATATTGAGGACTTTGAGGTTTGTACCCATTGTGTAATCCGAAGACGTTACGTCGCTTGTGAGGTAGTTTTTAATGTCGGAAATGACCGTACCGTCGGCAAATTCAAAGTTTGACACACCGTCGCCGCTGATAAAGATGTGCGAGTTATTGTCGTTTACCGTGATATTCAAACCCTCTTCATTTCTTTCAAAAACGGTATTTGCGAGGGTAATTCCTTCGCCGAATTTCAAAGTATTTTCGCCCGAATAGTCTTGTATAAAGATATCGGCATCACCTTCGGTCAAAACGTATGTGTCGTTGCTATTTTCGCCTGCGACAACGTGGTTCCAGCCCGATTTGAAATTAATTACGGTTTTGTAATTGTCGGCGGTTTCGATGTAATCGCCGAGTTCGGACATATTGTATACGAGCGCGTCCGTGTTGTCGCCGACGAGGATTTCGTCTTTGTAATGTTTTGAACCGTCGGCAAATTCAAAGATTTCGATTTTGTTATTATCGTATTTGTAATCTTCACCCGAGGTCAAGAACCAATCTTTGACTGTGATTTGGTCGGACGTGTTGTTTATTTTGATAATCATATCGTTGCCCGATTGTTCAAAGGTCAAATCATCCCACGAAATTCCGTTGCCGAAATAGAACGTGTCGACGCCTTGTTTTTCATAGACGACATCTTGACCGTCACCGAGGTTGAAAATGAACGTATCATCGCCGACTTCGCTATAAATCGTGTCGTTGCCTTTGCCGCCGCGGATGATGTCGTTTCCGTCCTCTGCGACGTTGAAATCGTCGAAATGGTCAGGGTAAATCACGTCGTCGCCGTCGTCACCAAAGATTATATCGTCGCCGCTCCCTGCGTGGATAATGTCGTCTCCGTTGCCCGCAAAGATGATATCGTTTCCGTCTTGAGCATCCAAAACGTCATCGCCGTTGCCACCGTCCAAAAGGTCGTCACCGCCACACGCGGCAAAGTTATCATTCTGCGAGCCGCCGTACATAACATCATCACCCGTGAGCGCGTGGAAGTTGTTTTCAACATTGTTTTCCCCGCGGAATGCATCGTCAGCGCTTGTACCCTCGCTTTCTCCATCTTGATCAACATATTGCAACTTGCCAATAGTATCAATTAAATATTTTAATTCCCTATCATCTTTGGTAAATGTTGTATAGAAACAATCGTCATTAAAAGGATCAAAGAAATTACTTATTTTATCAATATCAAAACCTTTAATCATTTTTACAAATTGCAAAACTCTTTCTTTTCCCAATGTTGAGTTTTGTTGTATTTCAACTTTTAATTCATTGACGACATTCGTTAAATCATATTTTTCGTTGTTTATTTCTTCTATTAGATTATATAAATCTAAACAATTTGTTTGACTTATTAAATTAGCATAAATCATTGTTTTTAGTTGTTGATAAAGAGATTCTAATCTGTGACCAGCGTTTAAATTGGGATTGGATGGATTTGAATCTTCACCACCATTTGTATTTTCATATTGAGAAAAATATTTTCTTCCTATGTATTTTTCTATAAATGCTATGTGTTGCGCATTTATATTCTCTCCTCTAGAGTTTATATCAACATTTTCAATGCTTGCCCATTTAAGAATGATTTGTTCAAGAATATTTTCTCTATCACTTTCTAATGTGTCTTTTGATATAAACATTTCTACTAGCGTTTTTAATTCACCACTTTCATCCTTAATCATTGCTTGATGCAAATCCAGCAACATACCATAACCTGATATATTAGGCAATTTTTCTATTTCATAGGGAACTTCTTCATAATCATTTGCAGGAATTGAAGATGTATATTTTACATCAACTCCATAACTGCCAATTTCTCCAGAACTACCATCGACTTTTATGAAAGAAGCTTTTTCTATTTGTGTGTTGCCATTTTCATCTTTTATATTAACAATTGATGCATTTAAATTTATAGAAGTAATACCTGCTTCAGCAAGTGTTAATATAGTTCCATCGCCTTTTTGAATTCTTAAATTATTAAAATCTGCATCTAATGCATCAATTACGCCATCATTATTTGTATCCAAATCCGCTAATGCATCAAAGCCAGATAAAGCATTTGTTCCATCTTGTTTTATATAATTTTCACCAAACAATTCACTTCCATTGTCAATAGCATTATTATTATTTCTATCTATAAACAAAACACCATCTTCTTCTGAAACCCAAGCACTTAATTCTTTAAAACCATCAGATTCATAATCTATATAATAACCATCGTTTACAGTTGTCGTTTTTATTCCATCATTGTTAAGATCAATGAATATTGGATCAGTTTCTTTTTCGCTACGATACCCTGCATCATTAACATATTGATTGTATAGAACAGCAGGATTAACATATTGACCATTTTCACCATTTCTTGCATCTTTGCGAATTTGTTCCGCCTCATTATGGGGTATAGTAGAGTTATTTGTTACAGGAAAATAAGAATTTGTTTTTATATTTTCATTAGAGTCAATAAATTGGTTAAAAAGTTCATTTTTGAAATCGTTATCATTAGCAGAAACTCCATCAGGTCCATTTTCTATGTATGAGTTTAATAATTCTCTTGATTTTTTCCATAGTTCCACATCAACATCCGAACTTCTATCATATCTTGTATACTCAAGACTAGTTTGTGACGTTAAGGCTTCTGCACTTGCTTTCGCATAATTATTTAATGCAGTATGATATTCTTTAAATTTATTTTGTCCAAATTTTTTTTCTAAATCTTTATCGTTATTGCAGCCCAATTTTTTTAAAGCATAATTGTATGCATTCTTTTTGTATATCTCATATTTAATTTGATCTAATAATGTCATAATATCTCCTATTTCGTTTCTATGATTTGAACATATTTATTTGCTGCAATAGGTATTGAATACTTACTTGTACTTTGCAATGAAAGTTGTTCAATCAACCCACCTATTACCATGAATTTATTTTCACCAAGTTGAACAATTTGGGCGGTGTAGTGCGGATACAGAAACTTTGGTCCGTTTTTTACCGTCATTTTTTCAAAATCGACAATTAAAGTTCTCCTTTTGTTCTCTTTATATTGAAGTGTTTCGTACATCGTATTTCCATACGATTCGTAATCACCGCTAAATACTAAAAACTTGCGCTCAGATAATTTCAATATTTTGCATCTTTCTTGTATTGGTTCATCCAAGGAAACACCAGTTTCAATTGCCAGTTTTTCTCGTATTTTTTCAACAAATGAATAATAAACAACCTGATCATTATCATTCAATTTTGTAAATTTATTCGTTATGTTGTCAAAAATATAACTTATTTGTTTATTTACGAAAAGAATATTTCCATTTTCTAAATCAACATCGAAAAGATTATCTTTTAAAACATCTACATTCATCTCAGATATAAATCTGTTTTGAGTTGGCAAATATACTTCAATATGATCCCAGTTTGAATAGCAATAATTACCAATAAATTCCCTATTGCAAGATCTGAAAGGAATAATTATTTTGCCATTATCTAAAACTCTGACATCTTGCGGAATTGGTGAATAAATACCGGGGGTAGCAAAATCCGGCAGTTTAATCAACTCTTTTGTTTCCAAGTTAAATAAATATAATACTTCTTTATATTTCCACTTGTATTCAGATGTATAACCATTGTCAAATAAAAGATACGGTATTTTATTATAATTTGTTATAAAAAGAAGGTACTTATCATTATATTTTTTCAAAAAATATAAATCTGTATTCAGTTGATTATACTCTTTATGAAGAATATTTTTATAGAATTTTTCAATAGTTTTATTTTTTGAATCAATTGAATAAATATAAGGAGATGGTGTTTCACCTTTTATGAATTCATAAAAAAACAATAAAGCTTTATTCTTGTAGTTAGTTACAAAATTATAATCAGGAATATTTTTCTCTCTGATATTTACAAACTTTTTTTCTTTTTGACTATAACATTCAATGGTTCCTTCTTTAAAGCCAATAAAATTTTCAGCTTGCTTGTCAAACAAAAAATCATCAAAAACATGTCTTCTGCCTAAAAAGAATTCACGAAAAATTTTTAATTTGTGATACAGATAATTATATGAGTGTTTTGTAAAAACAAAAACATCACCATTATCAGTTTTTTGAGAAAAATGAGTAAATGCAGGATTATTTAATTTAGGTCCTCTGTAAATACATACATCTTTTCCTAAACAAGCGAGAAAAGGGGTTCCGTTTATAAAATTTTTAACACAGGCAAAAATCAAACAACATAAAAGCATTATTGCAATGCACAATAAAACCCTTTGTGCTTTGCGACTTTCTTTTTTTCTAATATGTTTTTTTAACTCATCTGCTCGTTCAAATTCATCTTCGGATGCCGTAGAATAATCAAAATCGGGAATGTCTTGACCCCAAACCCTTTTCCAAAAATTAACAAGTTTTTGTTTAAAAGATACCTGACTGTTCTTAGAATCATTCTCCGACATAAACACCTATTCTTTCTAAAAGCAACAAAAAATAGGCATAACAACGGACACAAATTTGTTAAAACCTAATTCTTATTCCAATAATCCTATCTAACCACATGGCTTATATTTTTGTATATTGCCCACCTAGGCAATCTTTTTAACCAACATTTTGTATATAAATTATTCGTACAAATCCCTGTCCTGTCTGAAATCACACCAGTTTTCGTCATAAAACCCTTGCTTTACATATCTTAAAAATGTCGAATATTGCCAATCTCTTGCCAATTTTACATAACCATGCTTCACAGGATTGAAATGAATATAATCTATGCAATCATCGCAAAACAGATTCTTCGGGTGCTGTTGTCTTAGATTTCCTTTACAAAAGAAAGATACTTCGGCTAAAGCCTCAGTATGACGACACCTTTTCCGTCATTCTGAGCGAAGCGAAGAATCTATTTGAAGAGAATCATTTTGTTGGGTAAAGACCCAACCTACGGTGCTTCGGGATAAATCCCTCAGAATGACGAAAATAAAACCAAACCTGCAATCTCCTAATTTTAAAATAATTGTCGGGTTCCGAAAAACCCGACAAGCTCACTTACAAGGACATTCCAGGCAGTAAGCGATTAAAAATCGAAGCAGCAACCTTGCACTTGTTGACATGCAATTTGCTTTTGGGACTTTCGATTTTTAAGAAAATACACAAACTCGATGATTAAATGATTAACCATTAAGATTTCTTTTTCATATTTTCCTACACGCCATACTACAACCTCGCAGGGCAATACGTCCATTAGCCACCTCGGCAATTTACTTTTTTGAAAAATATGCTATAATGTCAAATTTCAAAAAATCATCCGCTTTCGGAGAAATCTCAACAATATCACAAATCATCGGCATGCTCATCACATGGACTCATACCATGCCTTTAACTCATTTCGTTTTACCTTGCGCGTTGAGGTCTTTGGCAATTCGTCCTTGTGCAAAACCACCACCGTCGGTATCTTATACGGCGCCAAACTGCTCTCCGCCAGTCTTTTGACCTCGCATTCCATCTGCCTTTGCAATTCTTTATCATTTAGTCTTAACATATCGTCACAAGGCACGATAATCGCGCCGACTTCCTCTGTGCCTGCCTTATTGCCCGATTTTATCGTCAACGACATGACACAGACCTCTTTTATCATTGCGGATGTTTCAAGCACCGCTTCGACTTCCTCGGGGAAAATCTTCTTGCCGCCGCCAAGCACAATCATATTCTTAATTCTGCCTGTTATCCTGATAAAACCTTGCTTGTCAATCTCGCCGATGTCGCCCGTGTGGAACCAGCCGTCCTCGTCTATGACCTCTGCCGTCATCTGCGGTTTGTTATAATAACCTTGCATAACGTTCGGTCCAGTCGCCAAAATCTCGCCGTTTTGCGCGATTTTTACCGAAACAGACGGCAACGGCTGCCCAACAGTGCCGATTTTCGAGTGACCGTATCTGTTCGTCGAAATCGTCGGAGAAGTTTCCGTCAAGCCGTAACCCTGAAATACGGGTACGCCGATTCTGTCAAAAAATTCCGCTACACTGTCCTCCAGCGGCGCACCGCCGCATATAAAACATTCCATTTTGCCGCCCAAGCCGTCTATAATCGGCTTGAACATCATTCGTCTAATCTGTCTCGGCATCACCCTCGCGATGCAGTACATCGCTCTGAATGCCCTCTGTGCGCCCGCATTCTGCTTCTTTATCTGCTTTTCTATACTGTTTTTAAGCATTTTCACAACCAAAGGCACGACTATCATGTTCGTAATCTGCTTTTCTTTCATCGTCGCGGTCAACTCTTTCGGATTTAACGATTTGATATAAACGATTTTCGCGCCCATATAAAGCATTCCGAAAAAGCCGCAATCGAGTTCCAACAGATGATTTAAAGGCAATATCGACAACAACGTATTCTCGTCCGTCAATTTGAACATATTTTCAAAATCGCGAAGCTGTGAATAAATGTTTCCGAAACTTATCATAACGCCCTTAGGATTGCCCGTCGTCCCCGACGTGTACACAATCAAAGCCGTCTCGTCCAACATCCGCGGACGTCCCAAGTCTTTTTCAATATCTGCATCAAGCGCCGAAACCGATAAATATTCGGGATGCTCGCGCTCTTCATCATCCAAAACAAAAATTTGCTCTATCGACGAAACGTTATTCTTCACCAAAATCGCGTGGTTTAAATAATGGCTCGAACACAACAAAACACGCGGTCTGCAATCGTCCAAAATGCTCGAATGCTCTGCTACCGTCAACTTTATATCCAACGGCACGGTTATCGCGCCAGTTTGTATTGAAGCAAAAATTCCGACAGAAAATTCGGGCTTCGATTCACAAATAATCGCAATCCTTTCGCCGCGCTGAATTTTGACGTTCTCAATCAAATAATTGGCAAACTTCTTCGCCTTTCTCGAAATTTCAAGATAACTGAGTTCCTCGTATCCGTCCTTCGTCTTGAGGCTCAAGGCTTTCACCTGCCCGTACGTGTCACCTTTTTCCTGCATCAAATCAAGAAAATTCGTGTGAATGTTCTTAATCTTATACAATGCGCGTCTTTCGAGCGATTTTTTCATAAAGTTCACGCACGTTTGAAGTTCGTGCGCGATTTCCTTTTCGTCACGGTTAAAATCAGTTATCGGCTGACCAAACTGAATTACTATCGTATTGAACAACTTCGGCAGCCTTCTCGTTTGCCCCCAAGTCTCAAAACCGCCCTTTATCGCAAAGGGAACAATCGGCGCTTTGGTCGCTTTCGACATCATTCCGACACCGCGGTTGAACTTGCAGAGTTGTCCGTCGGGAGTGAACTTTCCCTCTGGAAATATTATCACAGCCTCGCCCGCGTTGAGTTTGCGATTGGCACTCTCAACGGCTTCTTTGCCCTTGCCGAAAGTCAACGGCAAGACGTTATAATATTTTAAAAGGTGTCTTACGATTGGAACTTTGAACGCGGCGGGTCCTGTTATAAACCATAATTCGCGATTGGTCGCCATTTGCACTATAAACGGGTCAAGATGCCCCGTGTGATTGCCTGCCAAAATGACTTTTCCCGTGCGGGGAATATTCTCTGCGCCTTCGACTTTATATCTGAATAACGTCAAGAAAATCTGACCCAAAGTCGCTTTTAGCAAGAAGTATCTAAATGATTTATCGAAAATAAGAATTAATGCCGCCATCAGGAACGAAAATACCGCAACTCCGCGAAATACGTTCAAAGGATTCATAAAGCCGATAACGTTTGCAACAACTGCCGTTCCTGCAAGAAAACTGCAAGTTGTCAAAGTCAACTGCAAACCGAAGATTTTACCTCTGACCCTGTCGGGAGTTACCTTTTGCAAAATTGTATCCAACATTACAAGCAAAACCGCATCCGCAATTCCGATAGGAATAAGCCAAGCCCAAGCGCTCGAAACAGTCTTGCATAAAGGCGCGGTTATCAATGCCGCAAAAAGGACTATGAAACTTGTCGCAAACAAATGCGGGACTCTGATAATCCTCGCAAAATACAAGGTCACAATCATACCCATAATTATGCCGACACCTAAAAGGCTTCGCAAAAACGTAAGGTCTGCGAAACTCAAACCGTAATAATCGGTTATCAGAGCATTCAAACTGTTTGAAAATACCGCAACTATGAATTGCAGACATATCGACAACCCAACAAGATATAAGGCTCTTTTGTGCTTTTGCAAATAATTCAGCGCAACAACCATATCATTCGGCTTATTTTTGCTGACAAAATAATTTTGCGGAATGGAGAATTTTAATGCACCCGTCAAAACTGAAGCAATTAAATACATTGCGGCAATTATTGTAAACGGAATATAGTCGTTAAATTGAACCAAATAATTTGCGGTAAACGCACCGAGCAAAAGGGCAATTGCCCCAATCGGCGCAATGAGTGCGTTGGCAAATTTTAACTGAGAACTCGAAACAACGTTAGTTACGGCAGACATTTTTGCAGGATAGAAAAATGCCGCCCCAATTCCGAGAACAAACGCAAAAGCATAAACCGAAAGTTGCGAGACATTTTGGAGTGTAAATATAAACCCGACAACAGTCAGCGCCCTCAACAAGCAACTTGCGGAAAGTATCAGTTTTCTCGAAAATCTGTCGCAAAGTGCGCCCGTGAAAGGGCTTATTAAAAATTGAGGAAGCAGAAATACGAAAAACATTATCGCAATTGATTTACCCGCATTTCCGGAAAATTGCAGCAAAGTAGCAACAAACAGAAATTGCACGATTGCATCTGCAAAATGCGAAAAAATCTGCCCTACAAACAGTTTATCAAACTCAAAATTCGCCAAAGGACCGAGTTTTTTCCTGACTAAATACATACCAACTCCCAAATTCCTGATAATAAACGATTATAACATGTCATTCGGGCTTTTGATTGATATTATTAAATATTATGACGTTAATATATGTAAACGTCATTATAAATATTACCGTTTTGCGGGATGATAATAAGTCCGCATTATCTCAAAATTTTTATATGTATAATTACAGTTGGTATCAAAGTCTTTTAAAACCGCCTTTAGCACCGCCCGATTGGGTTTTTGCACCCGCGTGGCTGATTTTGTATATAACAATTTTGGCTGCATTCGTTGTTTATTCGAGAAAAAGCAGCAAAGATAAAAAGTTTGGCTATGTCTGCTTTTGGAGTCAGTTGGCGCTGAATTTTTCGTGGTCACCGATATTTTTCGGCGCCAAAAGGATGCTTGTCGCGCTGGTTGTAATTATTCTGTTAGATATTTTTCTGTTTTTAACAATAAAAAGTTTTTATAAAATCTCAAAACCTGCGGCATTATTGTTGTTGCCGTATTTTATATGGGTAATTTTTGCAACATATTTGAATTTCGGATATTGGCGATTAAATTAATATGCGACAGAATAATGCACGAATGCACAAGTAACATCTAATGTATGCCGTACAAGCATTTTAGAGATTCGTAATAATCAAGTCTTACTTTATCTTTCTTGCAAAGTTTTTGAATTGTTGCAATCATTTTTTCCATATTGGGAGTGATTTTTCTGTCGTGGTTTTTGAACCATTCGCGCTCAATGTCAAGAACGACCGCTCTAATTCCCATGGACAAAGTCATATCGTACCATTTCAAAAGTTCTTCTTCGTTGTCGTTGTAATCAGGAATAATTATGTATTTAGACCAAACACAACTTTTTTTTGTTTGCGCCTTTGCATATCTTGTCAGATTTTCGACAACTCTGTCGAAGCAAGGCACTCTTTTGATTTTTTGATAAGTTTCACTCGTGCCGCTATCTATTGAAACAAAAAGGTTTGCGGTTGTTTTTTGCAAAAGTTTTTCAATTCCTTCAGAAAATTTTATCCCGTTGGAATTCACGATGTAATGCTCAATTCCGTTTGAGATACAAAGATTGACAATTTTTTCAAAATCCAACATTAATGCGGGTTCTCCGCCTGCAAACTGGATGTATCCGTAGTCTGAATTTTTGAGCAATTTTTTATCAAAAAGTTCTTGAAATCTCGGAAGCAAAGAGGTTTCTTTGAAGCCTTTTATCGACCAGCAATCACAATAAACACATTGGCTGTTGCAGTTTACAAAGGAATTTACGTCGACAAATTTTAACGACAAATCATCGGAAAGTTCATCCGTTTCCAAAATCGAAGGGCAACCTTTGCAGCGTTCCGGAGGATTTCCGACGGCTATTTGTTTTTTCCATTGCTTTTTTAACTCAAAAATTTTATCCCAGTCAAAGTCCGAGTATGTTTCTGCGAGAACAGGCATTCCACCGCCTTCGTGGGCAGTTTTGCAGCAGACGAATGCGCCTTTGCGCTCGAAATTTATTCCGCTGTCCATATAATCACATCTGTAATATTTTGCCATAAATCCTCACTTTCCTCGATTATAACATCAATTTTGAAAATTTTTCGATTATGAATTATCTTTTTATTATCTTGCCTAAATCAAACGTTTGTTTTAACTTCTAAAAAAGATAAGGGATATTTATGGAAAAAGATGAAAATTCTAAACAAAAGATTTTAAGTGCCGCGACAAAACTCTTTGCTCACAAAGGGGTTTTGCGATTGAAAAAAGCGAATTGAATGTTGAATTTTTTTGACAGATTTAATGACGAAAACCTTTCTTATTATATAAATAAAGCCATTGATAACAATCATAGCGCAAAGCAGGCTACTCTCAGAGTTGAGCAATACAGGCAACAGGTAAAGTATTCTTTTGGCAGAGAGTTACCGACATTTGGTGTCAGCGCAAATTATTTGGGGATTAAAGTTCCCGAACTTGATAATTTCTCTTTGAGTAAAAATGCCTTCATTCTTCCGTTTTCGGTAAATTATGAGGCTGATTTCATCTTGAAAAATCGAGACAAAACAAAAAGTCAAAAAAAGGTTTATGAGGTTAGCAAATTCAACGAAAAAGCGATATATTTAGCGCTATTGGCAGATGTTGCGACTGTTTATACAAATATTTGTGAATACGATGAATTAATAAAACTCGCAAACGAGCAGGTTGATATTTACACAAAAATTCTATCTTCAAATTCTAAAAAATTATCGAGAGGAACGATAAATACAGAACAGTATAACAATTCTCAAAAAAATCTTGAGACTGCAAAAATAAATCTTCAAAACCTCAAAAAACAACAAGAAGTTTTGCTTATGCAATTGGCAGTTTTGACGGGAACATCGGCAAATGAAGCCGATAACTTAACCAGAGGAAGTTTTGATAAATTGGAATATTGCACGAAAATTCCAAATGAAATCGACTCTGACGTGATTTTTTCAAGACCCGATGTCTTGGCTGCCGAAAGCGAACTTGAAAAAGCCAAAATTGACATAAGAATAGCAAGAAAAGAATTTTTGCCAACCTTTAACATAACAGGATTATGGGTTTTTAACACAATTGCCCCTGGCTCGTTCTTTTCTTGGGAATCTTCACTTGCGGCGCTTCTTGCGGGTGCAAGTCAGGATATCTTTACGGGCGGCTCTCAATGGCTTGCGCTTTAATCCACAATCCGCCAGTTTTGTTTTTGGATGAACCGACATCGGGGGTAGATGTTCTTACAAGACGGGATTTTTGGAACCATATTACGTCTCTGGCTAAAAAGGGAGTAACCATTCTTGTTACGACCCATTTTATGGACGAAGCGGAATATTGCGACAGAATAAGTTTGTTTTATAAAGGCGAAACTATCGCGATTGGTACACCTGATGAGTTAAAAGCAAAAGTCAATGCAAAAAATATGGAAGAAGCTTTTATTACATTGATTAAGGAGTCCGAAAAATGAAGATTTTGTTCGCCTTAATTAAAAAAGAATTTTTGCAGATAATACGCGACCCGTCGAGTATTATTATTGCGTTTATTTTGCCGCTCATATCAATTTTGATATATATGTACGGCATAAACCTCGACTCCGTAAAAGTTACAATGGGGATAAAAAATGACGATAATTCTCCCGAAGTTACTACCCTCGTAAAGTCTTTCGGTCACAGTAAGTACGTTAATTCCGTGAGCGTTGATAATATGTCGGATATCGAAAAAATGATTATGCGCTCAAAAATCAAAAGCGCGGTTGTAATTCCGAATGATTTTTCTAAAAATATAAAGCTCAAAAACCAGCAACTCTTTCGATTTTTGCAGATGGAAGACAGACAAATGTCGCAAGTATTGCAAGTTCTTACGCAACACAAATTGTTGCGGGCTTCGGCGCGGAAGTATTTTCAGGCAGAAGTGCCGGAATTAACGTCGTTACAAGGAATTGGTTTAACCCGAACCTTGAGTATAAATGGTATATTTTGACAATTATTGTCGCAATGTTGTCGGTAGTTGTGACGTTGATTTTGACATCGCTTTCGATTGCGAGAGAGAGGGAGTTAGGAACTTTTGACCAACTGATAGTAAGCCCTCTTTCGTCTTGGGAAATTCTGATTGGAAAAACCGTTCCTCCATTGGTGATTGCACTTTGTTTGACGTGCTTTATGACGTTTTTGGTAATAACGTTTTTCCACCTGCCGCTAAAAGGCTCTGTTTTTCTATTGTTGATTTCCATTGCAATCGCATTGTTATCGATTGTCGGAGTAGGGTTGTTTATATCTTCGATTTGCAAAACACAGCAACAGACAATTTTGAGCGTAATGACCTTTATGATGCCTGCAATGCTGCTGTCGGGATTTATATCTCCGATTGAGAATATGCCTGTTTGCTTGCAGTATGGAACATATTTGAACCCTGTAAGATTTTTTATGGTTCTGACGAGAAGTATTTTTTTAAAGGGAATGGGCGTGCAGGATGTTGTCGCAAACCTGGTTCCTCTGATTTGTATTTCTGTGTTGACGCTAACTCTTGCAAGCAGAACGTTTAAACGCAAATTGGACTAGATTTTATTGGACTTGCAATCATCACCCCGTTGCAAAGACTATCAAAAATTTGTATAATACTTCTGATGTATAAGGAGTTTGTATAATGGTTGAGAATAATTCTAGTAAAATAGTACAATTTGTTTGTGTTTCTATTTTGTTGATTAGTTTCTTTTCGTTGCTTTATATTAGCAATTTTAAAAATAAAATTTTTGTAAGCGGAAAAATGGCAGGAAATGGTGAATACAAATATGATTCACTTGTTCAGATTGACAATGATAATGTATTAGTGATTGGTGGTGGTTGTGGAGATAAAAAAGCTGAAATATATAATATTTCAAGTAATACATTTAAAGAACTTTCTGCTCCAAATTTTCTTCATTCTGTAATGAAAAATACTGTAAGAATTGATGAAAATACTATATTAATAGTTAGCACAGATGGTGTTGAAGTTTATAATCAGAAAACACAAAAATTTTCAAAAGTTGAAAATAGCATATTTAAAGAATTATTATCACATAACGATATTAATAATAAAAATTTTCATAACATAAAATTCTTTAGTATAAACAACAGATTTGTTTTGTGTATAAAAAATTATATGTCTTATAAAGATAAGGCATCACAATATGTTCTTTTATACTTTGTTGATTATGACAAAAATAAAATTTTAAATTATTATAAAATCAATAAATCGAATATAGACTTAACTTTTTTTGAACCAATATCTGATAGACAATTTATTCTTAAAACTACTGATAATAAATTTTTGTCTTTAAATACTGAAAATGACCAAATTAAATACTATACAATAGAAAATATACCTCCGAGTATAAAAGAAAAAAACAATTTAAAAGAAAAAATAAATAAGACATTAAAAACGGTTTACAAGGATAAAGAAATATACATACATGAGCCAATTATTTTAAACAATGGCAATGCATTGTTTTTAAGCGAAAAAGAAAACTATTTATTTAATTCTCATACAAACAAAATAAAGAGAATAAATAATTTCGAATATTGGCGTCGTAATTTTTCAACTATTAAGTTACCAAATGGGAATGTATTAATTGTTGGCGGTAGTTGTGGAAATACAGAGTCACATTCTCCTTTTAATGAAGTTGAAATGTTTAAATATAAATAAAATTTGCAGTACCGTAGGTTGGGTCTTGCCTCAACAAACCGTCACCCTGAACTCGTTTCAGGGTCTGTTTCTTTGTGAATATATGTCTATATTAAAAGATACTTCGGCTAAAGCCTCAGTATGACGATACCTTTTCCGTCATTCTGAACCCACGAAGTGGGTGAAGAAT
>SAMEA104315436__coassemble_1204_pt1 | contig 18387 bp, 20 predicted proteins | sample SAMEA104315436__metabat2_low_PE_043 | metagenome-assembled genome bin SAMEA104315436 (sample SAMEA104315436) | gut metagenome | biome: Monkey gut; feature: monkey-associated habitat; material: faeces | place: China | collected 2013
GGTTTGCCGCCAAGTATTATAATCTTTTTCTGTTTAATCAAAGAATTAAGTTGAACAATAATCTTTTCTGCATCTTCTTCTGTAATATCTTGATGAACAGGCAAATTTAATATCCTTTTTGAAATATCTGCCGATATCGGATATTTTTCGGGATTGATTTCTTCAATTAATTGATACCACAATGAAACACAAGGAACACCCTTCTCCAAAAGTTTGTTATATATTTCATATCTGTCAGCATCCTTGATAAGGATGGGAAAATTGAGAGGTACTACCTCATCAGGCAATTCATCTCTGAAAATATCATACAATTCGGTATTATTTAAGCGTTTCAGATAATAATTATAAATATTACGTCTTTTTGTAGAAATTTCATCAATATCCGAATTAACGAATTGGAATAAATCGGATAAAGCGATATTTGTATCACCGGTCAATGCAAAGTCATCTTTATTGATTTTCAAAATACCGCCTGCATTTGTAGCAAATATTTTATGAATTGAATAAAGTGCAAAATCTCCAAAATCACCAATCGTTTTTTCATTAATTTTCGTTGAATAAGAATGGGCGCAATCTTCGATTAATATTATATTTTTTTCTTTGCAGTAATCTGCGATTTTTTGTATGTTTTTTTGAGGAAAGCCGAAATAATGTATTACAAATAATATTTTGACATTTTTGTTTTCAATTTGTTCTTTTATGTCATCAAAATCTACTGATAAGTCCGCGTTGACTTTATAAAAACTATAATTGCAATTTAACTTTCTAATAGGGTCAAAAACCCCCGAACCTTCTTTGATTGATTGACCAATATATGCAGGCATTAAAATGATTTCATCATTTTTTACTTTTAAATTTGACAGTAAATTTAAAAATGCTTCACGTGCAGAGTTATAATAATGGCAATTTCTTGCACAGTTTCTTTTGTTTTCAGCTTCTTTTGTCAACATAATACATACCTCTTAAATCAACTCAAAATCATCAAGCATTTCCTTGATTTGTTCCTTTGAATTAAACATCATAACATCAATAATAGATAAGCCCGTTTCAATGTTTTCAGGCCCTCTTCTTTGAGGATAGGGTTTAACATTTACTTTCTGAAATTTTAAGTCAATTCCTGCATCTTCATATTTTTTTCTGTCAAAAAATTCTATTCCTCCCGGAGGATTCCAATATTCCTTATATCCGAGCGCACTTGTAATATTAAGAGCCCATTCGTCAGGCGCATTTACAGGCTTTATTTCCAAATTCATTTCTGAAAAAATTTCGCAATCAAAAGGAATATCCAGATAGTCACAAACCGATTTTAAAGTTGAATAATTCAATTTTGTTATGCTGTCTGTTTCAATGTTTAAACCATTTTTAACGACGTCGAGAGTTTGTTTGTAAAACGGTGATTTTTTCTTGTAATGTTGCAATTGTGCAAGCATTTTTTCTTTCCAATTTTCACTATTTTTAATTTTGACATCTTTAATTAAAGTTTCTCTTTCGTGTTTTTCCAAAGGCACGGAAATATATTGCCACCCCGGTTCGGGTTTCAAGATTCTGTTTCTTTCAATCCAACCGTGACGAATGAATTGAATAACATCAAACAAAATAAACTTATCAGTATTTTTTATTAAACTTATGTAACCGATATAAGGGAAAAAATAAGGTTGCATAATTGCCAATTTAGTCATTGAAGAATGTCCTCCATTGTCTTTCTTTCGTTTCGTCTTTCATACGTTCTTTTAACAACGAAATACTTTTTTGCTTTTCTTCTTCATTAAAACCGCAAAATTCTTGGAATGACAAATCTTTTATTTGATAAGTATCAAAGATTTTTATACCGATTGAATTGTATTTTTTATAAACACTTGTATCGTTTTTGAGAAATACTTTTCCCCCCAAACTGTAAATGAAAGTAGCATTGCCGTTTCCCTGTTGTCTGTTTTGATTTGAGATATAAATATCAATGGATGCAAGGTGATTTACATATTCTTCTTTGGGAATGAAGTCAATAAGGGGATGAAATTTGTTCCCGAATATTTCATAGCCCTTTTTAATAATTTGCATACGAAAATCTTTTTGACCTGCCGTTACATAAGAAAGAATTGTGGAAATTTTAATCGGCTCATCTTTAAATTTTGACAAAATATCAAGCATTTCCAAGGTCGTTTCATCAGCAGAGTTATTAATCTGAATGTGAACAACACCATCTTCTTTTAAGTTCTGTGTAATCATATTTTCTGTTATTTCGTGAGGGTAAGTCACGTCATAATACGAATTGCATTTTCCGTATTTGTTTTCATAAACATCTTTATCAAAACTTGTCAAAATACCTGCAACATTTTTTCGTACATAATTATCAATTTTTGAATCCGGTGCTGCATATAAATCACCACCCCATATAAACCAATATGTTTTGTTTAAAACATTTTTGTTTTTGTATAATGCTTTAATTAAAGATGGATCAAACATTCCATGAACAATAACCTTGTTGTTCTTATTTACATCAATATTACTTATGGGACAATAATATACATTCTTTACCCCTTCAAGTTTTTTTTGTGTTTCATAAAACATTACACAGGGAAATATGAAACAATGCTCATTATTGTCAAAATATTTGTTGATAAATTTAATAATGTTAATGGCGTGAATCCCGTTATTCATTAAATGAACATACTTGTACTTTTTGATTTCAGGTTCGTGTTTTTTGAATTTAAAAATTTGAGACTCATCATTTTTTATTTTGATTTTAAGCCCCAAAATATTATAGACCTTATGGAATTTATCCTGATATACGTCAATTAATTTAGCCATTGATAGCCGCCTTTATTGTTTCTGCTATTCTTGTGACGTCTTTTAAGTCTAATGCAGGATACAAAGGTAAACAAGCTATTCTCAAAGACACGTCTTCCGAAATCGGACATTTTTGATATTCGTTTAAATACGGAAGTGAATTTAAACTCGGATAGAAATATCTTCTCGGATAGATATTTTCTTTATTTAATGCTTCAAATACCTTCAGAAGTTCTTCTTCACTCTTGAACAATACAGGATAGTATGCGTAATTATGTACTAAACCTTCTTGTTGTTTTGGTCTTTCTACTACATTTTGCAATAATTCATTATAAAGGTTTGAAATCTTCTTGCGTTTTTCAATAATTTCGTCAAGATGAGCAAAATTTGCCAAGCCCATTGCAGCGTTAAATTCGGATTGTTTTCCGTTTATACCCAAACAAAAATGGGTATCTCCCGTGTGACCAAAACGCTTAATTAATTCCAATCTTTCCGATACATCCGCATCTTTTACAATGCAAGCACCGCCTTCAATTGTGTGAAAAAGTTTTGTTGCGTGGAAACTGCAAGTGGTAATATCTCCGAAGTGCAATAATGACTTTCCGTTGTACTTGCTGCCAAATGCGTGAGCGCCGTCATATATAACTTTCAAATTATGCTTATCGGCGATTTTTTGTATGTTTTCAACATCACAAGCATATCCGAACACGTGAACAGGCATAATCGCTTTGGTTTTACCCGTGATTTTTTCCTCAATCTTGTTGGCATCAATAGTAAAGTTATCAGGCTCAATATCAACGAATACGGGCTTACATCTTTCCCAAAGGATAGAAGATACGGTTGCTACATAAGAAAACGGTGTTGTAATGATTTCGCCATCAGTAATATCAAGGGCTCTTAATGCGAGTTGCAATGCAATAGTACCATTGGTTACATAATGGAAGTTCTTAACCTGTAAATAATCTGATAATTTAGACTCCAATTCTTTTAACAACGGACCTTGATTGGTCAATTGAGCATTGTTAAAAATTCTGTCTATATACGCCGTATATTCCTCTTTTGTCGGCATAAAAGATTTTGTTACAAATATTTTTTCTTTTTGTTCCGTATCCATATCGTTTCCTTTTGTTTTTTCTGTTTCGCAACTAAGAGCGTTCTCTTTCTGTCCTGCACTCAAACACAAGTCGCTTGTGCTTGCTGAGGGGGATATTGATTTTTGCAACAGGTTTTGCAAACCAATCTCCTAAATATCTTTTTTTATAGGTGTCTAAAATCTTTTGATAGTATGATTTCAAAAATGATTTATTTTTTGAGAATTTTAAAATCAGATATATGATGAAGTTTAGATTTAATCTGGTTGAGAAAAATCTTGATAATAATGAGTTATATTTGTAGTCAAACTCATCGTTTATTTGATAAATCACGGATGCACTTTTATATCGTTGTTCAAACGAAGAAAGCCCCGAATAAACACCCTTTGCGGTGTAATTATAAACAGACATAACCTTGTCTATATAGTAAAGACTTCCTTTTGTGAAAAAATAAAAATTCACGGCAATATCGTATGTTGCTATAATCGGATTTTTAATCTCATCTAAATTTAAGCATTCCGTACGATACAGCCTTGATGATGTATGCGGTTCAATATAATAACTTTTTGTGATTTTCTTTGGGGGGAATGTGAATTTTTTTGTTGGAGCGGTTATGTATTCTTTTGTTTTATTGGTTTTTACGTAATTAACCAACGTGTTATGCGCACAGAAAGAACAATCGGGATTGTTTTCCAATATATCAACCTGTGTTTGAAGTTTGTTTTCATCGCACCAGTAATCATCAGTTTCTAAAATCGCATAATACTTAGTATTTACATCTTTTAGTGCCAGATATAAATTTTTTCCGTGAGCGTTTTCTTCTCGTATAACGGCTTTTACGTTCGGAATATCTGTGTATTTTTTTACGATTTCCGAAGTTCCGTCAGTTGAAGCATCATCATATACGATAATTTGAAACGGAAAGTTCGTTTTTTGCTCTAATACGCTATTGATTGCCTTCTCAAAAGTGTTGATGTGATTGAATGTTAATAAAATCACGGTTACTAACGGAGTGTCCACTACTTATTGCCTCCGCACATAAAGACAGGAATGAAACCGAATAAGATTCCTTTTGTTGTTTTTGTTGATTGTTTAACGGTAAATAGAGGAATTGTGTTAAACAAACGGATTGAACGTTTTACGTACCAGAAATTTTTATCTCGAACGTTTGCATTTTGCTCGTTTAAAAAGTTTATTACATCACGGCGAGCGTTATTCTTATCAATATTCAATTTCTTGCGATGTTCCTTTGTACAAGAATTTACAGTCGATTTCGGATTGTCAAAATAGTAATAATAAACCTCAGGAACCGTAACAACTGCATTTGCAAAATAAACCGCTTTTATTGTGAACAATTTATCTTCACAATAAACACCTTCGGGCCACCGAATATTGTTAACTTCCAAATAGGATTTCTTGTAAATCTTATTTGTCGGACATTCGTTTCTCCATTGGTGGCAGATATCAAGTTTATCTTGCAATTCCGTATATTTTTTTACGGATTCGAGATTTAATCTTTTCTTAAATTTGTTTTTACCGATTCTGACATTGGTTGCTAATGCTATATCAGAGTCGTATTCTTTCGCAGTTTTAAATAATTTTTCAAAGTACGTTAAATCCACCCAGTCATCAGAATCAATAAATCCGATGTATTCGCCTGTTGCGATTTGCATACCTGCATTTCTTGCAGCGCCTTGTTTTTTGTTTTCTTGATTGACTATTTTAATTCGCTTATCTTTTTGGGCGTTATCTTCCAAAATTTTTAACGAATTATCCGTTGAACCGTCGTTGACGCAAATGATTTCAATATCTTTCAATGTTTGGTCAGTTAAACTATCCAAACATCTTTGCAAAAACTTTTCTGTATTATAAACCGGTACAATTACGGATACGTCTACCATTATTAAACTTCTATCTTGCCTAATTTAATAGTTTCATTTCATAACCTCAACACAATCGATATTGTGTTGTATTTAAAACTATCATAACACAAAGAGTTTTTTTCTAATGAAAATTCCGAATTTAACTTATGTTTGTTTAATTTTTGTAAATTCTAAACAACTCTCACCTTTTTATAAACCGAATTTGTTTTCTGCAACTATGTTTTTTTATCAACTCCGATAAAAACTTTCATGCCAGTTTTTGGAAAAACTCAGGCAAAAAAATACAAAATGAGATTAAAAATGGTTTCTGTGCGTATCGAAAAATATAAAACAAAAAAGCCCTTTGATTTCTCAAAAGGCTTTTTTTAAAATGGTACCCCGGAGCGGATTCGAACCGATGACCTACCGCTTAGAAGAAGCTGAAAGCCACATTCTCAGTACTTTTCAGCTTTTGTTATAATTTATCAGAATTTGTTTCTATTGCTTGCACCGCATGAATTTTAAGCCAATTTTATTCTCATAATTTATCACTGTTGCTCAGGCTTTATCAGAAAATTTGCAACTTGTTTGCAGCTTCCTCCTTTATATCTGTCCTCGACCAGCCACTTTCAAGAGGCGGGGAGGGGACAAAAACATAAACAGCCGCCCTCATTCTGAGCCACAGAAAAATTCTGTAAATTTTAATTTATCTATATAGATTTATATTTTACACTATTTCTCTTTGATTTCTTTTATGTGAGCTTCTTTAAAAAATATTGGATATATATCATTAACTAAGTTCAAAAATAATATTAAATCCTGTTTTAAATCCTCCGCATTAAATTTCCATACAAGAACTTCTTTGTGAGAAAATTCGTATTGATTTATTAATGCAATTTTTTCTTGTCTTTGTCGCATGTTATCTTGTTCTATTGTATCAATAGATATTTCTCTTGGTTTTAGAATTATTTTTCTCAATTCTTCTTCAAGTTTAATGATTTGAACTGAATCTTGGAATTGATTTAAAATAGCAAATTTTTTAACAAGATAAATTCCAACTCGCTGCAAATGGGCTAATCTACCTTTTGTATTTGCAGAATTTTCATATTGAAGTAAGTTTGGAATAATTGTTTCATTTAAAGTTATTATATGATGTGTATTTTCTTGCATAAATCTTACAAAACCAAAGTATAAATAAAATTTTGCAATTTCATCATTTGCGCCTTTTATATATATTAAAATATCATCGATTTTAGCTTTAAAAAACTTAGGTGAATCTATTCTTATATTCTTTGCTTGAGAATTTTTGGGTGTAATAATGGTATTGCCTAAACCAAATGTTCTAAAATAACCTGTCTGCCAACTTATAGCATGAAAAATATTTAATATTTCGATTAAAAATGGAGAAGCCATTTTCTTATTTGATTGATTTTTTCGATATTCTAAATAACTATTTGTCAAATTTAATATTGTAAATATCGATATAAATACACCATTCAATTTCTCTCTTAGTAAATCACTTAATGCTAAATTTGGATTTGTTATAATCAAAACAGCAAAAACAATAAATATGTTAAGGACTACGTTATTGATAAACAACGTTTTAAATACTTGTAATGGAATTCCTATAAAATCATATAAAATATCTTTTAAATATTCTTCATAGTAAAAGAAAATTTTGGGGCATATTTTAAATTTGTAAATTTTAAAAATAATTCTATTTATTTTTAAAAATAAACCATAAAAATTTTTTCTAACAAATCTTTTAATCATGACTACATTATAACAAAAAGAATACTATATTTAATAAGCTATTTTTTACTACAAAACAGTTCACATAGAATTCTTACTCAATATAATCTTATAAAGATAAGGATATTTTATGAAACAAAAAATTATAAGAAATAGAATCCAGTGTAAACTTTGTGGTGATATAATAGAATCAACAAGTGTGCATGATTTTAAATTCTGCTCTTGTGGTAAGGTTGCCATTGACGGTGGTAAATGTTACTTGAAACGAACCGGTGACCCTATCGATTGTGAAGAACTAAGCGAATATAAATAACTCAATATTAAAGGTTTGCATGTCTGTTATATCAGATGTAAACTATTTACAAATGGATTATTCTTTAGAAACCTTTAAAAATGAATTGCTATCATTAAATATTAAAGATAAATCAAAGACAACAACTAAGAGAAAAGAAGTTAAAAGGGAATTAGTTGCCGTTTAATATTTATTTCTAAAAAGGAATTTCATCAAGTAAATTATCTTGTTGAATACTGTTTACAAATTTTTTTTCGTAAAAATTGAGTAAAAATAATCCCAAAGTGGCAGCAGAATTAACAAATAGTTGTGCATATAAAGGGTCGTCAATAACGTAATCGTCTTGAAGTCTGCCATGAGCTTCTTTTGTACAATTACTTCTTATGTTTTCAATGTTTTGTGCAATATTGAGAATACTACTTCCAATGTTTCTTATCTCATCATTTTGAATTTGGTTAGGAAAATAATTAAATTCTTTTAAAATATGTTGAGTTAATTTATACAATGATTTTTTACCTGTTATTGGTTTTATTCTTTCATCCTTACAAATCTTCTTTATAACTGTTTCAAGTGCAGAACTGGAAAGTGCTATTGAATGAGAAGGGTCAGTATATACTTTTTTAAAAGCTTCTTCAAATATCAAATTAACATCTTTATAATCCGTTGATTTAAAACTAATAATCTCTGGAACCGCATATATTATATTAGGAATTTCAATGCCAAAATCTACAGCGATTTTAAATAGTAATTCATCGTCCATGTTGTTTAATGTTGCAATTAAATTAATATTTTCAGATTCAGAATCTTTATAAACAATTTCAAAATTGACACCATTATAACCATTCCACCCAGTATTGCCGGCATCCCAAATTTCTTCCTGCCATTTTAAAATATATGTTTTTACCATTTGGTATGTTTTATACTCATTCCAAATGGCTTTATCTATTTTTTCTATAATTTTCATTATTTGCCTTGGTGATGTTTTTGGCACAATATATTCTCCCTAACGCCTTTATATTACCACAAAATTATAAAATACGGACAGATGACTGTTTAACCATATCACTAAATTTTGCAAATATTTTATAATGTTTACTTATATGCAAATTCTTTCTCGATAAAATTGTTTTTATGCGATTAAAAGGAGGAAGAATGGTAGAAGTTAAAAATGAAGAACAGGAAGGAACAATGCGAGAGGTGGGACACCTTTTATTAGAGGTCAAGTGTTTAGCAAGATTAGGGGCATTGGCTTCGGATTCATGTATATGTGATGATGAATTGCAAATGCAGGACAACTTAGAATATTATTTTGCATTAAAACAAGTTGCACACCTTATTGTTAAAATTGAACATTTGCTCTTTGATTAATTTAAAAATTGAAACTTAATCCTCAAGTTTATACCTTATGGTACAGGAATGTTGATTGATTCTAATAATCATTTCGACTATACATTGATTATCCATTTTTAATTCAATTATTGCTTTTGAGTATATGTCCTGTGCTATTAAAGTATTTTCATCAATGTATTTTAGTTTAAAATATATTTTACTAGGTTTTTTATGTCGAATATTACACTTGATTATAAAATCATAAATAATTTTTGCATTATTTAATATGTGCTTTTGCAGGAAGTTTAAAGTATGAAAGTGTCTCATTGCTATTTGAACATCTTTTGAGGAATCTCCGCTGGATGCTATACCAATATTTGGTGATATACAAATATCACCATCAATGTTTAATATTGTAGTAATTCCCAATTCTCGTAATCTTCGATATTCGCTATCACTAAATTCCCTTTCTAATCCTATAACGCCATTTAATTTTTGTACGTTATATTGCTCTACCCAATTATCCCTTAATATAGTTAGCAATTTTCTGCAGGCAAAACTACTTTCTTCACAATGGTCAAGGATTTGTATCATATAAACATCTGTTTGTGTTATGCGACAAAACAAAACGTATTTTGTTCTAAGGCAAAATTTTGCGTTTTGCTCCAATTTTCCTAAATGCAGGTGATATAAATCCCAATCATTTAACAAATAATCTTTAGGACAATTTTGTTTAAATATATGTTTTACATCTTTATTTAAAAAAGGTTTGATTGAGTTGCCTTGTTCGAAAATGTTTATTATATTTTCTATGCTGTTTTTGTATGTTTCATATAACTTATTTTCTTTTAATTCTTTTGATATATGAACTTTACGAGGAATCGCAGGCGGAATTCTTTTCGAATCTGCCAAATACCTAAAATATAATTCTTGTGGTTTTAAACTCTTTAAATATGCATAGTTTTTATTATCAAAGTCGATATTAAAATTTTTTTGTATTGATAATAATACAAATTGCTTATAATCTTCTTCAAAATTTGCATAAATATTAATTCCCATACATGTTATTATACAACAAAATTATATTGGAACACCGTGAGCCAAAGAATCAGCTAGTTATAAGTAAATAAATGTAAGCAAGTTATTTTTTGAACGTAAAAATAAAGCGTTAAAATTTTCTAAAGTTCTTCAAATAGATTAGAAGGCTTGATATTTAAAGCACGTGCAATTTTGAACACATTTTCAACAGTTGTATTTCTTTCACCACGTTCAATCATACCAATAAAGTTAGGTGACATATCAAGAATTTCAGCAAGTTCAAGTTGTGTTAGATGATGGTCTAACCTCAAAGCCTTCAAACGTTTTCCGAATTTTTGTAAATCCTTTTTACTCATTTCTATATTTTCGTGTTAATATACACATATATAAATAAACTGACCGTGCGTTTTATTCTCAAAATGGTTGGTGCGTAAGGATAACAGGACTAAAACTAGGAGATGTTTACAAATGAAAAAGATTTTAATTTTATCCACAGCAATTATGTGTTTTGCAAGCGTACCAATGGCAGAAGCTAAAAAGCTCATGCTGGAAGATGTGCCACAAATAGGATTCAACATATTACAAGCTAATAATATTCAAAAAAGAATGGTATTTAAAAGTACGGCACAAATTAGAAACCCGAGGGCAGAAATTGATTATAAACCTAAAAATACAGGGCTTGATGTAACAGGCAGAATTATTTGGGTTTATGGTGATGTATTTAGTTTAGTTGATGATGAAAACGAAATGGCAGGACTTTTAAGTTATGCTGTTGCGGTTGGTGAAAATTCATATAAAGGAATTTTTCAAGGATTTTTCTCTAACTTTACATATTCATTAAATCCAAGACCAAAGGAAAATAAGTTTGATATAAAAGCAGTAGATTATATGGTAAAAGCCGGATATAATCCTGTTGCATTGATTACGGTATATAACAAAACGCTTGCACAGACTCGTTATGAATGGTGCCACTTCTACCCGCTTGCTACAAAAAGAATGGTAAATGTTTATGAGCATATTTATAAAAAATATCCTCAATACTTAACAAATAATGCCTATGAAAACAACATATATTACAGAAATTTCTTATCAACCACAGGAAAAGAAATGAAAAAAGTTGAAAAGAAGTTAAATAAATAAGGAGCCGGCATGAAAAAATTATTGATTTTAAGTTTTGTTCTATTTGCTATATCCGGTAAGAGTTTTGCTTATTATTCTTATGAGCAGATTAAATATGAGCAAAGTATAGGAAGTCATGAAACGCTCGACAGGGTAATGGAGAATCCTAAACAAGCTGAAAAAATGTATTATCGGCACATGAATGAAAAGAATAATTATAATAGAGATTCTTATAATTATTCAAGACCAACATATACAGAAGAAAAACCATTGTATAAGTTTGGAAATTCTTCTGAATTGTAGTACCAAAATTTAATATAAGGGACAATATGATTAAACTTCTGATAGGTATAATATTTTTAATAGTAGCAATGGTATTTAAACTTATTGTTGCAGGAATTGGAGCAGTTAGTACTGTTACAAATAAACGAGGTACATTTATAAATTTCGGCACTCAATATTTAAAACAGACAAATGTATGCTACAGGGCTATTGTGCCTTATATGTCGCAGCTTGTTGATGATATTCTTATTTATTCAAAAGGAAGAAATTACACTATTGCGGATGAAACAGAATTTATTGAAACTGTTTTATATAGGTGTGTTTGTGCTTTATGCCCTGAAGAAACTGTATTGGTTCATAGACCACAACCAATGCAACACATTGAAAGAGAAGCTGTAATATATAGTTTTCAATTTTTATCAAAATATAATATAAAAAATTAAGAGGTTTTATGAAAAAATTTATTTTAATATCAACAATTATATGTGTTATAGTCGCAACTTATGCAGGATTTTCATTGTGTGCTAAAGCTGAAAATTTAAAATCAATTGAACATAATAGGAAATACGGATTCGTAAATGATAAAGGCAAAATTGTTATTGATACACAATTTGATGATATAAAAGAATTTCATGAAGGATTAGCTGCTGTACTATTGTATGGGAAATGGGGATTTATAAATAAAAGAGGAAAATTTATTGTGCAACCACAATTTAGCAAAGTTGGCGATTTTAGCGAAGGACGTGCGTACGTGGTGCATGAAACAGAGGAAGAAAAAGAAGATTATATACAAGTATATGATTATGTTGGATATATAAATAAGCGCGGAAAATTTGTTGTACCAATTTATGACGGGGGACCTTATTTTTATAATTATTCAAGCGGATTAGTTGCAATACAAAATGGGGACGCAACATATTGCTCGTATAAAGACAAAAATGGAAAAACTGTATTAGATAGTAATTATTTTGAAAAAACAGGCTGGAAAAATACAACAGACGCTGGTTGTCATAGTTTTAGTGAAGGATTGGTTGAAGTATATAAATACACAGATGATACATATAAAACAAGAATTTCAGCTTACATGAATAAAAAAGGTGAAATAGTATATAGTAGAAAATTTGTTGTACCGGAGGAAGTGGAACCATTATGTGATTTTGATTCATTTAATGAAGGTATGGCAAACTTTAGGGTAAATTGGAAATATGGTTTTATAAATAGAAATTTTGAAGAAGTAATACCGCCAATATATGATTTTGCTTATGGTTTTAAAGACGGATTGGCACGAGTGGAAAAAGACGGAAAATGGTTTTATATTGATAAGCAAGGAAATTTCGTAAAAGAATATAAGCCAAGCTATTAGATGTATTATTAAAACATCCACCCTTTTTAGTATCAGAGTCTTTTAAATTGAGACACCGTAAATATATTGTCATAAATTAGCTAGTTATACGCTTAATATTTATAAGGGATTAAATTTTTATAAGTGTTATTTACCCTTCTACACCTTCAAAACCACTTCATATTTTATACGGCGCCCCTTAAAACTTGTTGATTCTGTTGAATATAAGAAAAAAGACCGATTATTTATTGTACTTATTAAAAAGTTTTTGCTTGGGGTTGAAAATATATAGACATATCTATAATTTTATAAATTTTTCACATATAGACATGCATATCTATATTTTAAATTTTTATGAAATATAGACAAGTGTGTCTATATCAGCTTTTGGAGGAATGGTTAGTTATGAGTAAAATAAAACATGTAGAAATAAAAAAAAGGAGAAATTTATGAACCAAATTACTTATGAACTTGACATGATTGATTATTACGCTGACCCAACAGATTACTTTAAAAAATGCTTGTATCTTAGAAAAATGGGAAACCAAGATATTTGCATGTACAAAAACAAAAGAATTCATTTAAGCCCAAGATTATTTGATGCCTTATTTACTATGGCAGAAGATACCTCAAAAACACATAAACTTGATACTATATATAGAGACAATGGTGCAGCAGAGGACAACGAAAGACAAATTGCTGCAAGAATCAATAAAGCATTTAAAAAAGAAGGATTTACAAGTATTGTTAAAAAAGAAATTAGAGCAGGCTATTGCGTTAATTTAAATATTATACAAGATGATTTTATTGTCACAACAAGAAAATAATTTGTCACAAAACTGTCACATAGCTGTTAATTGATAATTAAGCCCCTAAGCCTCAAAATTGTTATTATAAGGAGAAATTATAATGACGATTTTTATTTATCGAAAGAGGTACATACTTAGACTAAGAATTTAAAAATTTTCGCTAGTTATCGGTTAATACGGTTAATAAAGTTATTAAGTTTTTTATAAAAATAAAATTTAAAATAAAAAAAAGAAAAAAGAAATAATAAAATAAAAAATTTTTTTAAATTTTTATTAACCGAATTAACCGCTTTTATTGTTAGTAATTAGTTAAGAAAAGGAGAATATTCTTATGAAAGAATACAACAAACTTCTCTTGGTGCTACATACAGCTTCAAAAGTGATTATTAAACCAGAGGGCGCCGAGACAATTAAAACGGTTAAAAATGTAACAAAAGATAATTTTAACAATTTAAGTGAACAGCACTTATTAGGAAAAACAAGATTAGGTGTTACTCCTGAGGTATTGGGGCAAGAAGATAAAGTTATGTTTGGCTGCATAGATATTGACTGCCCTGATATATCGCATGAAGAAAAATATAAAATAGCTTTAAGCTTACAGAATAAGTTTCATGAAGATTATGGACTTATATCTCTCATTGAAACATCTAAATCAAAGGGATTTCATGTTTGGGTGCACTTTTTGATTCCACAAGAAAGAAATTTTATAAAAAACATACTTCAAAATGTTATTAATAGTGTAACAGACCGCCCAATTTCAAATGGTGTAATTGAGGTTTTTCCAAAGGGGGATAAAGGCAATGCCATATTCTTGCCATTCTTTGGAATGTTTAAAAATGAAAATACTATTAATGAAAACTACTTTGCAAAAAAGAAAAATACTTTTGTTAAAGGTAAAAATATGAAGGTTATAAAAAATCCTTCAGAAGCAATTCATCAAGCAATACGCCAAAACGATTCAATATTGCCAATACTTAAAGAACTCAGCATATACCCAGAGTGCATTAGAAAAGCTTTTTTTGAATGGAAAAAAGGTAATCGTCATTATTTAACAATGGCGATTGCTGGAATTTTAAAGAAAGTTTGTAAAATATCAGAGGAAGAAGCAATAAAGATAGTAAAATTCATTGCACAATTTAATCATGATGAAGAAATAAACGACAGAATCAGTGCGGTTAAAAGTACATATAAAAGTGAAGAAATTGCAGGCTGTTCTATCATGCAAGGCAGAAATGAAAATATTGCAATAACTGACACGCTATGTACTGAAAATTGTGAACATATGGCAAAAGCTTATACTGTTAAAGACAGAGTTAGAGCATTGCAGATTGAATATAAAAGAGGGTTGATTTTAAAAGAAAAAGTTGCCGAACTAATAAAAGATGTGATTGACGAATCCGGTAAAATTTATAAATCAAACTGTAAATACTACTTGTTCTTGAAAGATGAAAAACACCTGATAACGCTCACTGATGATTCAAGAGAATTTAAAAACCTGCTGACAAAATGGGGAGTTAATGCTTCTGAAACATTATTCAAATATGTTAAAGAAGAATTGTATGTTCATTGTACAGAACAGGCAGTAAATGTAGATATACATAAATTTGCTTACTTTGATAGTGAAAATTATGTGCTATACATTTACAATGCTTCGAATGCGATATTTAAGATAACAGAAAACTCTGTAACCACGATTGAAAATGGCGACGAGGGTGTCTTGTTTGAAGAATTAAATGATTATACACCTTTTTCGCTTGTTAGTATTGATAAAGGGAAAAACTATCTTTCTGAATATCTTATTAAAAATCTGAATTTAGAGTCTGACGAATACAATATAGATGTATTTAAACTTGTTGAAATATGGTTTTACAGTTTATTCTTCGAATCAATAATGCCTACAAAACCTATATTTGTTCTTATTGGGGAGAAAGGAAGTGGTAAAACATCATTTTTAAGACGCTCTGGTCAAATATTAATGGGTGAAAAATTCAATGTAACTTCTATAACTTCAGACTATAAAAATCTTATAACACTTATCACAAACAACTATTTTGTTGTTATAGATAACTTAGATTCACCTACAACGCAAATAAATGATGCATTGGCAAGAATATCAACAGGACAAGTAATAAAAATACGTGATTATTACACAACTAACCAGCAGGTTGATTTTGAAGCAAAATGTTTTGTCGCTCTAACATCAAGAAAGCCACAATTTACAAGAGATGATGTGGCTGATAGGTTATTATGCGTCTTTTTAAAAAGGTTTGAATCTTTTGAAAGTGAAAATAAACTCAAAGCAAATGCAACAAAAAAGCGTGATGAAATAATGAGTTATGTTATTTCACGTTTACAAATCATTCTTAGCAACTTAAAAAACAACAAGGACAAAACTTTTAAAACTAAATTCCGTATGGCTGATTTTGCAGAATTTGCATTTAAAATTGCTTCAAGTGAAGAAGAAGTAAAAAAACTTGAAAGTATGTTTGCATCTTTATCAAAGTTGCAAAAGGACTTTGCTGTAAAAGATGACATTATTTATATTTTATTGCAAGAAATCGTAGGTGAAAAACACAATCAAAATAAAAAATTCTCACCTAAAAGTTTATTTAAAGAATTCCAAGATACAGCAGCCAATCTTGGTCTTGATAAATTATTTAATAAATTATATTTGAAACCTTCCTCTGTAACATCACATTTAGCACAAATAAAAAATAATATTTCAGATGAAATAATTATGAATCGTAAACGAGGTTCCGGAAATGGCTACTATTACTGGTTTTCACTCGTCGATGAAAGTAACCCTATATCCGACAATCAAGCACTTGAAATGCTCATGAACAAGGATATTGAGGAACAAATAGACGCATATAACGAATACATGAATGATAAAGGGGGTAAAGATGAATAATGCTCTCTTAAATGTTTCAGAAGTAGCTAGTTATTTGCATATTTCTACAAGCACGCTTTACAGGTGGGTACATCAAAAGAAGATTAAACACGCCAAAATAGGCTCAAGAGTGTTATTTTCTAATGACTACCTCAAAGAATTTATAAATAATAACACTGTAAATATTGAATAACATCTTATCATCAGAAGCACTGCCGGCACAGTGCCGGCACGGTGCTCACGGCGCCGGGGTTATTTTAAAAATTCAAGTTTGCAAAAGTATGCAAACAGGCTTACAAAAGCTCGATAACACGTTAAATTAATATTAGGTGATAATTATGCCAGCAGTAAGAAAAAACAAACAAAAGAATAAATGGGAATTTGACTACAAAGACCTTACGGGAAAGCGCAAAACTAAAGGCGGTTTTGCGACCAAAGTCGAAGCAGAAAAAGCTCAAGCAAAAATGATAGATGAACTCAACAAAGGTTTATTTGTCGCAAATGACAAGTTGACTTTTAGAGAAGCTGCTGAATTATATCTTGATAACTATGCCAAAATTTATTGCAAAAAATCAACCTGGGTTGGTTATGAAGGATACTTAAAACATCACATTTATGAATACTTAGGCAACTTGAAACTACTAGAAATCAGGCCTTTGCACATACAAAATTTTATTAAAGATATGACAAAAACAGGTCTTGCGAATTCAACCATAAATCATTTTAAAAAGACTATTGGCGCAGTTTTTAATTATATGATTGATTCAGGTGTTATTTATCAAAACCCTGTCAATCGAATCAAATGTTTAAAAGTTAAGAATAATACCCTTATGCGACCTTTAACAATCAAAGAAACAAACAAACTATTAATCGTAACTAAAAAACATTATCCTGATTTTTATCCTCTGCTTTATATCGCAGTAAATACAGGATTAAGAGAGGGTGAATTGTTTGCTCTCACTTGGGATTGTATAAACTTTGTTGAAAATTATATTACAGTGAATAAAAGTTATACTCATGGCGTCTTGGGTTCAACAAAAACAGGCAAAGATAGAAAAGTTAAAATCTCTTTAACTGTTACAAAATTTTTAAAAGAATGGAAAATGGCCTGTCCTAAAAGTGAATTAAATCTTGTATTTCCTAACGCAAACGGAAATTATATGGACTCGCAAAATATGATGAAAAGAAGGTTTAAACCTGCTTTGGCTCTTGCAGGTATTGATAGTATAAGATTCCATGATTTAAGGCATACTTACGCAAGCACACTTATTATTCAACAAGTGCCACTGCCTTATATTTCAAAGCAATTAGGTCATTCAACAAACAAGGTTACACTTGATACTTATGTTCACTTAATGCCGGAATCTGCTCAACTTGGTGATTCTTTGCTTGAAAATCTTTATGAAGAAAAGGACGCCGGACTAGAAAAATCAAATATTATAAGGTACGGTACATAGGGGTAAATAACAAATTTATATTGTAACGTTTTCACCTGTCTAATAATTGGCAGGTTTTTATTTACCCTAAAATTCTTTCCACATCATATTCATAGGGCGTAAATTATGTAGTCTAAAATGAAGTAGTCACGGCGTCTCCTGTCGCATTATTTCAACATGTCGATTATAAGTACATACAAAAATAATTTTACAAGCCTTAAAACTTGCCACACACAAAGTCAAAATAAAAAATATAAATCTAAAAAAATCTGCAACTTTTTTGCAACTTTTTGAATTTTTGGCACAAAAAATACGCCTGCCGCGATTCGAACGCGGGACCCTCTGCTTAGAAGGCAGATGC
>SAMEA104315436__coassemble_1256_pt1 | contig 17311 bp, 21 predicted proteins | sample SAMEA104315436__metabat2_low_PE_043 | metagenome-assembled genome bin SAMEA104315436 (sample SAMEA104315436) | gut metagenome | biome: Monkey gut; feature: monkey-associated habitat; material: faeces | place: China | collected 2013
AATCGAGGCTGTTTACAGTTATAAAAAAATGTATGAACAGAAAATCAAAGAATTATTTGATACAAAAAGTGCAATCAATAACCTTAAACAAATAAAACAAGAAACACAAATAAAAATTAAGAATATTGAACCAGTTATAGAAAAAAGCAGTAATCATATTATTAAATTTGGATTTGATAAATGTATAAAAGGTGCAAGCATCAAATACAAAAATGCAGGAGCATTATGGGAAATTTCTTCAAGTAAATTTACAAGTAAAGATGGTCAAAAGTATATAAAAGAAAATGGAACAACCATTTCCAAAGTATCTGATTTAAACAATAAAAATTTAGAACGTTTTATCAGAAGAAAACTTAAAGAGCAAATTAATACGACAGAATCCAGAGGAATTTTATTTAATACTAATAGTTCTCTTTCAAAAGAAATTGAAAACGATGAAAACTTTTTATCAAGAATACAAAACTATGCAAAAAATAATAAAAACAATTTGTTATTCAGAAGAAACTCAAAAAACAGTACATTTGGCGGATTTAAAAATTCCGATTTACATTATGCATTGGGAAATGTGGATGTCATAAATATACATCTGGACGATATGGATAATTTATGGATGTTAATTGTTGATACTTATGATTTTAATAAGGGGGAAACTAATATTTTAGTTAAAACCGGAAGAGAACTTCAAGATGCAGGTTTGATTGAAAATTATTACAGTATAATTCCTGTAAAAATACCTCCTGAAAAATGGAAAACATTTTAGAAAGTCTGATATAATAAACGCATGAATATTTTAAATTGGATATTATTTATACTGTTAAATGTCTGTTTAACAAGTATAATTAGCGGACTATATACATTCAGCAGTATTTTTTGGTGGTGTTTTAATGATAAATATATCGACATAGCCATACTATGGCTATGGTTATCATTGCCTGTACAGTTCGTAATATTTCCAATTCTATACGAATTTTTAAACAGAAAATCGCAAATTTTCTTATTTCTGAATAAACTGAAAAATCCCGAACTTGCTCTTCGGGCTTGTTTTCTTGCAATAGGAGCAGAAATACTTTCGGTGATTGTTCTTTGCATGTTCGATATTAAATACTTCTTTTTATCAATATTATGTTTCTTTGTCGGCGGTTTATTTGCTGCCTATATTGGACTGATTATTTGGTTAAGGTTCAGAAAATACATATTTTATAAACAACGTCGATTAATCAAAACCGTCAGCAAATGGTTAGATAAAAGAAAGTATATGACTTTGCAAAACATTATTATCCTGTTGAATTTGTTTTTTATAGCAGAAAACATTTCTTTTTTAATTGATTGCAATAGAAAAGCATTTCTTTTCGATGAAATATTTATCATTATTCCGTTGATATTTATTGAACTTATAAGCGTTTTGAGTTTTGCGAAAAAACAAAAGGCTCAACCATTTCAGAGAGGTGTCATTTTCATAATTTCACTTCTGATTTTTCTATACACCCAATTCGCTATGAAAATAATACTTTTAGCGGAATTGGCATAGATTCTTCGGGCTTCGCCATCAGAATGACAAAAAATGATTCAGTCATACTGAGCGTAGCAATGTATCTGTTTTGCGAAGCAAAAGGCTCTCCGCAGGAGCCGTCTTCTTTTCTTTCTTGTTGGGGTACACGTTATTCTTTCCCCTCTTGCAAAAACATTCACAGGATGTTTTTGCTGCGGCAGAGTCTCATCGGAAAGAAAAGAAAGAATAATGGGTATGTAAAAATTATAAATATGAACAAAATGCTTGTATACTTTAACAGTAAGACCCTGAAACGAGTTCAGGGTGACAAAAAATTTAGTCATACTGAGCGTAGCGAAGTATCTTTTCAGTGAGTCATGCCCAGCCTGCAAATTCATTTCTCTTTCTTGTTGATTTGTTATAGATTCTTCGCTTCGCTCAGAATGACAGAAAAAGACCCAACCTTCGAATAATTTCTTAGAAAGTCTGATATAATAAACTCATGAATATTTTAATTTGGATATTGTTTATACTGTTAAATGTCTGCCTAACAAACGGGATTAGCGGGTTTCGACTAATAGCAAATGTTTCTATTTGGCTGTTTATTATCGAAGAGAGTTATAGTTGTATTTTTCTTTGGCTTTTATTGGTATTCCCCCTTCAATTTTTGATTTTGCCGATTTTATATGAGTTTTTGAACAAAAAGTCACAGGTGTTTTTATTCTTAAACAAACAAAAAAACTTAACTTTTTGCTTTAAAATTCTTTTTCTCACTTTTGTAGCAGACTTTTTATCTCTTTTTATTATTTCAAAATTGTGGGAAACGTATTTCACTCTTTTCTGTTTCTTTGGCAATTTATTTGTATGTTATCTCAGTTTTGCAATTTGGTTAAGACTTAGAAAATGCATATTTTTTAAATTAAGAAAAATAATAAAATCAATTGGCAAATGGCTGGGTAAAAGGAGATTGGTAACTTTGCAAAACATTATTATTGCTTTGCATTTGATTTTCGCAGTAGAATTTGCACCACTTTGTTTATCAACAAATAGAGAGGTGCAATTGTTTTTCCCTTCTTTTGTAGTAATTCTATCAACATTTGCATTGATAGAACTTATGAGCCTTTTGAGTTATGCGAAAAAGCAAAAGGCTCAGCCATTTCAACGAGGTATTATTTTCATAAATTCACTCTTGGTTTTTACATATATTCAACTAGCTATGAAGATACTGTTTATAGTTAAAGCAATGTAGATTATTCGGGCGTTGGTGTCTTGGATTGTTGGGTAGTCGATTTTCTTGACTCCACTTTCAGACTTCGTCTTTGTCGTTCCGTCGAAAATCTCCTACTTACGAGTTTGCTTGCTTTGCTCGACTCCACTCTACCGAAAATCTGCCAGAATGACAAAAAAGATTTAGTCATACTGAGCGTAGCGAAGTATCTTTCTGTTGAATCATGCCCCAGCCTGCAAATTCATTTCTCTTTCTTGTTGATTTGATATAGATTCTTCGGGCGCTGCCCTCAGAATGACGAGTAGTTTTTCGTCATACTGAGCGTAGCGAAGTATCTGTTTTGCGAAGCAAAAGGCTCTCCGCAGGAGCCGTCTTCTTTTCTTTCTTGTTGGGGTACACGTTATTCTTTCCCCTCTTGCAAAAACATTCACAGGATGTTTTTGCTGCGGCAGAGTCTCATCGGAAAGAAAAGAAAGAATAATGGGTATGAAAAAAACAACGGTACGCTCATTATTTGAAAGATGCTAAAACGAGTGCGGAATGACAGAACTCTTTTTTGTCATTCTGGCGGCTTTTCGGGAGAGTGGAGTCGAGCAAAGCAAGCGAACACGTAAGTAGGAGATTTTAGACAAAATGACATTACGTCATTCTGAGGGCAACGCCCGAAGAATCTGTTTCGACAATATTTAGCAAACCCTTGCGAATAATAAGATCCTGAAATAAATTCAGGATGACAACAAAATGTCACGCAGAATTGTCATTGATTTATTTCACAATACAGATACTTCGCTACGCTCAGTATGACGAAAAACTACTCGTCATTCTGAGGGCAGCGCCCGAAGAATCTATATCAAATCAACGAGAAACAGTATCGATATTGCGAGTTGGGCATATAGAAAAACCAAAAGTGAATTTATGAAAATAACACCTCTTTGAAAAGGCTGAGCCTTTTGCTTTTTTGCATAACTCAAAATGCTAATAATTTCAACGAGTAATAGTGGCATTATTTCAGAAAAAAGTAAAAATAAATAAGAATCTTTGTTGGGCGAAAAACAAAGTGCGACAATTTCTCCTGCGAAAATCAAATGCAAGGCAATGATAAAGTTTTGCAATGTCGCAAATTTTCTTTTGCCAAACCATTTTCCAAGAAATTTCATTATTTTTCTTAATCTGAAAAGTATGCATTTTCTGAGTTTTAGCCAAATTGTCAAACTGAAATAGCCTGCAAATAAAGTGCAAACAAAGTACCAAGGAATAAAGGACTTTTTAAAAGATAATCCACTTAATTTGGCAACAATAAAAACTGAAAAAATATCTGTTATTATTGAAAGAAAAATGATTTTAAATGCAAAGATTAAGTTTTTTAATTTATTTAAGAACAAAAATACCTGTGACTTTTTGTTCAAAAACTCATATAAAACCGGTAAAATTAGAAATTGGAGCGGAATCGCTAATAAAACCCAAAAGAAAGCAAGCTCGTAGCATTCCACACCCATGAACTGCCAGAAAAAAAGTTCTAAAAACAGACTAAAGTCGCTAATTCCGCTTAATAAACGGATATTTAATAATACGAATAATATCCAAATTAAAATATTCATGTGTTTATTATATCAGACATTTTGTTTTCTGTGCTTAAATTTGTACCAAATCAAAAAGACGATATAGCAAGGTGTTACACCGCCTACTGCATAAAAGTAGCAGATAGTTTGGAAAAATACAGCGCTGATAATATCATCCGTAATGTAATAACAAGGTGCGGTTTTTATCTTGATTAAGAAGTAAACAAGCATTACAAATACAGACACAAATGCATCAAGTGCTAACATTTTGCCAATAGTTACAAATGCACTTTTGCTATTAGAAGCAGCAAGTTTTTCTAAGTATTTTGTGAAATATTTATTTTTTGCTCGCTTATATATTAATTGTAAGGATGTAAATTTGATGACGATGTGCAAAAAACAAAAAATACCAAATAAAATAATGAAGAAAAGAACTGTTAATATGTCGGAACCCGCATTATCAACATAGATATTGTTTAAATATAAAAATTCTCTAAATGAAGTTGTAAGATTTGCAAAACAATAGAATGCGACATAAAAAATTATAGCCGATGCGAAAAAGATGTTGAAAAGCCAAAACAAACATTTGTCTAAATAATCTTTGTTAAAAATTTTGTTTACCACTCTTCGGCTCCATATTGATATTGCGTCTTTGACATTGATTATAACATAATGCGTTATTTGCCGAACAAATGATACTTCGTTCTTCTCTGTGTGACCTTGTTGTATAAAATCGATTTTGTTCGATTTTTGTGTTAATGTTTCTGTAAACTTTTTATAAACTTGTATTCTCTTTTAAAAAATAATCTCATTTGTGTAAAAATTGTTTTTTTAAACTTAAAAACAATATGGCATGTTTACATAAATTTACAAAACTCGTTTTTGTTATGATTTTAGAGGAATTTGGGGATGTTTAGAAATACTGAATATTTCGTTAGTTTATAAAAACAATTATAACAAAAACATTCAAAATCGTTAAAAAATCCTTTAAAACTGCAAAAAAGGACTTGATTTGTAACTTTGAACATGTACGATAAAGAAACAAGGGCGAGGTGTCCTTGTCGCTCATTAGCGAAAAACCAATGGAAAGAAACGATGTCAAAAGACGTAATTGAATTTGAAGGAACTATTTTAGAAGCTATGCCCAACGCAATGTTTCGTGTTGAACTTGAAAACGGGCATGAAATTCTTGCTCACATATCCGGCAAGATTAGAAAAAACTTTATTAGGATATTACCCGGAGACAAAGTTAAAGTCGAAATGACCCCATACGACTTGACCAGAGGCAGAATCACATACAGACTTAAATAAAAAGGAATAAATTATGAAAGTCAGAGCATCAGTTAAAAAACTTTGCGAAAAATGCAAAATCATCAAAAGAAAAGGAAGAGTAGCAGTTATCTGTGAAAACCCCAAACACAAACAAAGACAAGGTTAGTTCTTGTTGAAGAAAGAAAATTAAGTAATTAATACAAGGAGACAAACATGGCAAGACTTGCCGGGGTAGATTTACCTCGTAACAAAAGAATGATTATAGCATTGACCTATATTTTCGGTATCGGTCCTGCTCGTTCTGCAAAAATTTTATCAACATGCGGAATCTCTGAAGATTTAAGATCAGACGATTTAACAGATGATGATATTAAGAAACTCAGAAATGAACTTGCAAACTACACAATCGAAGGTGATTTGAGAAGAGAAGAATCACTCGCTATCAAGAGATTGAGCGAAATCGGTTCGTTTAGAGGAATGCGTCACAGACGTAAACTTCCTGCAAGAGGTCAAAGAACAAAGACTAACGCAAGAACAAGACGCGGAAAGAAAACCGGTCCTGTTTCAAAGAAAAAAGATTAATTTAAACAGTAATAAAAAGGAAATTAATAATGGCAAAACCTGTCAAAACTAAAAAGAAAGAAAAGAAGAATGTATTACAAGGTGTCGTACACATTCAATCGACATTTAACAATACAATCGTAACTTCTACGGATACTCAAGGTAATGCTATTGCATGGGCATCTGCAGGCGGTTGCGGATTTAAGGGCGCAAGAAAAGGTACACCTTTTGCAGCTCAATCTGCAGCAGAAATAGTTGCGAAAAAATCAATCGACCAAGGCATGAAGAAGGTCGAAGTTTACATCAAAGGTCCCGGTACGGGCAGAGAAACTGCAATCAGAGCAATCCAAGCAGCAGGTTTGGAAATCACTTTGATTAAAGACGTTACTCCGATTCCGCACAACGGTTGCCGTCCGCCTAAAAAGCGTAGAGTATAGAATTATAACAAGGAGTCATAAACAATGGCAAGATATACAGGTCCCGGCAATAAGTTATTTCGTAACTATGGGGTAAAAGAAGTATCAAACAGAAAGTTGACATCTTCAATGAGACAAACTCATTCAGGTCAACACGGCGCTGCAAAGAAAAAACTTTCTGATTATGCAGTTCACTTAAACGAAAAACAAAAAATCCGTTTGACATACCTCGTTACAGAAAAACAATTTGCTAAATATTATAACAATGCTGCCAGAAAAACAGGCGTTACAGGTACAATCCTTTTACAAATGTTGGAATCAAGACTTGATAACGTACTTTTCAGAGCAGGATTTGCAATTACAAGAAAACAAGCTCGTCAAATCGTTAACCACGGCCACGTTTTGGTAAACGGTAAGAAAGTTGACATTCCGTCATACCTCGTTAAACCGCAAGACGTTATCACGGTTAAACAAAGAAGTGCAGAGTTCGTTAAGAATGTTAGCGAAATGATTGATATGGCTATCAATCCCGCTTGGATTACAATCGACAAAGCTGCACAAAAAATTACCTTCGACAGAATACCTGAAAGGGAAGAATTAGATCCCGAATTCAAGGAACAACTCGTAATCGAATACTATTCTAAGTAAGGTAAAGGAGAACATTGACAATGGAAGCAATCAAAATTAAATGCGTCAATACCACTACCAGTTCTGATGGTACTCAATACGGTAAGTTCACTATCGAACCTTTAGATAAAGGATTTGGTACAACATTGGGTAACGCATTGCGCAGAGTCCTTCTTTCATCACTCGAAGGCGCAGCGGTTACATCACTCCGTATTGAAGGTATTACTCACGAATACACATCAATCCCCGGTATCACGGAAGACGTAATTGATATTATGTTGAACCTCAAAGGTTTGACAGTTAAATGTGAAAACAAAGAACCGCAAATCTTGAGACTTGACATCGACCACGAAGGTCCTGTTTTGGCAAGCGATTTGCAATTGCCCTCAGGTGTTAAAGTTATCAACCCTGATTGGCAACTTTGTACTGTTGCTGAAGGCGGCAGCATTCACGCTGAAATCGCAGTAGAAACAGGCAAAGGCTATATTGCAAAAGACGTATTGAAGGGTCACCAAGCTGACTTGCCGATTGATCTTTTGCCGATTGATGCAACATTCATCCCGATTAAAAGAGTTAGTTACCACGTTGAAAACACTCGTGTTGGCGACGTTATCGACTACGATAAACTTACTTTGGAAATCTGGTCAAACGGTAGCATTGATGTAACAACGGCATTGAGCCAATCAGCAAACATCTTAATCGAACACTTTATGCAAATTGCTGCAATCACCGGTCAACCGATGACTCTCAGCACTCCTGCTATCGTGGAAGAAGAAGTTGAAGAAGTTGCTGAACCTTCAATCACAATTGAAGATTTGGAATTGTCAGTAAGAGCTTATAACTGCTTGAAAAGAGCAAGTATAAATTCGTTGCCTGAATTACTTAAAAAATCAGAACACGACTTATTGAACATTAAAAACTTCGGAAAGAAATCTTCAGACGAAGTAATTGAAAAATTACATACTGTCGGATTGAGCTTGCAGCCTAATCCGGAAGGTTTTGACCCCGACGAAATGTAGAGGAAACAATAATGAGACACCAATGTAACAAAAACAGATTGGGCAGAGCCCAAGACCAAAGAAAAGCATTGCTCAGAGCATTAGCAACAGAATTGTTGATGCACGGTGAAATAAAAACTACGATTTCAAGAGCAAAAGCATTGAAACCGTATGCTGACAATCTTATCACTCTTGCTAAAAAAGGTGATTTGAATTCACGCAGAACAGCTCTTAAATACATCTATGACAGAGAAACAGGCAGACTTATGGATGCTGAAACTCAAGCGGTTGTTGAAAAAGCTGAAGAAGGCAAAAAGGTTATGCCGGAAACTGTTTTGAGAAAATTGTTTGCAGAAATCGGTAAACAATACCAAGACAGAAACGGCGGATACACTCGTATCTACAATCTTCCTCCCAGAAGAGGCGATGCTACAAAAATGGCATTAATCCAATTGGTATAATGCGATACGTTCTCGTATTAGAATATAAGGGAACAAACTTTTCGGGAAGTCAAAAACAAAAGACGAAAGTCAGAACTGTTCAGGGCGAACTCGAAAAAGCAATCAGTACATTGACAAAAGAATATACAAAGACAATCTTTTCGGGCAGAACGGATGCAGGAGTCCACGCAAGGGGACAGGTTGTGCATTTCGATTCGGAGACGGATTTCACGAATCCGAAGATGATATATTCGTTGAACGGCTTATTGCCGAAGGATATGAGTGTATCGAAAATCGAGGTCGCAACCGACTTGTTCCACGCTCAAAAGAGTGCGACTGCGAGGTTTTACAGATACCGAATAGTATCAAGAAAACAACGCTCCGCATTTGATGAAGATTGTCTTTATATAAGGGACGGTGTTGATGTCGAGTACATCAACAAGGCACTCGGATTTTTGATTGGGGAACATGATTTTTCTTCTTTCAAAAAGACGGGTTCCGCTAATCCCGCCAAAGTTTGCACTATGTATTATGCAAAGTGTCATCGCAACGGTGATGAAATTTTGATAGACTTGGTTGCAAACAGGTTCTTATACGGAATGGTAAGAACCATAGTCGGAACTCTCCTGTATATGCAAAGAAAATCTTTATGCCCCGAATCACTTAGAGATATTCTTGAATACAGGGACAGAAAAAAAGCAGGACCGGCGGCTGACCCTGACGGGTTGACACTTATGAAAGTGATATATGACAAAAATATAAATATGGAGATGGCAAATGAAAACTTACTCAGCTAAACCTCTGGAAGTTGAAAGAAAGTGGTACGTTATCGACGCTGAAGGCAAAACCCTCGGCAGATTGGCTACCCTTGCTGCAAACATGCTTAGAGGAAAGCACAAACCCCAATTCACGCCACACGTTGATACGGGAGATTTTATTGTAGTAATCAATGCTGAAAAAGTAGTTGTTACAGGCAATAAAGAAACAGATAAGATGTATTATTCTCACACCGGTTATCCGGGAGGATTCAAGGCTGTTGCTTACAAAGATTTGCAAGCTAAAAATCCTTGCGCAGTAATCGAAAAAGCTGTTAAAGGTATGTTGCCTCACAATACTTTGGGTCAAGAACAATTCAACAAACTCAAAGTTTATGCAGGACCTAATCACCCGCACCAAGCACAAAACCCGATTTTACTCGATGACAAGGAGGTTAAATAATGGCTGAAAAAATGTATACTGCAACAGGCAGAAGAAAGACCTCAACAGCAGTTGTAAAACTTGTTAAAGGTAAAGGTCGTGTATTTGTAAACGGCAAAACATTGGCTGCATACATCGGAAACAGACCGGCACTTGAAATGATGATTTTCAGACCGTTGGCTCTTACTGACAACCAAGCTAACTTCGACGTTAGAGTTAAGGCTGTCGGCGGCGGTGTTTCATCACAATCAGGCGCTATCAGACACGGTATTGCAAGAGCGCTCGTTGAATACAACGAAGAACTCAGACCTGTTTTGAAAGCAGAAGGTTTGTTGACACGTGATGCACGTGAAAAAGAACGTAAAAAATACGGTCGTAAGAGAGCAAGAAAAAGATTCCAATTCTCAAAACGTTAATTCGTATTTTTACAACAGAACGAAAACCCCTCATTCAAGAGGGGTTTTTCTTATTTTATTTTTTATATAAAATTGTTTTATGGAAAAGAACGAAAAAGAATACTTTGTGCTTTATACCCCAAACGAGATGAATTTGGCTTATGATTTGTTTGATGATGAGTTTTCAAAAGAGCAAATCTTGAAAGTTTTGCAATCTGATGACGACATCAAAAAGCAGGTTTGTCTTATAAAGTTGCAAGATATTTCGTCAAAAGAAGAGGCAAAAATCCTTGTTTCTGTTTTGACGGGACAATCGGGACCCGTTAGGGAAATTTGTTCTGCAAAAATCAATGATTTTTTGAAAAATGAAGAAATGAGAGATTTCTTTGCAGGGGAAGAAATTCGAGAAATCCTTATGAACGGTTTGAACGATATTATTCCGACTGTTGCGAGAAACATTCTTGAGGTTATAAAGTTCGTTCCTGATTTGGAGTCTGTAAAAAAAGAATTGCTCCAAAGAATTTTGGATATTGATGAGGAAAAAGAGGACGTTGAGGCGCTTTCAAATCATGAGATTATCAAGCAGACTTTTAAGTTGTATTGGTATTTGGAAACTTTGGCGGAGATTGCAGATTTTTGTCAAAACGATGAGGCTTTTGGCGAGGTAATCGCTCGTTATCACTCTCATTCCGACTATACGATAAGAGAAAAAGTTGCGAAGATTTTGGCGCGTGTTGACGGATTTGAAAAATACAAAGAAATTTTGAAAAATGACGAAAATCCTTACGTATTTTCAAAATTGTACTGAATGTGATATACTTCTGGTTAAGGGGTATTCAAGTGTTTTATTCAACTTTTATAAAATTTTTAAAATATTTCGGCAAAGGACATGAAAAGCAACTTTGGCTTATGGGGGTATACACCTTCTTGACCAGTTTGTTTGAATTTGCAAGTGTCGCCATAATTTTGCCCTTCTTGATTATGGTAATTGATCCGTCAGCGATGATGAACAATTTCTTTTTGAGAGCGGCGCAACAGATTTTTCATTTGTCAGGTGAAAAACAGGTTTTTGAATTTGCGGCTTGGGCTTTAATCATAATGATTGTTTCAAAGAACATTTACGGGATTTTCATTATGTATTGGCAAAACAAACTCCTTAAACAATGGGCTTTGGACATCAAGTTGATGTTTATGAGAATGTATTTGTATTCTCCGTTTGAGCAAAATGTTAAAGATGCAGACAGCGAAAAGTTCTTTTCTATGTCGGCGGTTGTTGATAATGTTTTCGACCAATTTGTGTTTAGGGTAATCGTTTTTACGACAAACACTCTCGTAGTCGGTTTAATTTTTGCTTGGATGATTTATTTGCTTCCGCAATATTCCTTGCTTGCGGCAATATTTTTCACCGTTTCGGCATCTTTGCAAAACAAAATTATTTTCAAAATGGCTAAAAATTATGCCGACGAAAAATACAAACTTGAACAAGGTCCTTACGACACGTTGCTTTCCAGCTTGCGTTGTTTGAAGGAAATAAAAATCACAAGTTCGGAAAATTTTTTCTTCAATGTGTATGAAAAAATTTCCAAAAAATTGGTGCCTTTGACAGAAAAAATAAATCTTTTGCCGATAATTCCACAGTATGTTATCGAAATTATTTTCGTTTTGACAGTAATTATTCTGTTTGTCGGCATTTTTCAATCATACGGTTCGAGCAAAGAACAGGTCATTATTGCCTTTGGAGTTGTTGCAATCTGCTTGTTTAGAATTTTGCCCCTTATGTACAAAAGTCAGGTTTGCATAAATTATATGGATATGTACAGAGAATATCCGCCGAAAATCTTTGAACTGTACGATTCTTACAAAAAGTACAAGGATTATATCAGCGAAACTTCGACTGACAGAATTTCGTTTAAAGACAAAATTTCGGTGACGAATTTGTCCTACTCATACGATAAAAAGAACAATGTATTGGACGGGTTGAATTTCGATATTAAAAAAGGCGAATATATCGGAATTATCGGGATTTCAGGCGCAGGGAAAACGACTTTGGTCGACTGCCTTACGGGGCTTTTGCTCGGCGGCGGTGAAATCACTATCGACGGGGTTAAACTCGTTCCCGAAAATATCAAGTCGTATCAGAACATCATCGGCTATGTGTCTCAAAATACAAATACCGTGCTTGGTTCTTTGACAAAAAATATCGCTTGGGGTATTCCGGATGACAAAATCGACGAAAACAAGGTGCATAATGCGCTTCGCGAAGCGAAATTGTACGACCAAATGGCTGCTATGCCAAACGGTTTGAATACATTTATTAATCGTGACGGTACGGGAATTTCGCAAGGTCAAAAACAGAGAATAGGCATCGCAAGAGCGTTTTACAGAAATCCTGAACTTTTGATTTTTGATGAAGCCACATCCTCGTTAGACGTTGCGACAGAACATGAAATTATGGACATTCTTGCCGAAAAGAAAGGCAAAATGACAATGATTGCGGTATCTCACAGATTAAGTACATTGACCCTTTGCGACAAAATTATCTATATGGATAAGGGCAAAATCGTTGATATAGATACGTTTGATAATCTGACCGCAAAATATGCGGACTTCGCTAAATTTGTCGAACTTTCCAATGTTCACAACGAGGACTGATTTAAGAATTTTTGATTTTGATTTATGCATAAAAATAGAGTTGGTCTTTTGACCAACTCTTAAATTTTTGTCTGAAAAAACTCTGACTATTCAGCAGCTTCTTCTTTTGCTGCTTCTTTAGCATCTTCTTCAGTAATGATTTCTTCTTTGATGATTTCTGAAGCAACAACGTTTACGTTCATTTCAGCTTTAACTTTTGAAGTTAATTTGATTGTCATAACGAATGTTCCCAATTTGTTGAGAGGAGCACTCAATGTGATTTCTTTTCTGTCAACTTCAACGCCTGCTTTTGCGAGGATTTCTTCAGCCAATCTCTTAGTTGTGATTGTACCGAACAATTTTCCGCTTTCACCGGCTTTTGCAGCGATTTCGATAGTACCGAAGTTTGTAAGTTTTTCGCAAACTGCAAGTGCTTCTTGGTGAAGTTTTTCTTGTTTTGCTTTAATTCTTGCAAGGTTCTTTTCTCTGTTAGCGATTGCACCCGCAGTAGCTTTTGTTGCTAAATTTTGGGGGAGAAGGAAGTTTCTTGCATAACCGTCTTTAACTTTAACGATGTCGCCGGCTTCGCCGATATTTTGAACGTCTTTTGTTAAAATGATTTCCATTATAATTCTCCTTTGTGATGTTTAGAAGTAAGAAAATCATAGTAAAAACAAAACTATTTGTCTATCAGTAATTTTCAGAATTTAACAAAAATCAAGATTTAACATATTTTTGACAGATTTATTCTTCGATTTTGATAATTTCTATTGTCGGATTACTCAATCCGTTGCTGTTTGACGAAAAGTACCAATTCCACAACTTTAAATCTCCTCCGAAAATGGCGACTCTGCCATCAGGCAAAAGTACAGAAGGCGGAGTAAAAAATGTATGTGTTGCAAATCTGCCTTTTTGCAACTTCTTATTTCCATGTTTCAATGTACCTGTTTTAATGTCATACAGGTAAATATTTTTAAATGACATGATAATTTCAATTTTGCTATTTGCTTCCAGCCCATAAAATAATAATCTTCCGTCTTTAAGTTGTTGGCAATTCATTAGTCGAGATTTGTTGTCTTTGAAAATTTCTAATTTTTGAGAGGTCAAATCTTTTGTGTTTACAATCAAAAAACTTGTTTTGCTTATGGTATTTCCTACATGATATGAGATTAAAAATTTATCCTCAGCAATTCTTCTAATCGGCGAGTTTTCAAAGCCGACTTTTTCCTTAGGAACTTTGACATCAGAAAGTTTCTTTTCTTTTAAGTCATAAACTTTTGCGAAAAGATAACGGTTCGAATATCTGCCAAGTATAAAAATTTTATCATCGTTTATTTTTTCGATGTCTGAAATATCAATTCTTTTATCCAATGTAAGGATTTTATCTTTTACAAATTTATTTGTACGTAAATCATAGATTTCAAAATAATAATTACTTGTACCGTAAATTTTGTGTACAATAACAAATTTATCGTTGCCGATATATTTTATCATGGCTGAATCTATCAAAGGCGATTGAAAGCATTCTTTGCCCGTTGGAACATCTATAATTTTGATAACATTGTTATATTTGCGTTCCTTATGTTTTGGATTTTTTTTAGGTATTTGTTCATAAACCGCTATTTTATTATCATCATATTTTTCAATTTTCCTGTTAATATCTCCATTGATTTTTAAGATATTTTTAGCAGGCTTTAAATCTAATGTTTTTGTGTCATAAAATCTTATAAAATTTTGTAAGTTTGCAACTATGATGTCATCGTTTAACAAAAATGCATTATCTGCGAAATTGTCATATTGTTTTAATTCTGATGAAAACTTAAATCCTTCGGCGCGGTAAATCGCACTTTTGATACCGCAAACAATTACAATTATTACAATTACGGATAAAATGAAAACGGCTGCTATGCGTATGATTTTCTTTAAAATCTCAAAAAATTTTTTCATTGAAACTCCTCTCTGATGCAAAATTTAGTGTCAGTAAAAAATTACGGAACAGGGTCGTAGCCGCCCTCGTTCAAAGGGTGGCAGCGGCAAATTCGTTTTAATCCGAGCCAGCCGCCTTTCCAAAAACCGTATTTAACAATCGCTTGTCTCATATATTCCGAGCATGTCGGGTAAAACCTGCATGTTCGGGGGGTATATTTTGAAAAAAATTGATATATTTTTATTATTAATAATGCCAACTTTTTTAACATTTTAAACCTACAAAATATACTGTTTCAAACTGTCGCCCTTGAAGATTTCAATATCGTCTTTGCCGTGAATGTATATCAGGCAGGAAATTACAGACTTAAATGTCGCAAAATCGGGATACGAAAGTTTTTTTCGCAAGTCTTCAATATTGTCCGACAAAAATTCGGTAAGCATTGTTTTATTCTTGAAAACCAATGAACTGAAGTAATCCAATCCCTCTTTCGTTGTAATGTTTTCAAAATACAAAACGTCAGGGTCTTGAAACTCGATAAATCTCATCGCTTTATCAATGTTAAACCCGATATTTTCGTTGAGTTCTGACTGATGAACCCCTTTGAGTTTATATTTTGCGATAGATTCAATCGTCATATAATTTTTGTTTTCGACGTTCAATTCTTCCAAAATCGAGTAAATCAAGTGCGTTTTTCCGCTCAAAGATGAGCCGCAGACGGGAATTACGCCCGCCGTATTCAGCGCGTTTTTGATATCTTCAATCTGCGATTCCGTAAGTCCGTATTCGGCAAGTTTCTTTGGCGGTTTGTACAATTTTACCAAGATACGTTCGTGTTCCAATGTCGGGAACGCTGCGACACTAGCCGTCAACTGGATATCATCGTCGGTTGTGAAAATGAGTTTCCCCGCCTGTGAAATTTGAGAAACATTCGGGTCTAAGTCGGAGGCGACTTTCAATTTTGACACGAATGCTGCTTCCAACATCGACGGAATTTCGCCTGTCGTAACGACTTCCGACGGTGTTCTGAATTTTACCGCGAGTCCGTTTTCTCCGTGTTCAAAAATTAACTCGTGAATGTCTTCCAAAATTGCCTGTTTCAAAATCGCTCTGATGAGCAAAAGGGTATGTTCTCCAGTCAGGCTGCCTTTGTGCAACTCCTCGCGCCAGTCGTATTTTTCCTCAGGGTCGGTCGCGGAGACTTTGCCGACGCAATCGTCTTTATAATATTTGTCAATTGCCTGCAAAATAGAAGTTTCGGAAACAATTACAGGTTCGATTTCGCAGCCGATTTTGTCCACGATTTTGTCAATCGCAAACAAGTCCAAAGGATCGCTCATCGCGACGCTTAGGCTGTCTTCAATCTTGAAAAGAGGTATCATTTTAAATTTTCTGGCTTCTGTTGCAGAAATATACTTCAAACACTTTTCATCAATGATATAAGTGCTTAACGTCGTTGACGGGAAGTGCAACTTTGATGCCAAAAAGTCAAGCAAGGCTTGCTCTGTGATTAAGCCCTTGTTTATCAATACTTGACCGATATTGTGTTTTTGCGAAATCGCTAATTCTTCCGCTTTTTCCAAATCTTCATACGTTATTAATTTTTCTCTGACCAAGTCGTATTTTAATTTTTCGAGAGTTTTATTACTGACTGACTTTTTTTCCATACTTATCCCAGATATGACTTAACCCTTTCAATTACAAAATTTATGTCAAACGGCTTTGTGATATACTCGTCCGCGCCTGTTTCTTCCCCTAATTCCTTATCCTTTTCCTGTGAACGTGCCGTCAACATCAAAATCGGAATGTCTTTGTATCGGGTATCAAACTTCAAAAGTCTGCTTACCTTATATCCGTTCATAACGGGCATCATGACGTCTAAAATGATTAAGTCGGGCATGATTTCTCTTGCCTTGTTCAACCCTTGCTCTCCGTCATAGGCACAATGACATTCGTAATTTTCAGTTTCAAGCATAAATTTTAATGTTTCGACAATGTCTTGTTCATCATCGACAATTAACACTTTTTTAGCCATTTATAACCTCTTTCAATAATTTTTTTGATTCTTTGATAAGTTTTTCCGAATCACCTGCATCTTCAGGGTAAAATGCTTGTGAATAGTAGATTTTCTTTCCGCTTTTAATGGTTTCGTCGTTCTTTGCAAAGTCCAAAATTCTTTGGATTACAAAATTGAAAATCTGTCTGTTCATTTTTATATCGTAGTAGGAATAATAAAGTCTTTCCTTCGTTTCCGTATAAAAATGTTTTGATTCCGTTGTCTTTTTGAAAATATTTTCGCTGTCCAATTTGTTGATAAACTCTACCAAATAAGGCATTTCGGTTAATTTATTTTCGCAAAGAGTAATAAGTCCGAACGAATTGTTATCAGCGTTTGAAATATCGTGGTGAAGTTGCATTTCAAATCGTTCGTCTTCCGTCAAAACAGGAATTGCGAGGAAAAAGTCAGAGCCTTTTCCGACAATGCTTTCGAAGGCTTCGTGGAATTTGCGATTGTCCTTTCCCATGCATACGATGGCCTTGACCTTCTCTTTCACGAGGTCTTTCAGCACT
>SAMEA104315436__coassemble_1483_pt1 | contig 13832 bp, 17 predicted proteins | sample SAMEA104315436__metabat2_low_PE_043 | metagenome-assembled genome bin SAMEA104315436 (sample SAMEA104315436) | gut metagenome | biome: Monkey gut; feature: monkey-associated habitat; material: faeces | place: China | collected 2013
GTTTTAAACACGACAACTTCGTTGGACTAAAATCTAACCTATATTTTGAGATAACCAAAAATAAACTCTGAAGCAGATTCTTCGGGCGCTGTTGTCTTGGATTTTCGGGTAGTCGATTTTCTTGACTCCACTTTCAGACTTCGTCTTAGTCGTTCCGTCGAAAATCTCCTACTTACGAGTTCGCTCGCTTTGCTCGACTCCACTCTACCGAAAATCCGCCAGAATGACGGAAAAGGGATACGTCATACTGAGGCTTTAGCCGAAGTATCTTTTAATATAGACATAATATTCACAAAGAAATAAATTCATGGTGACAGTCAAGCCACAACCTACGGTGTTTCATCGTACCGAAAATCCGTCAGAATGACGAACGCAACAAAAAAGATGCCTTGAAAATCAAGACATCTTTTTGTTTTAACCTGCAATCAAGTCGCGAGACTTTGCAGCAATCCTTACGCTTTCGCTTTAGGACCTGCATTAACGATTTCAGCGGGCATATTCGGATATTTTGCAGCAAAGTTATCTGCAAACATTTGAGCCAATTTATTTGCTTGTTCGTCGTAAGCCGCTTTATCTTCCCACATTCCTCTTGCATCAAGTTTTTCATCGGGAACGTTCGGACAATGAACAGGGTAATCAACGTTGAATACATCGTGGTGTTTGAATTCGATGTTATCAAAGTCGCCGTTCAATGCTGCCGTAACCATTGCTCTTGTGTAGCTCAACTTCATACGTTTTGCACCTGAAGCAGCGCTTCCGCCTGCCCAACCTGTGTTAACGAGGTAAACTTTTGTGCCGTATTTTTCAAGTTTTTCACCGAGCATTTCAGCGTAAACTGATGCATCCATCGGCATGAAAGGTTCGCCGAACAATGTTGAGAATGTCGGTTGAGGTTCTGTAACACCTCTTTCGGTACCTGCAAGTTTCGATGTGAAGCCTGTTACGAAGTGGTACATTGCAGCGTTTTTGTCCAATCTTGAGATAGGAGGCAATACACCGAATGCATCTGCTGTCAAGAATACGACAACTTTCGGAATGCCGCCTTTTGACGGGATTTGAGCGTTGTTGATGTAGTTGATAGGATAACCTACACGAGTGTTTTCCGTCAAAGAACCGTCTTCAAAGTCAAATTCTCTTGTTTCAGGATCCATAACAACGTTTTCAACCAATGAACCAAACTTAATTGCGTTGTAGATATCAGGTTCATTTTCTGCTGAAAGGTGGATACATTTTGCGTAGCAGCCGCCTTCAAAGTTGAATACGCCATCAGGTGACCAACCGTGTTCGTCATCACCGATTAACTTACGGTTCGGGTCTGCTGACAATGTAGTTTTACCTGTACCTGAAAGACCAAAGAATACAGCCGTTTCATTTGTTTCAGGATCCATGTTTGCCGAGCAATGCATAGGAAGAACATCTTTCTTCGTCATAACATAGTTCATAGTTGCGAATACTGATTTCTTGATTTCGCCAGAGTATTGTGAACCGCAGATGATAATCATGTGTGCTTCGTAGTCGATTGCGATACATGCTTCCGAATTTACACCATCAACTTCGGGGTCACATTTGAAGCCAGGAGCACAAAGGATTGTGTAATCAGGTTCACCGTATTCTTTTAATTCTTCTGCTGTCGGACGAATCAACAATTGGTGAATGAACATGTTTTGGCTTGCCATTTCGTTGATTACTCTGAACTTTTGAGTGTATTTTTTGTCAGCGCCAGCAAAACCATCAAAGATAAATACTTCTCTGCCTTCTAAGTATGCAGTAATTTTGCCTTTAATAGCGTTGAATTTTTCTCTTGAAATCGGACGGTTAACTTTGCCCCAAGCGATTTCGTTGTGAACACCGTCTGTATCAACGATAAATTTATCTTTAGGTGAACGACCCGTGTATTTTCCTGTTGTAACAACCAATGCGCCGTTGTTTGCGAGAGTGCCTTCGCCTCTGCGTAATGCTGCTTCTGTCAATTGAGCAGGAGTCAAATTACGATATACGGCTTTCGGTCCGATAATACCTAATTCTTCAATTCCGTAAGTTTCCATAAACTTCTCCTTTTATGTAATTCTATTTAAAAAAATTTTATGTGTATGTTTCACACTTAATAATATTACAAAAAAAGAAAAAGACCAAGATATTAATAAAAATTTTATATTTCGTCAGAAATTATTTTTGCGGCATAAGCGACAATGTCCCCGCAAGGTCTGGTTTTATAATACTCTTGGGTTCTTTTTGCGGGAATGTAACCGTCAGAATCAAGACCCAAAAGTTCTCGACAGATTATTGTACCGTATTTTTCCTTAAACTTTTCCGCCAAATTCTGAATACGTTTATAATGTGCCGCTTTTGCCTCGTCGTCATTGTTCGAGGTGTAGCCGTATTTCAGCCCAGCAATCATAAAAATAGCGGAAACAGCGCCGCAAACCTCTCTGAGTTTACCCATTCCGCCCCCAAAGGACGAGGAGAGTTTCAACCCTGTTTCAAAATCAATGCCGAAATCCTCGCAAAAAGCACAAAATACCGATTGAGAACAGTTATATCCATCCTCAAACAATTTTTTTGCACGCTTATCTTTGTCAACATTTGCCATAAAAATTATTTAACCGCATAAGTCAGGCTTGAGAAGTTTTTTCTAAATTCTTCCGAGGACAAATCCGTGCTAAATGTCGTGTTCCAAGGATTTACGATAACAATTCTAACTTCTCCTTCATCATTAACGTAAGGTTTTGCACCGTATGCGTGACCTGTCGCGATGTTGTAATCGTGAGTAAGTTCTTCCTCGTTATCAAGTTCAAATTCGGAAGTTGCCGAGAATAGCGCACCGTTTTCGATTTGTTCTTTTACAGCGGCATCAAAATCGTCTTCCTCTGTTTCAATACAATAAGAAGGCATATCAAACTCTTTGAAAATTTCATTTGCAAGACCTGCTTCGCGGTACATTGCTCTGACGTTTTGGAAGTTTTTATTTGATGCTTGAAGTTTTTCTTTCATTCCGTCAAGAACTACACCGTTTTCGTCCTCAACCAATTCAAAAAACGAATCGGCATAAGAATCGTCGTCGTTGCCCACAACATGAAATCTGCTTTCGTCGATTTCAGCCCAGAAGTTTTCAGGGTTTTTAAGAGTTTCATACAACTGATCTTTTCTTTCGAGTTGTTTGCCCATAGCCTCGTCGGTATTTGGGGCTTCCGTTCTTAATTTTCTGTTGTAGTATCTGACATTTTTTTGTTCTTGTGCAATGGTTTTTTCTAAAGTTGCAATTCTTTCATCCCTTGTGAAGCCTGCTGCTTCGGGGATATTACCGCCGTTTTTGAGGTATGCAAGTTCCGCTCTCGAACGGGCAATTCTGTCTTTCGAGCCATGTTTTGCATCGGTATAAAATTTTTGGTCATCTTCGTAATCGAGTTGATTAAAGACCGTGTCGTCAATTTTATCGTAAGTTTGATTTTTTGCCTGTTGGGCAGTTTTTTCGGTACGAACACCCGCATACAGGTGTTCGAGTATTCTCAAACCTTCCGCACCTTTAATATAAATCTTTTCTTGGGGATTGTCTTTTGTTTGTTCTAAAAGTTTGCAATCCTTTGCAACAACAACTTCTTCATGGTTTGGAAGTTTTGCCTTAACATCTTTTCCGTCTTGCTCAAAGCAATCCAAAATTTTCACTCTGGTTTCGGGGTTTTGATACAAAGTATCAAGAGTTGAAACCAAATAGCAGTCGCCGATTTGGCTTTGTCCGACCGCAAATCTTTCTACGGGCGGGAAAAGTTTTATATAAGTTTCTTTGTCAAACTTCAATTGTTTTGAATTTTCATCGTCCGTTTTGATATAAACATTTTTTTCGTCGCCGACATTATAAACATCACCGACTTGGGCATTTTTCACCGCTTCGGCTTTATCAGCATATTTCGGCACAATCAAATCTTCAACGGGAACTCCTTTCACTTTTGCCTGTTGCATAAGTTTGATATCGTTTGCCATATTCGGCTGAATATCCGAATGTCTGCTCGAATAATAAATACTGCGCTTGTTGACCGAACCGTCCTCGATTAAACCGATTAAACCGTTTGCTGCTTTTGAATTTTTATTGTCGGACTTCATCATATTGGAAAGTGCGTCAAACTCATAATCCTCTAAATTTTCCGCAAATGAAGTCTTTTTAAGTGTCTCAAGATTTTGTTTTTGCTCGTCAATAGGCTTTGCGGAAACAAAAATCGCTTTCAAAAGTTGTCCCGACGGATAGGTAGCATAAGTTTTTGTCGGCATGCTTTGATTATCCGCAGCCGATTTTGCTTGTTTAATGCTCTTATTCATCCCGATATTATTGATTTTCGGGATATTTTTACCTATTTCCATCGTGTTTATTTGAAAACCTTTCATGCTATTTATCGGCACAAAGTCAGAGTTCTTTAATGAACTTTTCAAAAAAATGACAATATGATAATATCAAAGTATGGAAATAAGATTAGCAAAAATTGAAGCATTAGATAAAATAAAAGAAATTTACGACTCGGCAAAAACTTTTATGGACAAATGCGGAAACCAAAGCCAATGGATTAACGGCTATCCGTCAAAAGAACTGCTCGCAAAAAATATAACGGACGGCAATTTGTACATTTGTGCCGAAGAAGATAAAATCGTCGGAGTCTTTTGCTTTTTCCAAAATGCCGACGACCCGACATATAGAAAGATTTACAACGGGAAATGGCTCAACGATAAACCTTACGGGGTTATACACAGAATTGCCGTTGTCGAAAGAGGAAAAGGGGTTGCTTCTTTTTGTATAAAATGGTGTCTCGAAAGAATGCCCAACATACGCATCGACACACACAAAGACAATATCCCGATGCAGAAAACCATCCTCAAAAACGGATTTCAATATTGCGGAATTATATTTACCAATAACGGAACCGAAAGATTGGCATATCAGTCAATCGTATAAATTTTTGCACAAAAAAAGAGCGGCATTTCTGTCGCTCTTTTTATTTTTCGATTGAACTATTGTTGCGGTTTTTGCAAGAAATCAGGGATGTCGAGTCTTGTTAAGTCGATTTCGCCTGTTCTGGGTCGCGGAGCATTGCCTTGAAGACCATTGCCTTGCATACCGTTTCCTTGCATTCCGTTACCCTGAATGCCGTTGCCTTGAATGCCGTTACCTTGCATTCCGTTGCCTTGCATCGGAGCAGGTGCAACGTTTTGTGCTTGGTTGTTTGCGGGAACTGCGTTAGCGTTACCTTGGATTAATGAAGGTCCGCCTTGGTTTACTCTTGAGCCACCGAAAATAGCGTTGATATCGAGTGATTTGATACCCTTGTCTTTTTCAACGTTGTTTGCTCTTGATTCAACACCTGTTGCAATAACCGTAACTTGGATTTCACCTTGGCTCATAACGTCTTCGTTAATAACAGCACCAAATGTGAAACTTGCATCGTCCGCAATTTCTTTTTGGATAACTTGTGATGCAGCGTTGATTTCGCTCAATGTCATGTCAGGTCCGCCTGTAACGTTAACGATAACGCCTGTTGCGCCCTTCAATGATGATTCGATAAGAGGTGAGTTAATAGCAGCAGTAGCAGCTTGAACGGCTCTGCCTTCACCGCTTTGAATACCGATACCCATCAAGGCTGTACCGGAGTCTTCCATAATCGCCTTAACGTCAGCAAAGTCAACGTTTACGACACCTGGGAGCGCAACGATATCGGAAATACCTTGAACACCACGCATCAAAACTTCATCTGCCAATGAGAAAGCGTCTACCAAAGTTGCCTTAGGACCGGCAACTTCGAGCAATTTTTCGTTCGGAACAACGATGATTGCGTCAACTTCAGCCTTGAGTTTGCTCAAGCCTTCGTTAGCAAAGTTCATTTTTCTCTTACCTTCAAAAGAGAAAGGCTTAGTAACAACGGCAATTGTCAAAGCGCCCGAATCTTTTGCGATTTTAGCAACAACAGGTGAAGCCCCCGTGCCGCTGCCGCCGCCCATACCTGCCGTAATGAAAACCATATCTGCGCCATCAAGTGCCGCCGTGATTTCGTCTTCACTTTCTTCAGCCGCTTTTTCACCGATAGCCGGATTTCCGCCTGCTCCCAAACCGTTTGTCAAATTAGCGCCGAGTTGGACTCTGTGGTCGGGTTCGGTTTTTGACAATTTAAGAACTTGCAAGTCTGTATTCATAACCCAAAAGTCGACACGTTGCATACCCGTTGTTATCATTCGGTTTACAGCGTTTCCGCCGCCACCGCCGACACCGATAACCTTAATTACCGCCGGACTCAAATCGTCGTCTTTATAATTTTCGTACATTTTTTTAGAACCTCCAAAATATTCGTTCTATTTTAACACCCCTGCCAAAGTGGGTTATCTTTCACTATTTACGGCTTGTCAGGGATATTACAACCATTCTTCTTAACCGTTTTTAATAATATACTATTGAAAATATAAAAAATAGTAAAGCGAAAAAAAAAATTTGCAAAGAAATGTTATTGAAATTTAATAAAAAAATTAAAATTCGTCCAGAAATTCTTTTTTGATTTTAGCCTGAATGTTATTTGCTTTTATCAATTCTTCGCATATTTTTTGATATTTTTGCTCATTAACGACAGTTTTGCCCTCAAAATAGTTAACGAGTTTGTCAACATCCTCGTTAATATTGTCGAGAGTCGAGATGGATTCTCTGATTTTAGCTTGTCTTATTTTCAAAAACAAAAACTCAATAATCGGCAGGTTGAAGAACAAGAGTTTCAAAAAATCCCAAAAGTTTCCTCTCATTTTTCCGTAGAGGTCTTTTTTGCTTATTTGAGAATTTTTTCCGAGGTAATCGCCATCGTAAACGCAAAATTTCGGAGTATACAATTCCGCAGGCGCGGTAGTTTTTGAACTTTCCGCAGGTTTGTTTTTGTCAATCTTATGCACGGGAACATACTGCCCCAACACGGCAGAAGAAACAAACGTTTTGTTTTTTCCAAAATTTTTCTTCTCGGAATTACCCATACTTACCCTCTTGTCAAATACAAGAATACAAGGTTTTTAGAAAAATTTATTCCCTCAAATAAGGTATTTTATTTTTGGATTACAAAAATAACTTCTTCTGCAAAAATATCCGCAAAGACCTTTTTCAGATTAGAGCGAATGACCTTCCCGCGGCGGGTCAAAATAGACTTTGTGATTTTTATGTTTCTTTGTTCACAATAGTCAAAAAAGTCCTTAACCGTCAAAAGGTGGATGTTTGGTGTGTCATACCATTCAAACGGAAGCATTTTGGACTTCGGCATTTTTCCTTTTAGCAGCAAATACATTCTTATTCGCCAATAAGCAAAGTTCGGAAAACTTACAATCCCGTATTTTCCGACCCTGAGCATTTCGTTTATTACGTAATCGGGCTTCTGCGCAGACTGCAACGTCTGATTTAAAACGACATAATCGACTTCCCCGTCCGAAAAATCCGCCAAACCTTCGTCAATATCCCCCTGAATTACGGATAAACCTTTATGGATACTTTTAATTACGTTATCTTGGTTGATTTCAATCCCTTTGCCTTTGACATTTTTTTCGTCAATGAGTTTTCTGAGCAAAGTTCCGTCACCGCAGCCCAAATCCAAAACAGCCGAGCCTGTTTCGACGAGATTTGCAATCAAATCGTAATTCGGGTGTAAACTTTTCTCTTTTTCTTTATCCATAATCAGTTATCCTTTTTCAAGAACGATTTTATAATACCGCTTTGTGTCTTAAATTCAAGCAAGAAAGCATCATGCCCGCAAGGTGACTCGATTTCACAGTAAGAAACATCCTTTCCCGCTTTAACCAAAGCCTTTGTCATTTCTTTTGATTGAGAGGTCGGGAAAAGCCAATCGGACGAGAAGGAAATTATCAAAAACTCACATTTTGCAGGGGCAAAAGCATCTTCCAAAGACTCGTGACCTTCCGCCAAATCGAAATAATCGACTGCTTTTGTGATGTACAAATAACTGTTCGCATCAAATCTTTCGACGAAAGTCAAACCCTGATGTTGAAGATAACTTTCGACTTGAAAATCTATCCCAAAATCAAAATCCGGCTTGTCTTTGTCTTGCAAACGTCTGCCGAATTTTTTGTGCATTGACTCTTCGCAAAGATACGTGATGTGACCAATCATTCTCGCAACGGACAAGCCTCTTTCGGGGTGTTGATTGTCATAATAATCACCGCCGTTAAAATTCGTGTCCGACAAAATCGCGTTTCGACCGACGGCGTTGAACGCAATACCTTGCGCCGTAAGCCTTGTCGTTGATGCAATAACAATGGTTTTTAAAACATAGTCCGGATACATTACAGCCCAGTCAAGAGCCTGCATTCCGCCCATTGAGCCGCCCGCAACAACCATTTTTTTTATGCCCAAAGCATCTACGAGAATTTTTTGAACATTAACCGCATCTTCCATTGTGAAAACAGGAAAATCAAGACCGTAAGGCTTTCCCGTTTCGGGATTTATTGAGGAAGGTCCCGTCGTTCCGGAACATCCGCCAAACATATTTGAAGAAACAATGAAGTATTTGTTTGTATCAAAAGCCTTGTCGGGACCAATCATATTGTCCCACCAACCGCGTTTTTTGTCGTCATCACAGTAATATCCCGCAGCGTGGGCATCACCGGTTAATGCGTGCAAAATCAAAATTGCGTTGTCACCGTTTTCATTGAGAGTGCCGTAAGTTTCGTAGGCAATTTCAATCGGACCGAACTCGCGCCCCGACGAGAGTTTGAGTTTGCCGTCAAATTTATATTTTTTAAGTTCCGTTTTTCCGACAGATTGTTCCATTTGAAATCCTTTTAATTTGAATAATCCCACGAATAAATGCTGCCGCAATAACTGCATACCGCATGATTGTTCATGAAAGTTAAATCGGGAGTAAAAGTGTATCCGTCCACCGTGATTTTTATGTTTCCGCTTGCATCGTAAGAACGCTCGATTTTGCATTCACCCTCGTAATCGGGGCTGAACATCAATTCAAATTTGTCGATTTTCTTACATTTTTTGCAAATGAACATTTTTTATTTGTTCCCTTGTCTGCGGAGTTCGTCCGTTTTTTCTTCGTCAAAGAGTTTGTACAACAGGGTGAACCAAGCACTTCTCATCGGGAGCAAGAACTCGATTACACATAATGAAATTAACATGGAAGAAATACTTGTCGCATATTTTTCCGTGTCGAATAACGACGCAACGTCCAATTCCAATGTCAGAGCAGAATTGGGAACCGATTGCATCATATACTGCGTCAAGTTATCCGACAATTCTTCTATCGGCAAGATATTCAAATACTTTTGGATTGGAAGGGCAATGTATTGCAATAAATTTGCTTTTTCAAAAATGAATACAAACAAAGAGGGAATAAGTATGTATGTCAACAAAAACGACAAGCCCAACAAAAATGAGGTCATTGCAAAATTTCCTTTTATCAGATGAAAACTTCTGCCAAAAACCTGCACGGGAGAAACGTTTTCTTCAAGCATGAATACTTGAAAAACCAAACACAGATATATACAAACAACCCCGAAAGGAATTAATAACAACGGGAAAGAGCCGACCAAGGATAATCCCGCAAGCATCAAGAGAAAAATGCAATATTTTCCGAGTCTTTTTTTCAAAACATCATCGTGTGCGTGCGTTTCGATAGGCTTGTTTTTCATCTTTCCGCCACGAGCAACGAAAACCATAGAGTTAAGAGATGCAAATGCAAGAATGTAGTCGAAAAATGCCTTGCAAAACACCAGAAACCCCGGAAAAACACAGATTAACAACAATAAAAATACTAACGGAATGTTGTCTAAAATCGGGTACTGTTTAATCAAAGACGGTACATTTACAACAAAAAAATAATTTACCGTAAATATAAGTATTAAGCCGATTAACATACCAATTACGGGGAAAGACATGTATTTTAAAAAAGTAAACATGTGATTGCAATAAATGGTAATACCTTCCCAAAATATTTTTAGTGCCAATATAAATCTGTTATCTGATTTTTTTGCCATAATTCTCTTCTTTTTTATATTATAATGTAATTGTTAAAAAGAATTATACACTATGAACACAACAAAAGATACACTAAAAGAATTATTTGCAAGTTTAGACGAAAAAGATTACTGCTCCGTTGCCAATTTTCACATTCACACAACGGCATCAGACGGAAAACTCACCCCGCAAGAAGTTCTTGCGGAAGCTAAAAGTCTTGGCTTGAAACACTTTTCGATATGTGACCATAACACTTTTGACGCTTATAAAAATATCAATTTTGAAGAGGCGCAAGGATTGGTTGTCGGTATAGAATTTGACTGTTGGTACAGGGGAATTTTCTTGCACCTGTTGGCTTACGGGGCAGATATAAACTCTCCCGAATTAAAACCGTTTTTGGCAAAAAATAAAGCCGAAACCGAAAAAGATATCGTCAGAATTTTTGCAAGAAGAAATGTTCCAAAACTCATTGAAGCAATCCATAAAGCAGGAGGAATAGCGGTTTTGGCACATTCTGCATGCTGCTGGACAATCAATCACGAACATTTTGTGAAATGCATGGTTGACATAGGGCTGGACGGGCTTGAATGCTACTATCCGTACCGCAGACACAGAGGTATTATAAAATTCCACACGGCAGCAACAGTAAAGAAGATTGCGGAAAAATTCAACCTTGTTAAAACAGGCGGAACAGACGCTCACGGCAACCTTTCGTAGATTTGCGACCTGTTTTGTCGCTTTTGCATGATAGAATATTTTTGTTAATTAATTGAGGGAAAACATGGATATTATAAGTATTGTAATTGCTGTATTAGCCTTATTTGTCGGACTTTTCGCGGGAATTTTCGTAAAGAAAAACGAAATCGAAAGACTCAATGCCGAAAAATCGGCACTTCAGGAAAAGAATGACGAATTAACCAAAAACATTCAAAAACTTTCGGAAGAGGCTGTTTCAGACAAAACAAAACTCAAAATGCTCACGGAACTTCAAGAACTTGTCAAAAAGGACTTTACGGAAATTGCAAACAAGGTTATCAAAGAGGAACAGAGCGACTTGCGCGAGCAAAACAGAGAAGCGCTCGAGGAAAAATTGAAACCGTTCAGAGAAAATTTTGAACAGTTTAAGGAAAAAATCGAGGATTTTAACAAAAAGGGTGAAATCAACACTACGACAATAAAAGAGCGTGTTGATTCTTTAATAAAAGAAAGCCTTTCCATAAAGACTACGGCGAACGACTTGACGAACGCAATCCGTGCAAATTCGCAGACCAGAGGCGAATTTGGCGAAATGATTTTGGAAAACCTGCTCAAACAGGCAGGACTGATAAATAAAAGAGACGATGAAGAAAAAGGCAATTACGTGACTCAGCAGACCTTCCGCGACATAACCGCACCCGAGGAAAGACCTCGTCCCGACGCAGTTTTGTTTTTGCCTGAAAACAAGAGTATCATTATCGATTCAAAGTGTCCACTGAATAATTTTATTGAGTTTTCAAACAGTCAAAATGAGGAAGAAAAAAACGCACAACTCAAAATGTTTTATAGAGCCGTGTCGGATATGATTAACGAATTGAGCAATAAATACAACGCTTTGGAGGGCTTACATACCCCCGAATTTAAACTTATGTTCATCCCGTTGGAATCCTGCGCAAGTTATATTTATTCAAATCAGGAAATCACCCGCCAAGCGTTATCTCAAAACATCATAATTGTTTGTCCTTCAACACTTTTTGCGACATTGAAATTAATCAGAAGAGTTTGGACGCAAAAGAACCAATCCGAGCACCTCGAAAGTATCTTAAAAACTGCAACAGGGGCATATACGAAACTCGTTACTTTTTTGGAAAACCTAAAAGGGGTGCAAAAGAGTTTCAATACAACGGCAAAAGCCTTTGATGCCGCGTTTGCAACCGCAGAGGGCAAAGGCGGCTTAATAAAGCAGATAGCGGAACTTGAAAAGTTGGGAATCCAACCCAAAAAGAAAATTGATGAAAAATATTTGACTGAAACGGAAGAACTCACAGAGATTTCAGAAAGTTAATACAAAAAAACCCCCGTGTTAAGCGGGGGTTCTTATTACAGGGCTTTAATTCTGTGCCTTTTTAGATACTTCAAAACATCCGATTCATAAAACCTGATAGCATCGGGATACTCGATATAGTCAATCAATTTTCGCTCAACCATTTTATACACCGTCGAACGAGAAATTCCAAGTATTATCGCCGCTTGTTTCGCATCAATAATTTTTTCGTAATCTTCGTGTTGTTGTTTCAAATTGGTTTTCATATTACCTCCGTTTTCTGTGTCGAAACAGTTATATTAACCGAACGACGCATTTGCACAAATTCCAGACTACATGCATGATACATTGCGACCTGAAAAAATTTTTTAATGTATTTTCCGATTTACAGAATTATTTGTTTTTTTTCAAATACCATAAAACCTTATTTCTTATGAAAATTCCGACCTCGTCGGACCTCAAAGATAAATACGGGGGCAAAAAAGAAATATCAATTTTTCCGTGGCTTGTTGTTTTGGGATAAGCCCTGCCAAACTCGTAGTGGGTGAGGACTGTATCGGGCGAAATCGGAATAGCGTATTGCTTGCAGAGTTTTGCACCGACAGAAAACATCTTTTCCAACTGAATTGCGGTGAGGGGAAATTTTGTCGACGAAAGTTTCCCGTTGAAATTTGCCATCCCGCAGACGGCAACCCCGATAGAGCCGGTATTTCCGCCGCCCGTGTGCGCGGCATATAATGCACGACCGAATTGATCGGTTTTGCAAATCTCATTTGCCGACACGGGGAATTTTCCTTTGTACAGTTTTCCATCCTTGTCGATTAAAAAATGGTAATGCTGCAAATCAGCACTATTGGGGTAATTTGAACCACCCGTCCAATGAAAAATTATTCGTTTCATTTTTGATTATTCCTGTTGAAACTGTTGACTGCAAAGGTCATAACGACCTCGTGAATGTCGTTCAGCTTACTTTTAATTTCGTCAATATCCTCTTTGAGATAGTTATGACTTTCGATTGTGGCGAAGCGTTTGGTCAAATCCTCGCTAAAATGAAGCATTTCAGCCTTGTAATTATCTTTTGAAATATATTTCAAACCAATTAACCAATCACAAGCCTTTACGATGCCAAAAAGCCCCAAAGCCGTTAATGCCATACAAAAACAGGCAAAAGTAACATAGTGTTCCATGTTTATCCTTTACAAATACACACCCGCAGAAAAGGCAAAACCTTGTCAGTTCACCTTTTCAAACTCTTTTTGGAGTTTTTCAATCCGCTTTTTTATTTTAATTTTTTGCTTGTAAAAACGGCGAAAAAGGCGCCGTTCGTCCTTATTAAGAGAGTCATATACCAAACGAGCAATCCACATGGTAAATTGACTGTCGGCTGCCATGTACTCGCGAACTTGCCAATTTGCCTGCTCTGCAACATCCGTAGCGGTTTGCAGTTTTCCGCGGTCTTTCAACATAGCCGTTTCGGACTGTTGGATTTTTTGTTGTTTGAACAAATCGCAAAGGCTCTTGAGCGAATCCGAGAGGGACTTTATCATAGTCGAAATGCTTGTAAGCATTATGTTTCACTCTCATTTTTCTTGTTAAAAAATTCAATAACATCTTTGATATCATAAACCAACTCTTTTATGTCGGCTATAACTTCCCTAAATTTGGACATTTTAGCCTCATCTGCGATGATTTCTTTTATAAACGTTAAAACTTCTAAAAACTTGGCCATTGTTTATTTTTCCTTTCTTTTTTTAAAATTAAACAGATGCTGAAACAAGCGGATTTTGTGTAGTGCGAAGCGATAGCGCAGACACGAAGGAACAAAAAGTC
>SAMEA104315436__coassemble_1655_pt1 | contig 12220 bp, 10 predicted proteins | sample SAMEA104315436__metabat2_low_PE_043 | metagenome-assembled genome bin SAMEA104315436 (sample SAMEA104315436) | gut metagenome | biome: Monkey gut; feature: monkey-associated habitat; material: faeces | place: China | collected 2013
TATGACAGAAAAGACAACTCGTCATTCTGAGCCGTCAGGCGAAGAATCTGTTATACAAATCTACTTTGGGTAAATAAAACAAAACAGATACTTCGCTTCGCTCAGTATGACGCTTGAAAGGGTTTTATAGTTTACATTCGCCACCTCTCGAAAAACGATTCACAGGATTGTTTTTCTCGGCAGAGTAAAAATCCGCTCAATATGACGAACGATTATACGTCATTCTGAACCCACAAAGTGGGTGAAGAATCTATTGTCAAATATAGATACTTCGGCTAAAGCCTCAGTATGACGATAGTTCAATTTGCGAGTTCGGGATGACGGTAACAGGTTGCTTATTTCTCTTTTACTTTACTCCATGTTGCAAAAAATCTACATATAGACATATTTGACAATAAAAAAGCACCCCTTTCGGAGTGCTTTTTGTTTTCGGTTAAGAATTAAATTACAAACGAATGTCATCCAATCTTTGAATATCCGTTTTAACTTTATCAATCCAGTTTCTTGCTCTGGGTGATGCTTGTGACCAGTTAACCGCGCAGATACTTCTTTGTACCCATACCAATTTCTTGAAGAATTCGTATTGTGCATTTGATGCCTTGAGTTTTGCTTCGAGGTATGTATCTTGAGCGTCAACTAACTGTGCAACAGGTGCTTTACCCTTGAGGTAATTTGCTTTTACCGTCATATAGTTTTCTTTTGCCGCAAACATTGCTTTGTATTCTTTTTCAATACTGAAGTAGCATGAAAGTGCTTCGTTAATAATCGTTCTGATGTGTTCTTCGATTGTCAACTTAACGCCATCATTCATCGCCATAAGGGCTTTCTTTTCGTTTGAAACTCTTGCGATTTCTGCAAACTTCGTACCGCCTTCAATCGGTTTCCATTGAGCAAAAATACCCAAATATCCGTTTGTTTTTTCCGAGTGAGGCATTGTGATGTTATAAGGAACTAATGAACCTCCTGGTCCAAACGGTACTGCTGTCGGAATAGTTACGTCTTTTGCATAATGTCTGCCGAACAATGATTGATATTGAAGTGTCAATTTTGCATCAGGCAATACAAATTTTTGAATGTACATGCCTCTTTCGGCATTTTTCATTCTGATTGCTGCTCTTAATTTAGCAAGTTCGGGAGAAACATCGTATGCTTCTTGAATGAGCAATTGCGTAAATTGTTCGAGCGCTTCGGGAGTTCTTACGTAGTCAAGAATGTACAAATCTTTCGTGTAGAAAGCAGGGTCGTCAGCCTTCAAAGGTGCAAGCGTAAAGTCTTGGTTTTGAGGTTCTGCGAGAACTTTATTAATCATAACTTTGATGTTTCTGTGTTCAGAATTCATTCTGATTAAGTGTTCTTCGTTAATTCTCAATTGGCTTGCCCAACGCATTGCTTCTTCGTTTCCGCAGTAGCCTAATTTTGCACGAACTTTTGCCATTGCAAGGTTTTCTCTTGATTCGGCAACGTATTCTTCTTGAATTTTGATTGAGTTTTCAAGCATTAACAAGTCGATGTACAAAAGTGCAACGTTGATGCCCATATTTTGCTCTGCAAGTAATCTTTCAGCATAAGCAAAATCTTTTTGTCTGTGTTTAATCAAAATGTTTGTAACCAACGCGGGTGAATAAATCGGTTGGTCGATACCCATTTGGAAGATACCTGTTTCTTCGGGGTAAATCAATGATGATGATGCAGCCCAATCGTGGCTGTATTTTTGCCAACCAACTGTTGTTGAGAAGGTCGGTAACCAATGCAAGTATGCTGATGCAACTGCAGCTCTTGCTGCTTTAATACCGTAACTCTTTTGTTCGATGTCTTTGTTTTGGATGTTCAATTTATTGAATACATCTGACAAAGTGTATTGCGGAACTTGTTTTGAAGAAATGATTTTTGCGTTGTTCAAAAGTCTGAGGTGAGCCTTGTAGCCGACTTTTTCCGCAGTATCTGTATTGATGTACAAAATATCATCTTCGTAGAAGTGCAATTGTTGGTAATCATTTTTTGTTGTTTTACCGTCAAGTACGGCTCTGATGTTGAAAGATGTTGCTTCTGCAACTTTTCTGTCCATATCAAGTGCGCCCGAACCTAACATACAACCGAGTTTTACATCGCTTTCGCCCAATGCTGAGAAGGTCATAATCTTCTTGTCCGAAAGTTTTGTGAACATATCTTGTAATTGTTCAAGTGTCAATGTAAATTGCGGTAAAATGAACGCTGCATCGCAGTCAGCGGGGATTTTTGCAATCGCATTGTCAACGCTGCCGTTTACGGGAACAACTACGAATTTGATGGATTTATCGGTCAACTTTCCGCCGATAAAACTGTTCCAATCTTTGTGAGTTTTGTAGTAGCCTTCGTTCATCAAGATAGCAACCTTATTGTAAGGTGCAATTCTCTTGAATTGTTCAAGTTTTTGAGCAGTTTGTGCAACAGGTGAGAAGAAGCCGTCGCCGAAATCTCTCAAGCCGTATTGGTCAACCGTTACTACAAATTTACCTTGGTGATTAACTTTTCCGATGTATTTGGATGTCAAATAACCCAATGCGACAACGATTGTTGCGTTTGAATGAAGCGCTTTGTCGCAAATCTTTTTCGCTCCGGCTTCCGTCCAGTCTGCTGTGTATACAAGTTCTTTCGGGTAAACCGCGTTGTAATCTTTTGCTACCGATGCGGTGATTGATTTTTTGAAGTTTTCAAGAAAATAATCATTCGCAGGTGAAGGTCCGTCGATTACAAAAGCTATTCTTGCCGTAGTCTTTACGGATTTTGATACAGTAGCCTTTTTAGCAGAATTAGCCGTTGCAGCAACAACAGGCAAATTCATATTAAAAAGAAATATACTGCACAAAATAAGTGTCAATATCTTTTTCATCTGTATTTTCCTTTTCACATTCTTACACACGAATCTCTATTCGTAATTAAAATTTTAAAATAATACATATAGTGCGGGCAATCCCACAACCCCTATTTTGTTACATTTCAGCCGTTTTGCCCTTTGCCTTAATGTATAAATATACAGTATTTAAAATTCTCACTATTTCTCAAAATCCACGGAAACAGACGGTTTTCAAAACAAGCATTAATGTTAAACATTAAAAAAGACCCCTATTTATATCTTAACATTTTACATCCTCTTTTTATACTATACATATATGTATAGTAATGTGTTAAAATTAAATTGTGAACATTTGTAACGAATTTTAAGGAACATGTCAAACATGCTAGCAAAAAAATTTGTATTCGATGTTTCATGCGAACGACAGAAATCAAACTCTGCCCGATGAAGGTCGGACGGAATGAGATGACTGAGCACTAAAAGGGTTCTACCGAACCTACGCAGACGGCAATTCTCAAGGATTGACGGGTGCGGGAGTGAAACGTTCGTAAGAGTGTGGACAAAACGAAAGGCTTATTGCAAGGCAATAAGATGTTTTGAATACTCATAATGCAGAGGATAATATCATGGTAGATACCAGATCTGCGGGAGCATTCGGAATAGCGGGAGCGTTGAACTTCAAGAGCGGCGACATATCAGGCACGGCGGCTAAGACGTCGGATGATAGAGCCGGCAGAGGAACCGAATACTACCGTACAAGAAGAAATAAAGACGAAGATGATAATAACGGTTTTGATAACAACAGATACATGGACCGTAGCGCGCAGCTTAATGCGACACTAAATTCATTGGCTCTGATGAATGTAGCGGGTATCATCAAAAACAACAGGGCGCTAAAGTAAACATCATTAAACACGAAAAAAGGAAAGAATTTATCTTTCCTTTTCTTTTTATTTAAAAATTTTTTATTTTTGTTCGGTCGGAGTTTGTCCGTCCAATTTAGGTTCAATTCCCAATTCTTTAAGCGTTTTGAGGAAGTGTTCCGCTGCTGCTTTTTGAACTTCGGGGGGAACGACTCTCAAAAGTTCAACCGTTTTTGAAATAACGGGGTCTTTGTCATACCAACGGTTTCCGTTCGCAGGACGAACCATTTCGTAAAATTTATCAATTGTTTCTTTAGAAACTTTTTCTTCAATCTTTAAAAGGAACACCTCAGCTTGAGCACGCAATTCCGTTTGGTAATCGCGCAGGATGTTGATTACCTGTAATAACACGGGATCGTGGTCGTACCATCTTTTATATTTTGGTTGTTCCATTAAGATTTCCTCGTACTTTGTCTGCGACGATATCTTTTTCATCGCTGATTCTTTCAATATCTGCACCGATTGCTTTAAGTTTCGGAACGAGAAGTTCGTAACCTCTGTCGATGTGGTGCAATTCGTCAATTGTGCTGTAACCTTCCGCCATTAATGCTGCCAAAACCAATGCAGCACCCGCTCTGAGGTCACTTGCTCTCAAGTTTGCGCCTGAAAGGCTTTCAACACCTTTAATTAAAGCGTGATTTCTTTCTTGGTGAATATCTGCGCCCATTTTGCGCAATTCGGGGACTTGCATAAATCTGTTTTCGTACAAACTTTCGGTTATAATACTAACACCGTCTGCAACGCTTAACAATGCCATACCGAGTGATTGCAAGTCGGTAGGGAATCCGGGGTAAGGTTGAGTTACGATATTAATGGCTTTTAATCTTTGATTGCAACTGATTTCAAAAGCGTTCGGTTCAATCAATTTGATTTTTGCACCCATTTGGGTAAGTTTTGAAGTATAGAAAGTCAAATGTGACGGATTGACGTTTCTTACAATACCTTTACCGTGAGTTCCGATAAATGCAGCCATGTAAGTTCCTGCTTCGATTCTGTCGGGAATGGTTGTGTATTCCACACCGTGCAAATCTTCGGGTTTTACACCGTTGATAACGACTTCTGAAGTGCCTGCGCCTGTGATGTCTGCGCCCATTGCATTCAAGAAGTTTGCCAAATCGACGATTTCAGGTTCTTGTGCAGCGTTTTGTATTCTCGTTGAACCTTCAGCCAAAACTGCTGCGAGCATTAAGTTTTCTGTTGCGCCAACTGACGGAATGTCCAAGTAAATATCTGTTCCTTCGAGTCTTTCGGCGTGTGCGTGAACGTAACCGTTTTCGATTTTGATAGTAGCGCCGAGGCTTTCAAGTCCTCTGATGTGGAAATCCACACGTCTTTCACCGATTGCACATCCGCCGGGGAGTGCGACGATTGCTTCTTTGCATCTTCCGACCAAAGCGCCGAGAACGATGAATGATGCTCTCATTCTGCTTACAAATTCGTAACCTGCTACGATGCTTGTTAAATCTCTCGCGTCAATAGTTACGCTCTTTTCTACTTTGTCGTAGGAGGTTTTTGCGCCCAATTGACCGATAACGCTGAGCATAATGGTAACGTCTGTTAATTCGGGAACGTTATAAATCTTGCTGACATCTTTTGCAAGCAATGCAGCAGCCATCAATTTAAGTACGGCATTTTTTGCCCCGCTTATTGATACTTCCCCGTACAATGGGTTTTTGCCCGATATTACAAGTTTATCCGTCACTTTATGCCTCAAAAATTCTTTTGCTAATAATAATGATACTATACGGTAACATTTTAAGTCACAATTGTAAATAAATGTTACTTAAATTCCCCTCGTCACAAATGTTTTTTTTCACGATACAAGACCGCATAAAACTGTAACACTAACATTATCGCTGTTTAAGTTAATATTTATATCCTTTGTATAAATGATTTTTGAAAAGTGTGTTATAATGAGTTCCCGATTAAAAATGTTGTGTTATTTAATATAAGGAAAGCCAAAATGAACAATGAAGAATTATTGAAAAAAGCGGCAGAAGTAGCAAAAAATGCTTATTGTCCTTATTCTAAGTTTAATGTAGGTGCTTGTGTAGAGTATGAAAGCGGAAATATTTACGTAGGCTGCAACGTTGAAAACGGCAGTTATACAGTCGGTATTTGTGCGGAAAGAAATGCTATTTCCACGGCAATTGCAGCAGGCGAAAAGTCAAAAATCAAGAAAGTTGCAATTTATTCTCCGAACACAAAATTGTGCTGGCCTTGCGGTGCTTGCCGTCAATGGTTCTCAGAGTTTGAACAAGGTCAAGATATGAAAATTATCGTTGAAGACAAAGACGGAAGTCCGATTGAGTTTACGGTAGAAGAACTTCTTCCCCACAGATTTGAACTCATCCCTTAAACTCAAAGACAAAAATTGAGCGGTATGCTATAATTGTTTTGCAATTCAGGAGAAACTGTGCAAGAACAAGATATAGATTTTGAAAAAATTAAAGACTGCTTGCTTCAATATAAGCAAGCAGATAATGCCGTTCGCAAAAACGAGTTGGAAAATGAAATCATTATCGAATCCGTTCCGCTTGTTAAAAAAATAGCATTGCATCTTGCGAGAAGAAGTACCGACCCGATTGAAGATATTCTTCAAGTCGGTGTTTTGGGGCTTATTAAGGCTGTCAAAATGTTTGATTCTTCGGTAAGTAACAATTTCAAAACCTATGCAACGTATTTTATCACGGGGGAAATAAGGCATTACCTCAGAGATAAAGCCTCTATGATTAAAGCGCCCAGAGAAATTTACGAACTCGCTTACAGGGTAAACAAAGTGCTTTTGGAATTTAAGGATTCGGACGGAAATTTGCCGACGGAAAACGAAATTGCGAAGGAACTCAAAACTCCCGTCGGAAAAATCAGAGAAGTTATGGATGTCGAAAGACGCAGACACATTGTGTCTTTGGATCAAATTTTGTCTTATACGGATTCTGACGGGCAAACTCTGTCGGAAAAAATTCCGAACACAAATTACAGCACAATGTCAGAGTATCAGGAAAATAAAATCATGCTGACCGAGGCTCTTGCGAAACTCGAACCTGATTTGCAAACGGTTATCAAGTTGAACTTTTTTCAGGATATCAGCCAAACAAAAATTGCGGAAATGCTCGGTATTTCTCAAATGCAGGTTTCCAGAAAAATTAAAAAAGCATTGAAAAAAATGTTTTCAATAATAAATGAAGAACAGGAAATTAAAAAATGACGGAAGAACTATTTAACGTTTGCGGAATATTCGTTTTTGTTATCGGACTTTGCATAGGCAGTTTCTTAAACGTTGTTGCGCTCAGAGCATTTACGGGCGAATCAATCGTTTTGCCCGCGTCAAAGTGTCCGAAATGCGGCGCAAAAATCAGACCTTATGACAATATTCCCGTGTTATCGTGGCTTATCCTCGGCGGAAAATGCAGAGATTGTAAAAATTCAATCAGCATTCAGTATCCGATAGTAGAATTTATTACGGGTATTGGCTTTTTAGGCTTTTATTTCCATTTTTCAAAGTTCTTCATTGATACGGATATAATTTGGCGAAACGCAATCCTTTTGCCGTTTTTCTTGATATTATTCTGTTTGGCGATTGTAATTTCGATTACGGACATAAAAGAAAAAGTCGTTTTCGATGTGCATACGATATCGCTTGCGGTTGTTATTGTACTTTTCCAATTTATTGGCGGAAATTTCAAAGAAGCAATCATCGGTTTGGTCATCGGTGCTTTGTCCATGGAAATTTTATCGGGCATAAGTTGGCTTTTGGTTAAGAAAAGAGCGTTCGGTACGGGTGACAGTTATATTGCGGCATCTATGGGCGCGCTTTTGGGTGCGAAGATGTTTTTTGTCGCATTGGTTGTTGCGGTTGTTATTCAGGCGCTTTGCATAATTCCGGCCCTTATCAAAAAACTTTATGTCGGCGGAGAATACAAAGTTTTGGTTACTGCTGCAATGTTTATTGCACTCGTCGGTTTTTATAAATTGCCGTATTTTACAACATTGTCGAACGAGATTTTAGAATACGTTTTTGTAATATTGATGACGATTGTCGGATTTTACCTTTGCAGGTTGATGCTGACGATTAAATCTCTCAAGGAAAACCCCACATATTGGCCGTTTGGTCCGAGCCTTTTGATTGCAATGTTTCTGACGGCATTCTACGGCGGAATTATTGAGCATTTCTTCTATACGTTAATGTAAAAAATTCGTATCGTAGGCAGGGTCTTGATTCAATAAAAAGTAAAAACCACGACTTAAAATCGTGGTTTTTTAAAGTTGTTTTATGGTTTTATTTTTTACTCAGCCTTTGCTTCTTCTGTTTTTCCGGCTTGTTTTTTAGCATCCATTTGCTTTTTGCGTTTTCTTCTTCTCATTAAGTCCGTAAACGCTTCCAATCTTGTGATATATCCTGCCTTACCTGTTTGTTCGTCCATAATCAATGTCAAAATCGGGATTTCGCAGTTTTCTCTCATTGTCGGGAAAATATTTTGTGAAACGATTTCGGGCATGCAGGTAAACGGGCTGACGTGGATAATTCCGTCGATTCCTCTTTGGTCTGCGTAAGCAACGTCGCTGATTGATTCCAAAGAGTCACCCCCGATATCTCTCATAAGATATGGTTTTGCAAGTCTAAATGCTCTTTCCAAGTGAGTTTCGCCTTTTTTGAACCATTTCGGAATGATTGCATCTTTCAAGAAACTTGAAACAGTAAGGCTTGTTCTTGTTTGAACACCCATTCTGCCAAGTTCGCGGTTAATATTTTGGTTTGAGAAAGGATCAAGAACGATATAAATTTCGCCCGTGATATCAACGTAGAGAACGTCTCTCTTTTCGTCGATTTCGGTTTCTTTAATCATTCTGATTGTTTCTTTTTCGGCTGCTTTAAGTTCCTTAATCGAACGAGATTTGTCGATAAGTTCCAAACCTTTGTTGAAGGCTTTTTCCGCCGTGCCGAAATGGACCTCTCTTGCTCTGTAATAAGAAAGCACAGTTGCAATTCTGTCCAAAGCGAAGATGTATTTTATAACCGTGTATATTGCAGATACAATATCGAAAATGCTTGCTTTCGGATTTGCTTTTTTGAGGTAGTCATACATACCCTTAAATCCGTCATACAAGGACATTTCGATATATCTGTTTTCGTAGCCTAAGTCTTTTAAAACATTCTCGATACATTGACCGTATTCGCCCAAACGGCAAATTCCGGGAGATGTAATCATTGAAACATAATCGGCACCGCCTTCTAAAGCTTCAATGAAGTTTCCGAGAATAAGTTTGTAGGGCAAACAAATTGCCTCAGGAGCATATTTTGCACCCAAGGACAATGTTCGTTTGTTTGAATATGGCGGAACGAAAGCCTCAACTCCCAGTTTTCTGAGAGCCGCTCTCCAAGCATACGAGACAGTTCCCATATGCGGAAATGCTATCTTCTTCTTTGTTTCTGCCGCCATTAATATTTACCTATACTTTTAAAACGTAACCGCCGTTATCAGCGTTGAATAATACGTCTTGATTGAGTTTTTGTCTTAAATTTTTGATGTATTTGTAAACGTAATCTCTGGGAAGTTCCAAAAGGGCTGCCATATCTTTTGCGTATACAATTACACCTTTGTTTTTCAATAAATAATCAAAAATCATTTGCTCTCTGGGAATAAGAGGTTTTTTGAATGTTATATCCGCACAATCCAATGCAACAGATACTTCTTCTTTTGTTGCAACGGGTTTTACAGGAGTTTTCTTAACTTCTTTAACTTCCTTAACTTCTTTTATTTCTTTGACTTCTTTTGTTTTCTTAACTTCTTTGTGGACAGGAGCAACTTCTTTTTTTGTTTTCGGTTGTTCTTTGTGTTCAAACATCGTTTTTAAAGTAATAGTTTGTAATCTTTCGCTGGGTGCTTGATATTCCGATGTTTGCATAGAGTTAAGCGAGTGAGTCATTACCTTATCTATCATATCGTTGGTTTCTTTTTCGCCTTGAATGACTTTTCCAAGTCTGGCTGCATATTCTTCCAACGTAATTCTTTCAAGAGAACTTCTCCATTGACGAACTTCTTCTTTTGTAAGATATTCCGGCATTCCGTACTCTCCTTGACTATTCTATTATATATATTTGCGGACGATTTGAATAATATCGCCGCTACCAATCTAACCTTAATTACAATAGCATAATAAAATTTGAAAATCTCAAAATATTTAGTAAAGTAAAGATTTTTTTTTATGTTTTACAATTGAAAAAAAACTCTTTACAGGATATTTTTTTGAGATATTTTATCCTTTTTTCAAAAATATGGTATCGTAAATATATTATTTAAAATTTGTTATTGTTTGCAGGGTCATTATGGAAGTAAAAACAACCAAAACAGTCAAGTTTCTATCAATAATATTTATACTTTTGACGATAATTCACATTTTATACGCTACATATTCAATGCGCGGATTGTATTTGGACGATTTATTTTTGATGACCAAAATGCTGGATAACATTTCGTTGGGTCGTTTCGTTATTTGCAATGATTTTGACCACCCAAGATATGTTATGCAATTTCTTCAACAAGCCCCCGTTATGTTCGCCGGAATTGTGCTGAAAATCAGCAGTAAAAAGGCTCTTATGATGCTTCATTCCCTGTTGTGCTTCGGCATTCCGCTTATTGCACTTTATTGGAATTACAAACTTACGCAAAGGACGAAACAATGGGCGATTTTGTTCTGGAGTGTGGTTTCTTACGCGGCAATGATTTTGTTTGCACAAATATTTCCTTACGTTGAATCTTTTACGGGAATTGTGTTCCAGTTTGTGCTTTTGAACTATTTGTTCGGAAAAATTCATTATACAAAACGGGATAAAATCGGGATATTTTTCCTTTTAATTGCAATGTTCGGAATTTACGAATATACGATAATTTTGGGCGTTTTGCTCTTTATCGGTACTTTTTTCACGTTATTCGACGAGGAAAATCCCGACGACTTGCAGATGAAACTCGTAATCGGGGCAGGTTCTTTGTTTGCATCGGCATATACGATATTTTTCGTTATCCTTAACAAACACGAACATTCGGACGGAATAAGATTTTTCAAGGAAATGTTTGATTTTATACCGCATACTTTCGATTTAAACTTCGGATTATTCGTTATCACGGCTGTTTTGCTCTGTCTTTTAATATTCAAAAAAGGAAAGTTGAAACTTTGGCAAACCTTTGCAATCGGCTTGATATACGTTGCATATCTTGCGAATATGGTGACGGATTTGAATACCTATCTTGTTCCTATGTGGGAAATTCACATGAGAAGTATTCCGTGTTGGGCAATGCCTGCGATTTTTGCAGGGATTGTTATTTACAGATACTTCAAAATGTCCGAGCAAAAAGAACTTATCAACAGAGCCTATGTGCCTGTTCTGTTTTGCGGAATAGTTTTGACCTGTTGGCAGATGCTTCATACTTATTATTGGAATGAAAATATTAATTATATAAGAGAAAAATTGGATAACTGCGGGGCGCATATATACGTTCCTGCGGCAGATGAGGATTTGAGCAGTTTCTTTAACGAAGATTTAAGACGATATATTTGGGCAAACGGCTATCCTGCGCTTTCAATTTTGTCTAATAAAAAATATAAGACCAAGGCATTTTTATTCCCGCCCGAGGAAACGAAAAGTCCGGCGGATGAAACTTATTTGTCTCATATTTGGGTTTCAAAGGAAAAAGGAATTATCTCTATCCCAATCGGAATGACTTTGAGTATCCAAAATAAATTTTGGGATTTGTCGGATTGCGTTGACGAAATGGAAAATTATATTGAGTCAACGGGGGTTGAAACTACAAAGCCCGAAAATCCCGACGATATTCTCTATCCGTAAAAGTAGCAATAAAAATAAATGCGAAATAAAAAAGGACGGTTTTGATGCCGTCCTTTTTGTTGCTTGAAGTTATGATTAAGGTCTCAATCTGTCCATAAGTCTCGGGAACGGAATAGTTTCTCTTACGTGAGAAAGTCCGCAGAGCCAAGCGACAGTTCTTTCGATACCCAAACCGAAACCTGCGTGAGGAACAGAACCGTATTTTCTCAAATCCAAATACCAGTCGAAAGTTTCAGGATTCAAGTTTTGTTCTTTTATCTTCGCCATCAACTTATCAATACTTTCTTCACGTTGACCGCCACCGATGATTTCACCGTAACCCTCAGGTGCAATCATATCAACGCATGCAGCCTTGCCGTTTTCTGCTTGCTTGAAGTAGAAAGCCTTGACGCTCATCGGATAATGGTGAATCATAACCGGTTTGTCAAATTCTTCAGAAATAAGAGTTTCTTCATCTCCGCCAAAATCTTCACCGTTCGGAGTATCGTTACCCTTTTTATGCAAAATTTCAATTGCTTCATCATAAGAAATTCTCGGGAACGGACGTTTGATATTTTCTAATTTTGAAATATCACGTTCCAAAGTTTCAAGTTCGGGACGGCAATGTTCAACGACTTG
>SAMEA104315436__coassemble_1714_pt1 | contig 11653 bp, 9 predicted proteins | sample SAMEA104315436__metabat2_low_PE_043 | metagenome-assembled genome bin SAMEA104315436 (sample SAMEA104315436) | gut metagenome | biome: Monkey gut; feature: monkey-associated habitat; material: faeces | place: China | collected 2013
TTTTAGAAATAATCTCAGACAGATTCTTCGGTCTTTTCAAGACCTCAGAATGACGGAAAAGGTGTCGTCGTCATACTGAGGCTTTAGCCGAAGTATCTTTCTTTTATAAAATTTTTTGTTGGGTCTTGACCCAACTTACAGATTAGAAAAACAATATTATTTTTCAAAAAACTTACATATAGGGATATTCAATGTTTCTGCAATTAAGACAAGTCTTTTCAAACTTGGTGTTTTCTTTCCCCGTTCGATTTCTGATAAATAGTCAGTAGAAATATTGCAAAGTTCACTAAATTGTTCTTGCGTTAAATTTTGCTCTTTTCTGTATTTTTTGATATTTTCCTGTATCAATTTAATCGTGCTATTTGTCATACAAATAATTATGTGTTATATTTATGTTTGCATTAACAGGCAAATAGCACGGATAAGAGTGAAAAAGACAATACTAATCGACTTAGACGGAGTGTTGAATGAGTACACTGGATTTTTTGATGAAAAATTTATACCTCCAATAAAGTTCGGGGCTAAAGTTTTTTTAGAAAGATTAGCCGACTGTTACGAGATAAAATTATTCACTACAAGGAATAAAATACTTGCATCAAAATGGTTAGTTGATAATAATCTCGATGAATTGATTAAAGATGTCACAAATATAAAAGAACCGTGTTGGGTTTATGTCGATGACAGGAATATAACATTTGACGGTGATTTTGATATTTTAAGAGACAAAATCGATAATTTCAAACCTTATTACAAATAACTTTTGAAAGAAATTCTTTATGTTATAATTCATAGAGAAATCGAGGAAATATGCGTTTAGACAAATTTTTAAAAGTTTCAAGGTTGATAAAGCGAAGAACGGTTGCGAATGATGTTTCGGACAAAGGCAGAATTTTTGTCAACGGAAATCCTGCAAAGCCCGCAAAGCAGTTGAAAGAGGGCGATGAAATCACAATCGTTTACGCGGGTGGCGAAACGGTTGTGAAAATTGTGAAAATCCCGACGGGAAATGTCTCTGTTCAAGAGGCATCAACGCTTTATACCGTAATAAAAGATTTCAGAGAAAATAAATAAAAAGACAAGACCCGAAAGACTTGTCTTTATTGTTTTGTAAAAAGCTGGTAACGGGATTTGAACCTGCGACCTACTGATTACGAATCAGTTGCTCTACCGACTGAGCTATACCAGCGTTTGATTTGATTATATTCAATAAACAGTTTTTTATCAAGTAACAATCTTAATCGAGAGAGAAAATATCTTGCAAATCCGCGTAGCTGAGGCTCTTTCCGATATTTCTGTCAACAGAAATTACCGAATCCACAAGGTTTCTCTTTCTTTGTTTGAGTTTTTGGATTTTTTCTTCGACAGTACCTTTCGTGATAAGTCTGTAAACGAAAACCTTTTTCGTTTGACCGATACGGTATGCTCTGTCTGTTGCCTGATCTTCGACGGCGGGGTTCCACCACGGGTCGTAGTGAATTACGTAGTCTGCGCCCGTAAGGTTCAAGCCTGTTCCGCCCGCTTTCAAACTTACGAGGAAAATCGGTATTGTCGGGTCGGAATTAAATCTTTCGACAATTTCGCCGCGGTTTTTAGTGCTGCCTGTCAAATATTCGTGTTTAATGCCTTCACGAACGAGCCAAGCCTTAATGATATCAAGCATATCGACGAATTGGCTGAACAGCAAAACTCTGTGTTTTTCGGCGATAATTTGTTCAAGCATAGATTTTAATTGTTCGAATTTTCCCGAGTGAATTTGTCCTTTTACGCCGTCTTTGTCGTAAAGTTTCGGATGACAACAAATTTGGCGCAAACGCAATAATGCCGAGAAAATCGACAATCTGCTCTTTTCCAAGCCGTTTTGTTCGATAGATTTGAAAAGTTCTTCTTTCGTGCTGTCCAAAACTTCGAGATAGAAATCTTTTTGTTCGGGTGTAAGTTCGCAGTATGCGATGTTTTCTACTTTATCGGGCAAATCTTTTGCAACATCGCGTTTCATACGTCTCAAAATGAACGGGTAAATCTGCGATTTCAAACGTTTTTCGACCGTTTTGTCGTCTCGTTCGGTAATGGGTGTTACATATCTGTAATTAAATTCATTTTCCTCAAACAAAAATCCGGGCATCAAGAAATCGAATACCGACCACAATTCTTCGAGTTTGTTTTCAATCGGAGTACCCGAAAGTGCCAATTTGTGCGTAGAATTGAGTTTCTTAACGCTTTGAGCCGTCATACTGTCGGCATTTTTGATGTTTTGTGATTCGTCGAGGATGATATATCTGAAACTGTGCTTTTGAAGTTCGTCAATATCACGTCTTACCAAGGCATAACTTGTGATTACGACGTCGTATTTTTCAATATCCTTGAAAAAGTCTTTACGTTCGACGCCCGCGAGCTTCAAGCATTTCAACCCCGGAACGAATTTCTGAATTTCGGATTCCCAGTTGAATACGACCGAAGTCGGGCAGATTACCAAGTTCGGAGCACGCTTGTCTTTTTCCTTTGCTTTTTGCAAAAGGGTTAATGCCTGCAAGGTTTTTCCAAGCCCCATATCGTCGGCCAAAATACCGTTTAAGCCGTATTGGTACAAAAACCACAACCAGCCGAAGCCTTTTGTTTGATATTCACGGAAGTCCGCATTGACGCCTTTCGGCAATGTTGCACTGTCCATTTCCGAGAAAGTCGAAATTTGTTTCCAGAATTTCGAGAATTTTCTGCTCATTTTAAGTGTCATTTTGAGGTTCTGCATTTCGGAAACAATGCCTGCGCGGTAAGTCTTTACGACGTATTTGTTTTCGTCGTTTCGATAAACGTCGATTGTGTTGAAAGACTTCATCAATGAGAAAATTTCCTGTGACGGAAGTTCGACAAAGCCCTTTGAATGAGCCTTGTAATACTTGTTATTGTCCAAAACGAGTTCGTATAATTCGTTAAACGGAATAATTTCGTCGTCGATTTTTCCGTAAAGTTCAATAACAAAACTGTCTTTTGATTCTTCGCAAAAATCCAAAGATGCACAGAGTTCAAACGGTTTCGGCGCGAGTTGGAAAAATGCCATGTTGTCTTTTTCTTCAAAAATCCAATCATCACCCGCTTGTTTTTTATAATAATTGTAAAAATCAATCGCGTTTTCTTTTTCTAAAGCCAAATTGTTTGTTTGCATCGGAGCAAATTTGCAAGCCAAAAGCATCTTGTAAGCCTGATCTTCGTGCAATCGGTTTCGTCTTACCCAATAAAGCAAATCCTCTTTCGGCTTTTTGACCGTGACGTAAGCGCTCTTATCCTGCTTGCTGTAAGGAACTCTCGTTCCGTCGTAATCGAACTCCAATGAGGCTTTCAACGAACCGTCGTAGTCCAAGCCCAATGTAACGATTTTGAGCGGATGACTTTCTTCAAGCGTCAATTTGTCAATAACGGGCGCTGTTTCCACCTCTGTAATTTTCTTTAATTTCGGTAATTCTTCGTAAATGAATTTTGCACCTTCAGCATCTTTTACATCGGTAAATGATGCTTTTGTAAGGTTTTGCGGCAATTCGGAAACGGCAATATTTGTCGGGAAAATAATGTTCTTATATCTTCCCCATTGCAATTGTCTTGAAAAATATCTGACCTCTTCAAACGGTAAGATATCGTCTTTGTCGGGTCGTTTCCAGTAAAGTGCAACAAGTACGTTGCCGACCATTGAAAAATTAACCGACAAGCCCAAAGTCCAAATGTCATGAACGAATTGCAATCTTGCTTTTGTCTTTCCGTCAATTACTTCTTCTGCCTTTGACATAAGTTTGAAAAACGGGTCGAACTTCAAAATCGGAATGTCGTACCAGCCTGCTTTTTTGTCCAATCTTGAACTTTGCATAAGCATTTTGAAGATTTCGACGTTTACTTTTTGGATGAAATTCAACTCAAAATTCGGTTCGTTTTTTTGTCTCTCAATTAGTTTTTTTAAGACGTTTTCCAAATCTCTGATAACTTTTCCCGTTGTTCTGTCCATAACAAGGATTGAGAAAAAGTTTTGTCGTCTTTTCGGGTTAAAATGGAAAATGTATGAGCCTTGCGGATTTGTGCAGGGTTCGGTTTGCTCGTCCGAAAGGTCAACTGGAATTTTGTATTTTTTTTCTACATATTCGTCAATAAGATGTTTGTCTATCGCCGTTAAACCAAGTGCTATTGTGTGTTTGCACCATTTTTCTTCCAGCGGGCATGAACAACTCGGAACGATTTCGTTCTTTTTAATCGACAAAGATACGTCATAATGGTCTTTAAAGTTTCCTTTAACTTGTGCCTTTATTACATTTCTGGACATAGTGACGTTTTCAACGAGTTTTTTTTGATAAACTTCGTATCCTCTGCGCCAACTTCCGGGCTTGGCATTGTCTTTCAAATACTTGTGGTTAAAAGAATTACTCATTCGCTGTTTTCATTATTCCTATCCAAACCCGACAAACTGATTTTACAGTTGCGGATAGGTTTTCCCTATGTTTTGATTATACACGCTGAATTTTAAAATCAACATGTTTGCAAAGATTTGTTACTAAAATCGTTGCCGTAAACCGTTTTTAGTTCTTTAAAACGACTGATTTATTCTACGGTTTATTCAATCTTGTATCAAGGTAAATCTTCGTTTCTTCAACAACAACGCTTGAAAGAGCGATAAGCGCAATCAAGTTCGGAATTGCCATTAATCCGTTTACGATATCTGCCAAAATCCAAATGACGTCGAGTTTTAAGAAAACACCCATCGCAATCATTATGATAAAAATTATTCTGTAAGGGGTTATTCCTTTTATGCCGAAAAGATAAACGCAAGCTCTTTCACCGTAGTAATTCCAACCCAAAATCGTTGTGAATGCGAAAAGTACGAGAGAAAGTGTGAGAAGATAACTTCCCCAATGACCCATACTTTGGACAAAGGCTTGAGTTGTCATTGCGGCACCGTTTGTGTCACCCGACCAAACGCCCGTTAATACCAAAACCAAACCTGTCATTGAACAAATTATAATAGTGTCGATGAAAGTTCCCGTCATTGAGACTAAACCTTGCTCTGACGGATAGTTTGTCTTTGCGGCAGCGGCTGCGATTGGTGCGGAGCCTAAGCCTGCTTCGTTTGAGAAAATACCTCTTGCAACACCGCTTTGCATTGCGAGCATTATTGTTGAACCTGCAAAACCTCCGACGGCTGCCGAGCCTGTGAATGCATCTTTTACTATCAGGGTGATTGCATCGGGTATTGCAGAAATGTTTGAAAGTATTATAAATAGTGAACTTGAGATATATAAAACTGCCATAATCGGTATTAATTTTGAAGAAACTTTTGATATGTTTTTCAAACCGCCGAAAATGATTGAACCGACGATTATTGTCAGAACAATATTCGTTGTTAATTTTGAGACGCCGAAGGAGATGTTTACGCTGTCGATAATTGCGTTAACCTGCGGGAAGGTGCCTATTCCGAGAAAGGCGACGAGCATTGTTGCAAAAGCAAAAAATATCGCCAAAGGCTTGTATTTTTCGCCCATTCCTCGGCGGATGTAGTACATCGGACCGCCCGCGATTTCTCTGTTTTTGTCGAAAGCCCTGTATTTGACTGCGAGAACGCCTTCTGCGTATTTTGTTGCCATACCGAAAAACGCTGCAACCCACATCCAAAATAATGCTCCGGGACCGCCCATTTTGACTGCGGTAGCAACACCGACGATGTTGCCTGTTCCGACAGTTGATGCAAGTGCCACGCAAAGGGATTTGAAACTCGTAACGTCACCTCTGCCCTTGTTTTCGGCTTTAAAGATTAATTTTAAAGCCAAAGGAAGTTTAAATACCTGCAAAAAGCCCAATCTTACGGTCAAAAATATACCCGTGCCGATTAAGAGGATTATTAAAGGTAATCCCCAAAGGAATGAATCTATTTTGCTTAAAATTGATGATAATACTTCCATTTGTGTTTTATTGTATCATGACAAAAATTTTTTCTTAAAAATTGGAGAATGTTTTTCGGGGGTAACAGGTTGCAGGAATGGGGTCGTCCAATATGTAGCTTGTAAAAACCGTTGCGCAGATTGAGATTTCGGCATCGGACGCAGCAAACGCGTTTATGTCGGAAAATTTACAATTCGTTCCACTTGTCACACCTGTTATTTTTCACTAAAATTGTGCTGAGGAAAAAATTATGTCAAAGCAAAAAGACAAAACGAACGTAATGCGCATTTTGGATAGTTTAAAACTCGACTATCAAACACATAATTACACGGATACAGATGCAATAAGCGGTTTGGAAGTTGCATCGGCGCTCGGTCAAAATCCTGACGTGGTTTTTAAAACCCTTGTGACAGAAGGGCATTCGAGAAATTATTATGTCTTTTTGGTGCCTGTAAGTTGCGATTTGGACTTAAAAAAAGCGGCTAAAAGCGTTGGGGAGAAAAGTGTTGAGATGATAAAACTCAAAGATCTTTTGCCTTTGACGGGGTATGTTCACGGCGGCTGCTCGCCGATAGGGATGAAAAAGCCTTTTAAAACGACGATAGACGAGACAGCGGAACTTTATGACAAGATTATTTTCAGCGGCGGAAAAATAGGGTATCAGGTCGAAATCTCCCTGTCCGAACTGAAAAAGGCAATCGACTTTCAACTTGCTGATATCGTAAGCACATCTGTTGCGTAAATTTGTTTTAGCAATATTTAGATGTGTAGGTTTGGTCTTGACCCAACAAAATGATTCTTTTCAAACAGATTCTTCGCTACGCTCAGAATGACGGAAATTGTTGGGTTGAAACCCAACCTACAATGCTCGCTTTGCTCGACTCTACCGAAAATCCGCCAGAATGACGTAGAATAACGGGAATTGTCGGGTTAAAATTAACCTACAATGCTCACATGTTGAAATAGATTCTTCGGTCTTTCAGACCTCAGAATGACGGAGAATATTTCCCGTCATACTGAGGCTTTAGCCGAAGTATCTTTCTTTTGATTAACTTTTTTGTTTGTTCAAGACCCAACCTACGGTGTTTCTCTGCCCGAATAATCAAAGTCCGTTGAATTTAAAAACGAAATGAGCGACTTGAAGGTGTGAAACAATAATCAAAGTTTGTTTTAAGCAGAATAGATTCTTCGCTACGCTCAGAATGACGGAAAAGGTATCGTCATACTGAGGCTTTAGCCGAAGTATCTTTCTTTTATAAAGGAAATCCAATACACAAGAAAGAAAAGAAGACGACTCCTGCGGAGGGCTAACTCGCTTTCGCTCGCTATTGCTTCACAACCTTATTAATATTTTCTCGAAATATTGAGTTTAGTCGCTTTCAAATCCGGGGGAGCGGACGGGAAGTTTTGAGTAACTCGGGTTTGAGAATACGGATTTTTTAATATATTTATTTGAATACTCACCCTTTTCGAGCAATTTTTTGAGCAAATTTTCTCTGGTTACAAGCGGGTGTGCTATATCCGCCACGTCGGGATCTCTGTCGCAAAGTTGCATCCAAACCGACGCTTCCATTGTCCAAGCGTATGTTTCTTCATTAAGAGAGTCAAACTCGTCCTGATGAAGTGCTTCGTGTGCCAAAACTGCCGCAATTGCCGCTGCGGGGGCATCAGCATGTTTATGGTTGATATAAATAAACAATGTGCCTTTTTGTCTCCAGCCGAGTGCGTCAAAAGTCGAATATTCACGCTTGATTTCGCCGAGATTTTTGAAAGTAATCTGCATCGGCTTATGGGTCAAGTTATTTCCTAAAATTGCGTCATAGGAAAATTTTCCCGCGGTAGTTTTCAAAAGTTCGAGAGCCTCAATAATTCTGTCTTCTTTTGTGATTTTTTTGTATTTTTTTTGAAGTTGGTCGCTATCGTAAGAAAGGATATCCGACTGAACCTGTTTGCCGAGTTCCTGTTTTGCAACGTCCAAATGGGATTGCGTGGGTGCACCTTTGCCAAACTGTCGCATTATTTTTGTAGGAGGTACGGAGGTTTTTGACTTAGGAGCGGATGCTTGTTTGAAAAACGCGCTGTATTCGTCAAAATTACCGTCTCTTTTAAGTTTGTTCTGTAAAGCAACGAGTTCGCTTGTAGAAGAATTGAGTGCGGAATTTCTTTCAAGCATTTGAGACCAAACCGCAATTTGAATTTGTTCAGCCGCTTCCGTGTCGCTGTCGGTTTTGTCCTTGCTGACGAGCGCTTCTCTTGCCAAAGTCGGTGCGATTGCTGCTGCGGGGGCATTTTGATATTTTGAATTTACGAAAATTTCGTATTTTCTGCCGACAAAAGTTCCGTAAGCATCGGAATTTTTGTGCTTACTGTCTTTGGAAAAATCTTTGAAAGATATTTTAATGGGGGATTTTGTTTTGTTTGTGCCTTGAATTGATTTGTAAGAAAAATCGCCCGCGGTACCTTTCAAAAGTTCGCATGCTTCAATCAATCTTGTGCTTGAAGTTATTTCTTTGTAACGTTTTTTCATTTCCTTAGTGACAATAATCGCTTTTGGCGCGAGCATTTGTGAGGCGGAAAGTTCGCCTTGAGGCTCGTTTTTAGGTGCCGAAAAAATCGTATCTTCTTCCATCGCAATCTGCGGAACTGCCCTCGGGGTTGCAAACTCCACTTTTCTTTGCGAACCGTAATACTGTCCGTACATATTTTCCGACTGCGCAAAACCTTGTGTTGCAGCGGCAGTCATCAATATTGAAATTAATAATAATCTTTTCACTTTGTTCTCCATAAAAACATTATTACTTATTTTTTTTATAAGGACAAATTTTAGGGTTTCAAAATAAAAAAATTTACAAAAATACAAGCACGGATAAACTGTGTTATAATTAATTTGTTTTATAATCAAATTAAGTGTAAATGGGTAATTATGACACAGAGTTTCGACGATAATCTGTATTTGATAGATTTAAGCTACTTAAATACTCCGTCTGAAGTCGTATATGATTTAAGCACGATTTTGGATACGGATCTTGCAAAAAACCAAAGAGTAAAACTTAAACTCGGAAATGTTGAGTTTAACAAATCGCAATTGTTGAGTATAAAATCGCTCATAGAAAGTATCAACTCGACACTTGCAATCGTCGACAGCGACTCTGAAATTACCAAAAATTCGGCAATTTCAATCGGTTTGGTCTACCAAAAATCGGAAGATAATCCCGAAAACTCGGAAAATCCCGAAAATAACACGAATAATATCGAATTAATCGAACCCCAATTTACACAAAGCGAAGAACTTCAAGGTTTTCCGCAAAATAATGTCGAACCTCAAGTCGAAGAAAAGAAAATCGGCGGAACTTTTGAACTTCAGCCGCAAATGCAGGACGACACTCCGATTGTTCAGAGTTTTGAACAAGGTTTTGCAAACAATAACTGGGCAAAACCCGAAATTCAAGACCTTATGCAAACTCCGAATACAAACGCAAATTACGAAACAACAACTCCCGAAACGCTCGAGGAACAACTTGAGGACAGAAACTCGGAAATTTTGTCGGAATTAATCGGCGAGCCGAAAGACATAGATATTCCGACCGAACATAAACAAGAATTTCAACAAATTGAACAACCCGAGGAAATCCCCTCTGAATCCCAAGAAACAGAAGAAATTACAGAGGGCTGCAATTCTCAAGAAAACCAAGAACCTCAAGAAACACAGGAAAACCAAGAATTTCAAGGTGTTTCTGAACAACAGGAAAATAACGAAACCGAAAACACTCAAGAAATTTCGGAAAACGTTGTTGATAACGAAAATCAAGAAAATACGGAATATTCTGAAAATTCTGAAAACACAGAAGAACAACCCGTTCAAAATGAAATCGAAAATGAGGCTGAAAATCAACCTGCACCTCAGCCGACAAATCACGATATTACAATTAGAGAAGAAAAAGATTTTGATTTTGAACAAATAGATGAGCCTATCCATGATGCAAGCGCGTTGCAATCACTTGCCGATATTCCGCTTGATATTCCGAATGAAAAAGAAATTCAGAATGAACTCGACGTTATTTACAGCAACACGGAGAGAAAACTCGACGATGTGTTTGCAAAAACAGGCTTAAAAGAAGAAAAGTTCCAATCCATTAAGGAAACCGCGCACGCGGAAGAAAGGGAATATACGCAATACGATTTTGAAATTGAAGCATTCCCGACAAAATATCTTAAACAAACAATTTGCGCAGGACAGTTTATTTCCTTTGAGGGAAATTTGGTTATTATAGGTGACTGTCACGAAGGTTCAGAAATTGCCGCAGCTGGCGATATAACCGTTTGGGGCGAACTTTCGGGAAGTGTTCATGCGGGCAAAAACGGAAACGAAAAATCCAAAATTCGTGCTTTGCACCTGAATGCAACCCAAATCAGAATTGCAAACTGTTACGTTAAGAGAAAAACACCTTTGAATACGGACATTCCGACTCCCGATGAAAAAATCGTTCCGGAAGAAGCAAAAATTTCCAAAGGTGAAATCGAAGTTTATAAAATATTCAAATATACATAGGAGTTAAAATGAAAAAAATATTAGTTACAGGCGGCGCAGGCTTTATCGGCAATTGCTTTGTAAGACACATTTTGAAAAAATATCCCGATTACAAAGTAATCAACCTTGATGCGTTGACTTATGCGGGAAATATCGCAAACCTTGATGACGTAAAGGATAACCCGAATTACACGTTCGTTCACGGTGATATTTGTGATAAGAATTTGGTTGCTGATTTGATGCCCGAAGTTGACACAATTGTTAACTTTGCGGCAGAAAGCCATGTTGACCGTTCTATTACAGGTCCCGAAATTTTTATCGACACAAACGTAAAAGGAACGTTGAACCTTTTGCAAAATGCCAAAAACGCAGGCATTGACAGATATTTGCAGGTTTCAACAGACGAAGTTTACGGTTCTTTGGGCAAAACAGGTTATTTCTATGAAACAACTCCGATTGCACCGAACTCACCTTATTCCGCGTCAAAAGCAAGCGCAGATATGCTTGTTCGCGCTTACCACGAAACATACGGAATGCCGACATTGAACACTCGTTGTTCAAACAACTACGGACCTTATCAGTACCCCGAAAAACTCATTCCGTTCTTCATTTCGTTGCTTTTGAAAGGCGAAAAAGTTCCTGTTTACGGAGACGGATTGAATGTTCGCGATTGGTTATACGTGTATGACCATTGCGAAGCAATCGACGTTGTTCTTCACAAGGGTAAAGTCGGCGAAGTTTATAATATCGGCGGTCACAACGAAAAGACGAATATGGAAATTACGCATCTTATCCTTGAAGCAATGGGCAAAGACGAAAGTTCAATCAAATACGTACAAGACAGACTCGGTCACGACAGAAGGTACGCTATCAGTAACGATAAAATCACATCGGAACTCGGTTGGAAACCGTCATTGACCTTTGAAGAAGGCATCAAAATCACAATCGACTGGTACCTTAATCACCAAGACTGGATTCAAGCGATTTTGGACAGACAAAAAGCAATGGCATAAATTTGACGCAATTGAGATAAAAATTACAGTAAAAAGATGTCTTTCGGGGCATCTTTTTTGCAATTTTATGAAACAGATTCTTCGGGTGCTGCCCTCAGAATTACGGAGAATGATAGACCCCGCATCAACGTAGTGACGTAAGTTTTCGTTAATGAAACAACAGCGATGTGGCGACTGTTTGAGCGTTAGCGAGTTTAGCCAC
>SAMEA104315436__coassemble_2459_pt1 | contig 7784 bp, 5 predicted proteins | sample SAMEA104315436__metabat2_low_PE_043 | metagenome-assembled genome bin SAMEA104315436 (sample SAMEA104315436) | gut metagenome | biome: Monkey gut; feature: monkey-associated habitat; material: faeces | place: China | collected 2013
TCGTGTCTGCGCTATCGCTTCGCACTACACAAAATCCGCTCGTTTCAGGGTCTGGTTGTTAAAATCCGTAGATTTGTCTTTCATAAATTGTGTTGTCATAAACGTTTTATTCTTCACTTTGCAAATCGGGATATAAGTCTTTTCTCAAAAAATCAGTCCAATTTAACATAGAAACCAGTATTACGTAAGAACTGCATAAGTTAATTATTATTGTAAGTGCAGTTCGTAACGTATGATTATTTACATCAAAACTTAATATATTAATTCCGATAACGAATACAAAAATAAGGCAAACAAAAGAAACCGCATTATAAAATGTCAGTTCTTTTTTGTATCTGAAATATGTATAAATCGGTCTGTTTTCGGCAATGGCAAAAGTTATTATAAAACCTGAACAAAGTGCCATATTTGTAAAACTTATAATAGGTAAAAGCATATTCATAAACAGATGTTCATCGCTATGCTGAAGTGAAAATATTAAATAATGGCTTTTTGATAAAAACATCTCTGCCATCAAGTTAAAACCATAGGCAATCAATACGAAACTAATAATATTAACAAAAAATGAATATATAAAAAAGCGAATAAGGTATGCGTCCGCAACAAGAGTTTCTTTTATATTTAGAACTTTTCTTATTAAATAAATTCCGTACAAAATATTTAAAAATATTGCAAAAAAGAAACCAAACGGAGTATTCGTTAAAACTACCCCTGCACCAAAGATTGCAATAGTATAAAACAGATTTTCTGTTTTAAACGGGTAAAGACAAAAATCTTTAAACGATAACTTGTTGAGAGCATAGTGTTCTTTGTCTTGTATAACAGTTTCTAACAAAAAGTTTTTATCATAAACATTATCATTTCTTTTTGCCACAAACAACCTATTCTTTCTGCAAATAACGGGTGCGATATTACCGTATCTTTTTTATACCGATAATTCATTAAACAACATGTCTAATATTATTACATATTGCCCACCTAGGCAATTTATTTATCAATTCTTCGAATTTATAATATTAAGTTGAAGTTATGAAAAGATTTATCATTACAATATTTTTGACAGTTTTTGCATCCGCTGCGTATGCCGTTGAACTCGATTTTGAAACGGTCAGGCAAAAGGCGCTCGAAAACTCTTTCGACGTGAAAATATCCCAAACCGACATTAAAATCAGCGACACCGCTATTCAAGGTGCAAAATCCGAATATTATCCGAAAATCAACGCTTCGTATTACAGCGAGTACACAAGAAGCCTTGACGGCAGTCATCAAACGGTATACATCGGCAACGAAGTTCTCTACGGTAACAGCGTTTTCCAAAACTCGTTATCTGTCGGCTTATCTTACAATCTCTTTGATTTCGGTATTCGCGGTGACAGATTGAAAATCGCAAAGTCAGATAAAGTCTCAAAAATTGCCCAATACAACAAAATCTTGCGAGACACAGAAATTACGGCGGTTGAAACTTATGCAAAATCATTAATTCTCTATAAACAACAAAAACTGTTAACCCAAACCGTCGCGCTTCAGTACGAACTTTTTACGGATAAGGAACGTCTTTATCAAGCGGGGAAAATTCCTCAAACTGCCGTTCTTGAGGAAAAAATCAAATGGACGGAGGCAAAAAACGAACTCGAAAAAGTTTCTGCCGAATACGAAAAATCTCTCAAAGATTTGGCTTTTTTAACGAATTCTGCGCCTCCTCAAAATCCTGTTTTGAAAGATTTTGTGTTTGAAGAAAAAGAAAAAAACGATATTCCTGATTTAAACACGGAGTCTCTTCCCGAAACTAAAATTTACGATGCAGAAATTGTGAAAAAACAAAAAGAACTTTTAATCGCCAAAAAGCAAAATCTGCCGACTTTCAACTTTACGACGAATTACTATCTCTACGGCGTTGACCCGAACAACTATTTCGACTCTTACGACAATTTTCGTCAGCGAGGCTTGAAGTTCAGAGTTATAGCATCTTTGCCGATTTTTGACGGCTTCAAAAATAAAAGCGACCGAGACAGGATAAAACTTGAAATAGCAAGACTTTATACCGAAAAAGAAAAGAAAGTCGCAGAGGTTAAATACAATTATGAAAAAGCGCGCGACGATACGGTTTACGCTAATATTCTGCACAAAAACAACCTTTCTATGAAAGATTTGCTCGCTGACAATATTTTAATGTTTGACAGGCTTAACGAACAAAAATTAATCGACAGAAACAACTATCTGCAACAAAAAATCAGCCTTTTGAACAAATATTTTGAAATAGAAAAAACAGACATAAATCAGTACGTTTCAGCCTTTAAGGTTGACGTTTTGGCTAACAATATCGGAGAAAATATCTAATGCAATCCGGCTTAATTTCATTCGACATAATTGCAAAAATCAACAGAATTGACCTCGATTTGCGAAAAATTCAAAAAGAATACGCAATCACAAACGACGAACTTTCAAAAGAAGAACTCGTAAGAATCATTAAAAACAATGATTTTAAGGTCAAAATAAAATTAAATTGTGACGTAAATAATCTTGTTTCAAAATATCCGACACCTGCCATAATCGTCAAAAACGATGGCAGTTACTCGGTTTTGCTGAAAGTTAATCCGAAAGATAAAAAGGTTCTGGTTTTTGAACCAAATGCAAAAGCGCCGTCAGAGTTGACTTTTGAAGAATTATTCGGACTTTGCGACAACAATTTCATCATTTTGTCGCACAAAATTTTCAACGCACAGATAAAGTTCGGCTTCAAATGGTTTTTTCAAGAAATAATGACTTATAAACTTGTCATTGCCGAAGTGCTGCTCGGCTCTTTTATTGTGCAACTTTTCGGGCTTATTACTCCTTTGTTTACACAGGTGATTTTGGATAAGGTTATTGTTCACAGAACAATTACGACTCTTAATGTCTTGGCAATCGCATTCGTTGCGGTGTGCGTGTTTGAACTGCTTTTGAATTTGTCGAGAAAATATATTTTCACTCATACTGTCAGCAAAATTGACTCAAAATTGGGGGCGAAACTTTTTAGACACCTTTTTGCCTTGCCCTTTCCGTATTTTGAAAGCCGAAAAGTCGGTAATATCATTGCAAGGGTGCGAGAACTTGACCAAATCCGCGATTTTATTACGAATAAATCAGTCAGCGTAATAATTGACGTATTCTTTTCGTTCGTTTTTGTCGTAATGATGCTTTTTTACAGCGTAAAATTAACCTTAATCGTAATCGGTTTTGTTGCTCTTATTGCAATTTTGTATTTGCTTGTCACGCCTGAACTTAGACGTCGTTTGGAGAATAAATTTCAAATGGGCGCGCAATCAAATTCTTATCTTGTTGAGTCCGTGACGGGTGTTCAAACCGTAAAATCGCTTGCGATAGAAGGTTCTATGCAGAAACATTGGGAGGATTATCTCGGCAATTATGTTAAATCGGGCTTTCAACTTTCAAATATGGGAAATTGCTCGTCAGCGTTTGCCGGAACACTCCAAAGGCTTATGACTATTGCTATTTTGTATGTCGGTGTAAAGTTAGTTATCGAAAATAAACTTACTATCGGGCAGTTAATTGCGTTCCAAATGTTTGCAAACCAGTTCACGGGACCGATTTTGAGATTGGTAAATCTTTGGAATGAACTCCAACAGGCGCTTTTAGGCATAGACAGATTGGGCGATATTTTGAATAATCCGATAGAACTTCATTCGCCGAAAGCGATAACTTTGCCGAAAATCAACGGAGACATAAAGTTTGATAATGTTTCGTTTAAATATAACATTTCGACCCCGAATGTTCTTGAAAAATTTTCACTTGACATTAAGGCAGGCACAAAAGTCGGCTTGATTGGTAGAAGCGGTAGCGGAAAAAGCACTATTACAAAGTTAATTCAACGTTTGTACCTTATTAATGAAGGTGCGGTTTATATTGACGGAATTGATATCAGACACATGAATCCGTATTGGCTGAGACAGAATATCGGCGTGGTTTTGCAGGAAAGTTACCTTTTTAGCGGAACTATTCGTGAAAATATCGCAATGCCTATGCAAAATGCCCCAATTGAAGCAATTATTCAAGTTGCAAAAATCGCAGGCGCAGATGAGTTTATCTCACAATTGCCCGAAGGGTATGAAACGGTTGTCGGAGAACGCGGCTCGACTCTTTCCGGAGGACAAAGACAGCGTATCGCAATTGCTCGTGCATTGATTACAAATCCGAAAATTTTGATTTTTGATGAGGCAACTTCCGCTCTCGACTACGAGTCAGAACGCGTGATTACGGATAATTTGGACAAAATTACAAATAACAGAACTACTTTTATTATTGCCCACAGACTTTCGACCGTGCAAAAATGCGACATTATCGTGGCGCTTGATAAAGGCAAAATTGTCGAAACGGGTACACACGAAGAATTAATCGCTAGAAAAGGTTACTATTATTCACTTTATACCGCACAGGCAATGACTCATTAAGGAACTTAAAATGTTGAAATTTGATTTTGAAAATATTAAAGATAAATGCGACTACGTTGTGAAAAAGATTTTTCAGACGGATGATGCTCACGAGTTCAAACCTGTTTTGTCCGAGATAGAGGATGCACCTGTTAGTCCTGTTGGAAGATTGACGTTTTGGATTATCACGGCGATAATTACGTTTACGATTTTGTGGCTGATTATCGGAAAGGTTGATATCGTTGTTAGCGCAAGAGGAATTGTTATTCCGCAGGGGGAAGCAAAAATTATCCAACCGCTAGAAACCGGAATTATTAGTGCTATTCACGTTAAAGAGGGCGATTTCGTCAAGAAAGGTCAGCCTTTGATTGATATCGATCCTGCGACGACTGCGCCTGCTATGGAGGCGGTTAAGGAAAATCTTGCAAATACAAAACTTGAGGTCGAAAGGCTTACGGCAGTTCATAGAGGGCAAAAATTTTCTCCTGAAAATTCGGACGGTGATGTGAATTTACAACAAACGATTTTCGACTTGGATAAACAGGTTTTGGAAACTCAATTGAAAATTAAGGACAATGAACTTTCTGCGATAAATGACGAACTTTCTGCTGCTATGGCTGAAAGACGTGCAAATGTTGAGTTTTTGAATGATGCAAAGGATAGACTTTCAAGACTTCAAAATGTTTCTGATATTGTTGCTAAAGACGAGATTATTGATGCAAAAAACAAGGCAAAATCCTATCAGACAGAGGTTTCTAAACTCAGTTACAAAATCTCGGAATTGAATAGCCAAAAGTCGAAGATTATGCGAGAAAAGGCAAATATTTATTCCGATTATAAGGTTAAAAATGCACAACAGATTTCCGATAAAACGAAGCAGATGAACGAACTTCAGGCTTCGGCGGATGAGATAATCTTCAAGAATACAAAGCAAACCTTGGTTGCACCTTGCGACGGTTATGTTGATAAGTTGTTTATCCATACACTCGGAGGTGTTGTAACGCCGGCACAACAATTGATTGCAATGACACCTGCGGATATGCCGCTTTTGATAAAAGCAACTGTTTTGAATCAGGATATAGGGTTTGTGAAAGAGGGAATGCCTGTCAGCGTGAAGATTGATACGTTTAACTTCCAAAAGTACGGAATGATTGACGGACGAGTGGTGACGATTTCAAAAAACAGCATTCAAGATGAAAATTTAGGACCTGTTTATGAGATTTATGTCGAACCGCTCACTAAAACGCTGAAAGTTGAGGGCAAGGAGGAAAGTATAAGAACGGGCATGAGCCTGACGGCGGAAGTTAATGTCGGAAAACGAAAAATTATCGAGTTCTTTATTTATCCGTTGATTAAATACCTCGACGAGGGTATGAGCGTGCGTTAGAAGAATCTGTTTAAGATTATTTCTAAAATACAATAGATGTCACCCTGAACTCGTTTCAGGGTCTATATTAAAAGATACTTCGGCTAAAGCCTCAGTATGACGATACCTTTTCCGTCATTCTGAGGGATTTATCCCGAAGAATCTGTCTCAAAACCTTAGTCAAACCCCGTTGCAAAGACTATCAAAAATTTGTATAATACTTCTGATGTATAAGGAGTTTGTATAATGGTTGAGAATAATTCTAGTAAAATAGTACAAATTGTTTGTGTTTCTATTTTGTTGATTATTTTTGTTATCCAATTTTCTGCAAATTCCAGTTTTGCAAATGGAAAATTTGAAAGAATAAAAGTTGAAAGAGATCTTAAAAATCCGATTTTATTAAAAGATGGTCGCGTTTTATTTAGTTCTGGAGACATATTTAATCCCCAAACTAATTCTTTTTCATATAGAAATTCTAATGACAAATTTGAGAATTTGAATAATTTTAGTGGACAACCTTCAATTGTTTTATTACAAAATGGAAATGTTTTATGCCTTGCTCCAAACGAAAATTTTAATGTTGATAATAAATTTGAAAATAATTTGGAGAATATTTATATACCAACTTCTATTAATAAATCTGATGAATACAAATTGAATCAATCATTTTATGCTTGGGAATACAATCCCCAAACAAACACTTTCTCCAAAAAAGGAGAAATTTATGTAAAAAGTAACAAAGACAGATATTTAATTCCAAACAATAATAATATTATTATTTTTAATTCTCATTCATTATCTAAGCCATTGCATAAGGGAAAAGTATATCCTCTTGAAATTTATGATTATAAAACTGGATTATTTGAAATTGTAAATACAAATCATTTCAATACAGAATTAAATGGCAAGCGCATATATTATGTCATAAACGATGACAATAATATTATATTTTTCTATCAACATTCAGATTATGATAAAATTGCCTATTATATTTATGATACTAAATCAAAAACTTTTTCAGACAAAAAAACAATAACATTATGCGTTAGCAAAGGGTCATTAGTTGGTTATAAAAATATCATACCTTTACATAAACAAAATGGAAAATTTTTATTAATAGCATTTGCCGGTTCAACCTCAGACCAAAAAGTATGGGGCTTTTATGATTATAGATATATCTATATGTTAGATATTCAGAATGGTCAAACAAAATACGTCGGTGAATTTCTTTTACCAAGATCTGGTGGGCAAGAATATGTTGAATTAGGTAATGACAAAATTCTTATAATGGGAGGGTACAGTAGTTGTCTTGACCAAGGTGGTATATTTTTTCAATCAAAAATGGAACCTAGAGCCGAGATACTTGACCTTAAAACAGGAAAATCACAAATTGTAGGTAAAATACAGTATCCAAATTATAAAATTCTAAGTAGCATTCTTTTAAATGATGGTAGAGTTTTGATACTTCACGCAGATCAGTATGCGGAGGTATATATTCCTAATAATTGGAAAAGAAAATAGAATAGAATAGAATAGAATAGAATATTGTCACCCTAAACTGTCTTTTCATTCTGAATTATTTAAACATTTGTCACCCTGAACTCGTTTCAGGGTCTTGTTAACGAAAAAATTCCGAAAAAAGATACTTCGGCTAAAGCCTCAGTATGATGAGAGATATTCCTCGTCATTCTGAGGTCTGAAAGACCGAAGAATCTGTTTTATTCAAAACAAACTTTGATTCTTGCTTCACACCTTCAAGTCGTTCATTCCGTTTTTAAATTCAACTGACTTTGATTATTCGGGCAGTCGATTTTCTTGACTTCACTTTAAGACTTTGTCTTTGTCATTCCGTCGAAAATCTCCAACTTACGAGTTCGCTCGCTTTGCTCGACTCCACTCTACCGAAAATCCGCTCAGTATGACGGTAAATATTTTACGTCATTCTGAGGTCTTGAAAAGACCGAAGAATCTGTCTGAGATTATTTCTAAAA
>SAMEA104315436__coassemble_3134_pt1 | contig 6171 bp, 7 predicted proteins | sample SAMEA104315436__metabat2_low_PE_043 | metagenome-assembled genome bin SAMEA104315436 (sample SAMEA104315436) | gut metagenome | biome: Monkey gut; feature: monkey-associated habitat; material: faeces | place: China | collected 2013
AATCCGCTCGTTTCAGCATCTTTTGAACATTCAATTTATAAATATTGTCGAAACAGATTCTTCGGTCTTTTCAAGACATCAGAATGACGAAGAAAAATTACCGTCATACAGAGGCTTTAGCCGAAGTATCTTTTGTTGGGTAAGACCCAACCTGCAAGCTGTCATCCTGAATTTATTTCAGAATCTTATTATTCGAAAAGGTTTACTAAATATTGGCAAAACAGATTCTTCGGGATAAATCCCTCAGAATGACAAAAGATAAACCACCAACCGTCATTCTGAGCGTAGCGAAGAATCTTGTAGTTTGGTCAAGACCAAACTACAGGCTTAGAATGTATTGTCTTGCTGAACTGTCTTGAATTTTGTTTCACAAAAAGTCGTTGCTCACTACACTTCGTTGTCGTTCGCCTGACTTTTTGTTCCTTCGTGTCTACGCTATCGCTTCGCACTACACAAAATCCGCTCGTTTCAGCATCTTTTGAACATTCAATTTATAAAATATTGTCGAAACAGATTCTTCGGTCTTTTCAAGACCTCAGAATGACGGGTGTCGTTCTGCCGAAAATCCGAGACAGCGTAGCGAAAAATCTTTTGTTGGCTCAAGAATAATACCAAATATCTAACTGATTTTTTCCGCGTAATCTTCTTTATTATTTTGCGGATTAAATCTGTCTTTCAAATTGTTTGCGATTAAGGTTTTATAATAATTTTCTTTATAATCCAGCAATTCCAACTGTTTCTTCAAGTCGTCCATTTGCTCCAAGGCTTTTTTCTTTGTATCAAGAATAATTTCGTATCTTTCTTGAATGGTGGAATCGCCAACGAGGCACAAGTCTATATATTTTTTGACCGATTTCAAATCTACACCTACGTTTCGCAAGCATTTTACGATTTTTACCCAACCGAGTGTATGTTCGGAAAATAATCTTATATTATTTCTGTCTCGTTCAATGTCGGGAATAAATCCGTTCTTTGCCCAAAATCTTAAAGTGTGTTCGGAAACATTCATCATCTCTGCAACTTCTTTGATTGTGTACATTTGTAAATTCCATTTCTTTAAAATTTATTGACTGAGAGTTGCTCTCAGGTACTAAAATTATATCACTAGGAGATGAAAAATGAAAAAAATAATAATTCTTTTAGTTGCCATATTGGTTTTTGCAGGTGCTTTATACCAATGTTCAAATGCAAAGACAAGCAGTTTTGATAAGGAGGAAATTATGTCTCAAAAGAAAGTTTTAGTTGCATATTATTCTTATTCAGGTAACACGAAGACTGTTGCCGAAAAAATTCAAAAACTTACGGGCGGTGATATCGTGGAAATAGTTCCCGTAAAACCTTATCCCACAGGATATAACGAAGTTGTTGAACTTGCAAAGAATGAAAAAAATCAAAATATCAGACCGGAAATTAAACCTATCGACAAAAATATTTCGGATTACGATGTGATTTTCCTCGGAACGCCCGTTTGGTGGTACACAATGGCATCTCCCGTAAAAACGTTTTTGGCAAATAATAAATTTGACGGCAAAATAATCGCTCCGTTCTGCACGCACGGCGGCGGCGGTGCTTCCTCAACTTATACCGATATGAAAAATCTCGCACCAAAAGCCGAATTTAAGACAGGCTTTACTTCTTACGGAAACACGGCTGATGAAAAAATGGTCGCAGATTGGATTAAAAATTTGAATTTATAGTTTGAAAAGGAGACAAAATGACAGTTTTAGATAAAATAAATTCTCCCGCGGATGTGAAAAATCTCTCTAAAGATGAAATTTCAACACTCGCTGATGAAATAAGAAAGGGTATTTTAACAAGGGTTAATGCGGTCGGCGGACACCTCGGACCGGATTTGGGAATCGTTGAAGCGACCATTGCGCTTCACAAAGTTTTCAACTCCCCCGTTGATAAATTCGTTTTTGACGTTTCTCACCAATGCTATCCGCACAAGATGTTGACAGGCAGAAAATACGGGTTCACTAATCCTTTGGATCATCACGAAATTTCGGGTTATTTTGCACCTCAAGAAAGTGCTCACGACACGTTTATTATCGGTCATACGTCGACTTCGGTCAGTTTGGCGACAGGGCTTGCAAAGGCACGTGATTTGAAAGGTGAAAATTATAACGTAATTGCGCTCATCGGAGACGGCTCTTTGAGCGGCGGTGAGGCTTTTGAAGGTTTGAACAACGCTTCTGTTTTGGGTTCAAATATTATTATTATCGTAAACGACAACGAAATGTCTATTGCCGAAAACCAAGGCGGTTTGTACAAAAATCTCAAACTTTTGCGAGAAACAAACGGCACGGCGGAGTTAAACTATTTCAAATCCTTCGGCTTTGATTATTATTACGTCGAAAACGGCAACGACGTTGATGCTTTGACGGATGTGTTCTCAAAAGTAAAAGGCACGAAAAAGCCTACCGTTGTTCACATCCATACTTTGAAAGGTAAAGGTTTTAAGCCTGCCGAAGAAAGCAAGGAATGGGGGCATTGGGCATTGCCGGGTTTGCTTGAAAAGCAAGAACCGCAACCTGTTTCGGAAAATTATAATACGATTACGACAGATTATATTTTGAAAAAGCAAAAAGAAGATAAAACAGTTATTGCAATTACTCCTGCAACCCCGGGTGCTACGGGATTTGGCAAGGATTTCAGAGACGCTCTCGGAAAAAATTACACAGACGTCGGAATTGCAGAAGAACACGCCGTGGCTTATGCTTCCGCGCTCGCAAAAAACGGGGCGAAGCCGATACTTGCAATTATAAGTTCGTTCGTTCAAAGAACTTACGACCAACTTTCTCAAGATTTGGCGCTAAACAATTCTCCCGCAACGATTTTGGTTAATTGGGGAACAATAATGGAAATGGATGCAACCCATTTGGGTTCGTTTGACATTCCTTTGATTTCAAATATTCCGAATATTGTTTATCTTGCACCGACTTCTAAAGAAGAGTATTTGAAAATGTTGGATTATTCGCTTGAACAGACCGAACACCCTGTCGTTATTAGAGTTCCGTATGGCGAAGTTGTTTCGGGTAAAGAAGATAGCACGGATTATTCGGTGTTGAATAAATACGAAGTTACGGACAAAGGTTCAGAGGTTGCGATTTTGGGTCTCGGCAATTTTTATCATCTCGGCAAAAAAGTTAAAGATGAACTCGCTAAAACCTCAAAAATCAATGCTACGTTGATAAATCCGAAGTTTATTACGGGTCTTGATGAGGAACTTTTGAATGAATTGAAAGCAAATCATAAACTTGTAATAACTTTGGAAGACGGTTGTTTGGACGGCGGTTTCGGCGAAAAAATCGCAAGATTTTATGGAAATTCGGATGTAAAAGTGTTGAATTTTGGCGGAAAGAAAGAGTTTACGGATAGAGTTCCGCTGAACGTCTTGTACGAAAGATACCACTTGACTCCCGAATTGATTGTAAAGGATTGCCTTGACTGCTTGAATAAATAATTTGTAGGTCAAAACATAAAACCTTCCGAAAAATCGGAAGGTTTTTCTTTTTATCAAAAATCTGTTTTGACAATATTTATAAATTGAATGTTCAAAAGATGCTAAAACAAGTTCAGCATGACAAACAATTTCCTGTCACCCTGAACTGTCTTGGATTTGCTTCACAAAAACAAGTCGTTCGTTTCACTACGTTAGCACTCACTTTTGTTTTTGCAACTTCGGGTCTGCGCTATTGCTTCGCCCTACGCAAATCCGCTTATTTCAGGGTCTTATCAAACGCAGTTTGTGTCTTAACCTAACAATGTCAGAATTGTAGGTTGGGTCTTGACCCAACGAAAAGATACTTCGGCTAAAGCCTCAGTATGACGTTAAATATTCTTCGTCATTCTGAGGTCTGAAAGACCGAAGAATCTGTTTACACAATATTTTGCTAAATCGCAAGTAATAAGATGCTGAAACTATTTGATTTTGTGCAACATCGAATTAAATCGACCGACGTTACCATTTCGCGAACGATGAATTTACATCACAAAAACGCACCGTATGTATCACCTAAAGCCATTGATAAAGGCAATCGTCTTTTCTATTCTTTTGTATAAGATTTATAACTTTTTCACAGGTTTTCGGCGATTTGTCATAACTTTTTAGCAAAACTGTATTATCGTCAGCCCCGTAAGTTATAAGCAAGTAATAGTGATAGATTTCTTTTTTCCCTATCCCGCTAATACCACAAACTACGGCACCAACCGGTCCGAGGAGCAGACCACCGACAACTGCGCGACCAATAACGGATTTGTCTTTTTCTATCCTTTCTGTTATTATCTCCACCGCCGTGATGTCGGCATATTCGATGCTCATAACATCTCTATTTCTTGAATCAAAAAACACCAAATTGCGATGAAAAGCCAGTTGCATTCTTTCGCCCCGCGAAACAAACGCAATCCCTTCTTCAAATTGAAAATCCACAGTCTCAGTCATATTCCACCTTTATTGGGTTAATTAAAGCATATTTAACGCTATTTTGCAAATTATTCGGCACGCAGAAAAACCGTTCAATTGAATGGAGTTCGTTTTTTCCTGTCAATAAAAATTATGATTTTGTAGAACGAAACTCTGTTCGCAACGGTTGGGATATTCACAACTTCATTACACGATTTCAAAACAATGATTTGCCGATGAGAATTGTTGTGACAAACAACAATAGAATGCCTGTTTTGAATATGCTCGCCTCTGTTGATAAATATTCTTTCAAAGAAGATGCAGCAAACGATATTCAATATGCGATCAAATTAACAGAATTTACTGTTATTTAGGTAAACTGTCATAATAATCTGCAATTTTTTGTTGCCATTTTGGTCTGAATGGGTAAATCGTACTATCGGGGGCATATTTTGAATTTAACGCAGGACCATTATTTTCAACGGGGTATTTACCCCAACTGTTAATTTGGTCGTCTGTTTGTTGTTCTTTGGGTAAAGAAAAATAAAAATCTAATTGTTGTTTTCCAAAATATGAAAGCATTTCCGCAGGATAGTTATTCCCCATTGTATTTCTGTCATATTTTTCGGGATAATGCCACTCTGCAAAACAAGGTAATGCAAACAATAAAAATAATAATGTAACAACAATTTTTTTCATAATCACTCCGAGATATAAAACGAATGAAATTCTAAAAAGTTCATTTTTCTTCAATATAACAAATTTTTGCAAGGTTTTAAAGAGTATGCTTGATTATTTTTTAACAATGGGAAATGAAAGAATTGACAATTTTGGCGCGCTCACATGGTCTGACGATATTGAATATAACATTAATTTTGATGGTGTCAATTCAAGACGAAAAACGATTATATTGAGGACTAAAAATTCCAATAACAGAAAAAGCGTTACTGCTTATCTTGCTAATAATCGTAACGCTCCGAATTAGATAGGGTTTAAAAGAGCCGAGAACCAATCGGCTCATCCTTTATTTAAATTATAACAAAGTTTCCGAAATTTACAATAAAATATATTTTGCTTTGCGCAATATGACGAAAAACATATACCGTCAATCCGGCGGATTTAGGTAGAGTAGCACACCGCAGGTTGGGTCTTGACCCAACGAAAAAAAAGAAAGATACTTCGCTTCGCTCAGTATGACGATAGAGATTATTAGTCATTCTGAGGTCTTGAAAAGACCGAAGAATCTATTTTGACAATGTTTAATAAGTTCTGTAAAGATTTTCCTGAACTTGCCGAAAAGGTTGATTTTATTAATGATGTTAAACTTGACACACCTGATGTCACATTATATACTTCCGAAAAAGGAGTGGATTCTAATGGCAAGGGAAGTAATCATAGTCAAGAGCAAGGAAGAAGCGGACAATCTTTGGAGAGAGAAGTTGGAAGCGATAGTGGGTCGCCGTCTGCACAGGATTTATTGCAGGGAGAAAGAACCTCAGGGGGAACTCTCAACAATGGAACTGTGGGCAAGGGCTTATCAACAAGTGATGAACGAGGAAAAGCTTCCAATGGTTCTGATAGCAAGAGACAAATAACAAAAAATATAACCCTGACAGAGAAACATATCAGGAGAAACTTGCAAGAGAGCAATCTGAGCAAGCCCGAGCAGACGTTACACACTCTGAGTACGTTGCAAAGACAACAGGCAGAACCTCTGAGGACATTATCAGAGGAATAAACTCAGGAGACGTTGTTCTCAAAACTGT
>SAMEA104315436__coassemble_3607_pt1 | contig 5424 bp, 3 predicted proteins | sample SAMEA104315436__metabat2_low_PE_043 | metagenome-assembled genome bin SAMEA104315436 (sample SAMEA104315436) | gut metagenome | biome: Monkey gut; feature: monkey-associated habitat; material: faeces | place: China | collected 2013
GACTTCGTCTTTGTCGTTCCGTCGGAAATCTCCTACTTACGAGTTCGCTCGCTTTGCTCGACTCCACTCTTCCGAAAATCCGCCAGAATGACGGTCGGGCGAAGTCCGATAAAATAAATTCAGGGTGACAAGGCTGTTTTAGGTAATAAGATAATAAAAAACTTTTCAAAAAACGGATAAGTATTTTATGGTCGGATAACCAATTGCTTAACAAAAATAAAAATTTTTCAAAATCAGGCAATTATTTTCTTTGAGGATTTTTATAGACTCAGAGGTAAGTGAAATGTCAGAAGTTTTAAATTTAAGAGCACACCATTTATTGTGTCTTCCGGGATATGAAGGCAAAGGCTACGACGGCGCACACAAAACAAGTTGGGACACGATTTCCGAGCAATTGAAAGAACATCCCGATACTTTTGTACGAATTGTCGACGGACAAGATGATTTATGCAAAAATTGTCCGAACGCAAAGGGTGTCAACGGTGTAAAATGCAACAAGGGTTTTCTTGCGGAACTTGATAACAAAGTCAAAGATTTAATGTTTTTAAAAACAGGTTTAGTATTGACATGGGCGCAACTTATGGAACGTGTGAATTTCATAATGAACCCGCAAAACCATAAAGAATTGTGCGGAAACTGCGAATGGCGCAAAGCCGGTATGTGTGAACACACATTCGATAAAGCCGCATAAATAACGCTATATAACTATACAAAATAGTGAGAATTCTTCGACGAATCTCACTATTTTTTGTTTTTTTATCAAACATTTAAATTTTAGAAATATTTTAATAAGATACTTAAGTTTCTATTAATGATTTGATGCTATCTTTTTCGTTTTCGGAATAAGTAACACAATTTTCAACAATAGAATTTAATAGTTCAATATCTATTTTTTGTTTTATCATTCTATTATAATCTTCATTATGTTTTTCAGAATAATTTTTATTATATGAATTTGTAATTTTTTTTAACCATTTATAAGTACTGTTAATAGTAATGTCATTATTAAATATTTTATTCAATTTTTCATTAGTATTTTTAACTAAAACCTCGTTATTCTTAAAGTAATCACCTAAAAAGCTGATTAAGTAATATGGAATAGGATTTCTTCCATCATTCTTCTTTTTATCAATTTCTGCTTTCATATACATTAAATAAATATGTAACATAGAATCAGTTGTTAAAAAATCTTTAATTCGAAGTGAAAAATCCTTATAAATTGGATGCCCAAACTTTAATACACAACTTTTTTTTGTATACGCAGCATAGCCATCTTTTACAAAAGCTAACATTACTTGCAATAATTTTTCTAAAGGAACAGAAACATCTGATATTTTTGTAAATGATAAATCAAATTTTTCAGCTTTCATATTTGCAATTTTTAATAAATCGACCTGTCTTTTTTTATCTTCATATGTTTTTTTAAATTTATTTTTATCACTTGGTTTGACTTCTAATAAGAATCCTCTATCTTTAAATTCTTGTTGAATTCTTTCAAAATATGTTTCTTTTGAAGAAAATGCTTTTTCAGGAATGGAATTTTGTTTGTTTGTATATTTCATAACATTCTCATAGAATTCATCATCGTCATTGGTATCTTTTTTCAATGCCTTTACCATAACATATGTACTTGCAAACTTGTTTTTAATTTCTTTGTCGGTATATTTTTTGAGTGCTTGATATATGGAATTTGTGGTTTGGCAACCATTCACAATCTGTGGATTAATTAATGGGATTACTCTGACTGCATTCTCTGGTCTTGATGTCTCGGAACTTTCATATATCATTGTAATGCCATTATTATAGTAGAGAAAATCCTTATTTTGTTCAGAGTCTTCTAGTGTTTTTACAATCCCCTTGTTAATAGGATTTTCGCCCAACCATTCTCTAATATTATTACTAAATATTTGGTATTCTTCTTCTTTTGCTTTTTTATACAATCTATATATTTCAGATATTGGGGTTATGATATAGTAAGCAGGTCTAACCCCAATATTCAATTCTTCACAAACTGCCGCAAATGTTCCTTTGTTCGGTGTCTTAAAATCAAATTTAAAGTCCTTTTTATTTTTAAAAGTTTCCCCATAATAAATGTTTTTAATATCATGTATATTAAAATACTCTGCATTAAAATTACATTTATATGCTAATCTATCGTATTTATTGAATTTTTCTATGATATTATCAAAATCAGTTTTAGAACACGAACTTGTTGTATAGAAGTGAAAATTAATTGTATATTCACTATCATCAATAGCATCTGAAAAGATATCTTGTAATTCTTGACTTTTCTTATATTGTCCTTTCAATAAAGTAGCTATTGGTCGTGTTAAAAAATCTGAAAAATCTTTTGTAACAACATTATTGTCTTTTTCATAGTATTTGTTCTGAATAATATTTAGCTCTTTACTATCAGCAAAATGGACGAAACAGTCTATTGCCTTGTCGTTATATTCTGTAATGTTATTTATTATACAATCTTCATCAACATTATATAATTTAGATAAAACCCAATAATTAAAAGCATATTCATCTTTTTCCAAATTTGCATTATATTGAATTTGATTTTCTCTAATAATATTAATATCTTCTTTTATTTGTTCTAAAAAAAGTTGAATTGAATTATTTTCTTTTTCTTCAATCATATACTACTCCTTTTTACAAATCATATCATAAAATAAATGATTTATAAAAATTGAGAACAGTAAATGTGCTTAGGAATTCAATGAGCATATTTTATTTTCAATATCAAAACACAAAAACAACATAAAAAAGAGAAACAAAAAGACTTATTTTAAATAGAGCTTTACACATAAAAAACACACTTTTGGGTTCACTTAAAAAAAATCGAACTCTTAAAATCAAATCAGGGCAAGAAAAAAGAGCCCTTAAAGGCTCCTTTTTTCAAAATGGTGGAGGATAGGAGATTCGAACTCCTGACATCCTGCGTGCAAAACAGGCACTCTACCAACTGAGTTAATCCCCCTCGCTGGTGATTTAATACTAATACAAGCAAAAAAAAAATGCAACTATATTTTTCAAAAAATTTTTTACAACTTTACAAATTGTATAATTTCTCGCGATTTTCAACAAAAATTGTCTTAAAAATTCATTAAAATCCACATAATTCAAAGCCCGTATTTTCAACCATTGCAACAAAAAAGCCCCCTCACGAGGACTTTTTCAAAATCATATAAATCAAATTTTATTCTGCGCTAGCCCACGAATGCAAATATCTGTATTGCTCATCCGTCAACTTATCATACTTAATCCCCATTGCATCAAGTTTTAACGATGCAATTTTTTCGTCGATTTCTCTCGGCAAAGTGTAAACCTTATTAGTAAGATTTTCACGATTTTTGATGATAAATTCAGCACCCAAAGCCTGATTTGCGAAACTCATGTCCATTACGGATCCGGGGTGACCTTCTGCCGCAACCAAATTGACCAATCTGCCCTGCGCAATGATATGTACGGATTTTCCGTTATCCAACTCGTATCTGTCAAAGTTTTCACGAACGGGAACAACGCTATTCACATGGTGTTGCAAGTCTTTCATATTGATTTCAATGTCAAAATGTCCTGCATTACCGATAATAGCACCGTCTTTCATTTCCAGAATATGGTGAACATCAATAACATTCATATCTCCCGTTACAGAAATGAAGATATCACCGAGTTTTGCCGCTTCTTCCATCGGCATTACGCGATAGCCTTCCATTGCAGCCTCAAGTGCCTTCAACGGGTCAACTTCCGTCACAATAACGTTTGCGCCTAAGCCTCTTGCGCGCATTGCGACACCGCGGCCGCACCAGCCGTAACCGCACATTACAAAGGTTTTTCCTGCGAGCAAAATATTTGCTGCTCTGAAAATACCGTCCATAACGCTTTGACCTGTTCCGTAACGATTATCAAACATATATTTTGTCATTGATTCATTGACACCGACAGCAGGAAACGCAAGTGTTCCGTCCGCTTCCATAGCGTTCAATCTGATAATCCCGGTTGTGGTTTCTTCGCAAGAACCAATAATATTCGGGAGCAAATCACGTCTTTCCGTATGCACGGCAACAACCAAATCTCCGCCGTCATCAATAATAAATTGAGGTTTTGTGTCCAAAACCGCTTGTACGTGTCTTGCATAGACTTCACCGTCTTCGCCCGTAAAGCCGAAAACAGGGATATCCCAATATTTTACAAGCGCTGCAGCAACGTCATCTTGCGTAGACAAAGGGTTTGAAGCCGCAAGTGCAATCTTCGCACCGCCCATTTTTAATGTTATCATTAAATTAGCCGTTTCTTTCGTAACGTGAACACGGCTTGCTATTCTTAAATTTTCAAAAGGTCTTTCAACAGAAAAACGTTCTCTGATTTTTCGGATAACGGGCATATCTCTGAGCGCCCATTCAATATTCCTTTTCCCCTGTTCCGCAAGGGATATATCCTTAACGTCGTAGTTTTCCAAAACTTCCATGACTTACCTCTAATTTCTTTATACGAAATTATATCACGAACCCCAAAAATTGCTTTACTTTTTCAGAAAAAAAAACTATACTGAAAGTGCAATTTGTAAACATTTTGTAACACGTGTGAAAGTGCAAGAAGAGTGATTAGATTTATATTATTAATAAGCCTTATTTTATTGGCTAATTCGTATCTGCCCGCAATGGCAGACGATAATTCGGATAATTTTGAAGAATACAAGTGTGATTTAATGATGAAAGGCTACGAGTTTACTAACGACGGGCTTTCTGAGGCAATTATTAAAAATGACACGGAAGCGGTAGAACTTTTCGTTAAGGCTGATATTAATATAAATTTGCCCGATAACGAGGGTTATAGCGCTCTTGATAGAGCAATTAAAGAAAACGACAAGGAACTCGAAAATCTTCTCACAAAAGCAGGCGGGGAAACAAAACTCCTCAAAAATGTTGCAACAGATGTTGAACCTGCAGAAACAGAACAAACCTCATCGGAAACAACTGCTCCCGAAAATCCTTTGACCGAAAATACAACGGTTGAATCTCCCGCAACTGAAGCGCCTGTTGCTCAACAAACCGTCGAAGCCGAAGTTGTCAATACGGAAACGGCTGCACAAGATGAACTTATAGAAAATAAAACAGATTTTCCTGTTATTAAGAGTGAAATTTTTGATGAAAACGCACTTTCATCAGAAGAAAATTCAGAAATTTCGATAGATAAAAATTTATTGGCAATAGCACAGAAGGCGCCCGTAAAGAGTCAAAACCTTTCTGCCGAGCAGAAAAAGCAACAAATTGTAGAAGCATTTTGTGACCTTATTAACACGGACAATGCCACCGAAGTCGCAAAGGTTGCAAAGAACTTTTTTGGAATAAATATTATGACAAAAGAGGGTCTTGCGCCTCTTCATTACGCGGTTTTCAATGATAATGCGGAAATCGT
>SAMEA104315436__coassemble_3791_pt1 | contig 5171 bp, 5 predicted proteins | sample SAMEA104315436__metabat2_low_PE_043 | metagenome-assembled genome bin SAMEA104315436 (sample SAMEA104315436) | gut metagenome | biome: Monkey gut; feature: monkey-associated habitat; material: faeces | place: China | collected 2013
ATTATTTTTTTACACCTTATTTTCGTGACAGAAGTTATTCCCTTTTTCTATGTTAGCAATAGTAAGACTTATTTGTCTTTAATTTCTTTTATAATAATTCCGTTAGTATTAGTTGAACTCATAAGTATTTTGAGTTTTGTGAAAAAGCAAAAGGCTCAGCCTTTTCAACGCGGTATTATTTTTATAAATTCACTTCTGATTTTTCTATATACTCAACTCGCAATATCAATACTGTTTCTTGTTAATTTAATATAGATTCTTCGGGCGCTGCCCTCAGAATGACAAAAAATGATTCACTCATACTGAGCGTAGCGAAGTATCTTTCTGTTGAATCATGCCCCAGCCTGCAAATTCATTTCTCTTTCTTGTTGATTTGATATAGATTCTTCGGGCGCTGCCCTCAGAATGACGAGTAGTTTTTCGTCATACTGAGCGTAGCGAAGTATCTGTATTGTGAAATAAATCAATGACAATTCTGCGTGACATTTTGTTGTCATCCTGAATTTATTTCAGGATCTTATTATTCGCAAAGGTTTACTAAATATTGTCGAAACAGATTCTTCGGGCGTTGCCCTCAGAATGACATAAAGTTGTTTTGTCGAAAATATCCTGTTTACAAGTTTGCTTTGCTCGACTACACTCTACCGAAAATCCGCCAGAATAAAAAAATAAAAGAAAACATTCTGATGAATTTTATCCGATAGTTTAGTATAATTGCATTATGAACAAGGCAAACTGGGTTTTATTTTTTATTCTAAATATATTGCTAACTTCAAGTATAAGCAATTATTATGTTAGTTCTTGCAATATTTTAAATATTGCAATTTGGAATAGCATAGGAAAACTTCTATTATGGCTTTTATTATCATTGCCTGTACAATTAGTAATATTTCCAATTCTATATGAATTTTTAAACAGGAAATCGCCAATTTTTCTGTTCTTAAATAAACTGAGGAAACTCAATTTTTCATTAACGGTCTTTGCCTCAGTTTTAGGGGTAGATGCTCTTTCGTTTTTGTTTTTTTACAAATTTTATCTCAACAATATCTATTTATTAATAATAGATATTTGCTATGGCGGTTTATTGGCAAGTTATTTGGGACTATTTGTGTGGTTAAAACTAAGAAAATACATATTGTACAAAAAACGCTGCATAATAAAATTAATCGGAGAATGGTTAGGTAAAATAAAATTTGTAAATTTAAAAAATATTGTGGTCTTTTTAAATGTAATTTTTGTTGTAGAACTCACAAAAATTGGCTTTGCAGAAAATGGCATTTGTTCTTTAATTTTTCTACTATTCTTGATAATTCCATTAGTGTTTATCGAACTCATAAGCCTTTTGAGTTATGCGAAAAAACAAAAGGCTCAGCCATTTCAAAGAGGTGTAATTTTTATAAATTCACTTCTAATTTTTCTATACACCCAATTCGCTATGAAAATAATACTTTTAGCGGAATTGGTATAGATTCTTCGGGCGCTGCCCTCAGAATGACAAAAAATGATTCGGTCATACTGAGCGTAGCGAAGTATCTTTCTGTTGAATCATGCCCCAGCCTGCAAATTCATTTCTCTTTCTTGTTGATTTGTTATAGATTCTTCGCCTTTCGGCTCAGAATGACGATATAAATATAGAAAATTTTGATATAATAAACTCATGAATATTTTAAATTGGATATTATCTATATTATTAAATATTTGTTTAGCAGCCGGAGTTAATGGATTTCGGTTATTTACGAATATTGCTTTCTGGATGTTTTTCATAGAAGGGTATAATGATTATGGATTAGCTTTTCTTTGGTTTTTTTTAGTATTTCCACTTCAAATTCTAATTTTGCCGGTTTTTTATGAGTTTTTGAACAAAAAGTCACAGATATTTTTGTTCTTAAATAAATTAAAAAACTTAATCTTTGCATTTAAAATCATCTTTTTTGCAATGATAATCGATGTCTTTTCTTTTCTTATTATTTCCAAATTGAGTGGATTACCTTTTGAAAAGCCTCTCATTCCTTTGTACTGTGCTTGCACTTTATTGGCAGGTTATTTCTGTTTGGTAATTTGGTTAAGACTTAGAAAATGCATATTTTTTAAATTAAGAAAAATAATAAAGTTTATCGGAAAATGGTTAGGTAAAAGAAAATATGTAACTTTGAAAAACGTTGTCATTGTTTTACATTTGATTTTTGCAGCAGAACTTGTGAAACTGGGCTTTTCTGCAAATGGAGATGCTTATTTGTTTGTATTTTCGTTTTTAATAATTCCATTGGTATTAGTTGAACTCATAAGCCTTTTGAGTTATGCGAAAAAGCAAAAGGCTCAGCCTTTTCAAAGAGGTGTTATTTTCATAATTTCACTTTTGGTTTTTCTATATGCCCAACTCGCAATATCGATATTGTTTTTGGTTGATTTGATATAGATTCTTCGGGCGCTGCCCTCAGAATGACGATATAAATATAGAAAGTCTGATATAATAAACCTATGAATATTTTAATTTGGATATTGTTTGTATTATTAAATATCCGTTTATTAAGCGGAATTAATGGTTTTAATCTGTTTTTAGAACTTTTTTTCTGGCAGTTCATGGGTGCGGAACGCTACGAGCTTGCTTTCTTTTGGGTTTTATTAGTGTTTCCGCTTCAATTTCTAATTTTGCCGGTTTTATATGAGTTTTTGAACAAAAAGTCACAGGTGTTTTTATTTTTAAACAAACAAAGAAACTTTATCTTTACCTTGGGAATTCTTTTTCTTGCAATGCTAACCGATGTTTTTTCAGTTTCTATTGTGTCCAAATTGGGTGGCTTAAATTTTGAGAAGGTCTTTATCCCTTTTTGCTGCATTGGCAGTATATTCGCAGGCTATTTCAGTTTGGTAATTTGGCTAAAACTCAGAAAATGCATACTTTTCAGATTAAGAAAAATAATGAAATTTCTTGGAAAATGGTTTGGCAAAAGAAAATTTGCGACATTGCAAAACTTTATCATTGCCTTGCATTTGATTTTCGCAGGAGAAATTGTCGCACTTTGTTTTTCGCCCAACAAAGATTCTTATTTATTTTTACTTTTTTCTGAAATAATGCCACTATTACTCGTTGAAATTATTAGCATTTTGAGTTATGCAAAAAAGCAAAAGGCTCAGCCATTTCAAAGAGGTATTATTTTCATAAATTCACTCTTGGTTTTTACATATATTCAACTAGCGATGAAGATACTGTTTATAGTTAAAGCAATGTAGATTCTTCGGGCGCTGCCCTCAGAATGACAAAAAATGATTCGGTCATACTGAGCGTAGCGAAGTATCTTTCTGTTGAATCATGCCCCAGCCTGCAAATTCTCATTCTCATTGATTTGTTATAGATTTTTCGCCTTTCGGCTCAGAATGACGTTATAAATATAGAAAGTCTGATATAATAAACCTATGAATATTTTAAATTGGATATTATTCGTATTATTAAATATCGGTTTGTTAAGTGGATTTAGTGCAGTTCGTCTATTTGCAAATATTTTTATTTGGGTATTTTTTATTGAAAAATATTATGATTATGGATTGGCTTTTCTTTGGATTTTATTAATATTTATTCTGCAACTGGTGTTTCTTCCCCTTTTATATGAGTTCTTAAATAAAAAATCACAAATATTTTTGTTTTTAAACAAACAAAAAAAGCCAATCTTTGCTTGGGCAACCCTCTTTTTGGCTTTGTTGGCTGATGTATTTTCATTTCCTATTGTTTCCAGATTATATCAAATGCCTTCTGATGTTATCTGGCTCTTTGGTTGTAATTGTCTATTTACAGGTTATTTAGGTTTGATGATATGGTTAAAACTTAGAAAATGTACACTTTTCCGATTAAGGAAAATAATAAAATTGCTTGCAAAATGGTTAAAAAATAGAAAATATTTAACTTTAAAAAATTTTGTAATTACTTTTAATTTGATTTTTGCAGCAGAACTTGTGAAACTGGGCTTTTCTGCAGATGGAGATGCTTATTTGTTTGTATTTTCGTTTTTAATAATTCCATTGGTATTAGTTGAACTCATAAGCATTTTGAGTTTTGCGAAAAAACAAAAGGCTCAGCCTTTTCAAAGAGGTGTCATTTTTATAAATTCACTTTTGATTTTTCTATATACCCAACTCGCAATATCGATATTGTTTTTGGTTGATTTAATGTAGATTCTTCGGGCGCTGCCCTCAGAATGACAAAAAATGATTCAGTCATACTGAGCGTAGCGAAGTATCTTTTCAGTGAGTCATGCCCCAGCCTGCAAATTCTCTTTCTCATTGATTTGATATAGATTCTTCGGTCTTTTGACCTCAGAATGACAAAAAAAGACCCAACCTTCGAATAATTTCTTAGAAAGTCTGATATAATAAACTCATGAATATTTTAAATTGGATATTATTCGTACTATTAAACATCTGGTTAACAGGCGGTATAAGCGAGTTTCGTCTAATAGCAAATGTTTTTATCTGGCTGTTTATTATAAAAGATTGTTATATTTGTTCTTTTCTGTGGCTTTTATTAGTATTCCCTCTGCAATTTGTATTTTTGCCAATTTTATATGAGTTTTTGAACAAAAAGTCACAGGTATTTTTGTTCTTAAATAAACTGAAAAACTTGATTTTTTGCCTAAAAATTCTTTTTGTTTCTTTGGTAGCAGATATATTTTCTCTTTTTATTATTTCCAAACTGGGCGGTTTAATTTTTAAGAGTATCTTCCTACCTTTTTGTTGCGTTGGTACTCTATTTTTAGGTTATTTTAGTTTGGCAATTTGGCTAAAGTTCAGGAAATACATATTTTTCAGATTAAGAAAAATAATAAAATTGATTGGAAAATGGCTTGGTAAAAGAAAATATGTAACTTTGCAAAACTTTATCATTGCATTGCATTTAATTTTTGCAGGGGAAGTCACAACACTTTGTTTATCGACCAATAGCGAAGTGCAATTGTTTTTCCTATTTTTTATGATAATTATATCAACATTTGCATTGATAGAACTTATCAGCGTTTTGAGTTTTGCGAAAAAACAAAAGGCTCAGCCATTTCAAAGAGGTGTCATTTTCATAATTTCACTTCTGATTTTTATATATACTCAAATCGCAATATTAATACTATTTCTTGTTGATTTAATATAGATTCTTCGGGCTTCGCCCTCAGAATGACGATATAAATATA
>SAMEA104315436__coassemble_3923_pt1 | contig 5039 bp, 4 predicted proteins | sample SAMEA104315436__metabat2_low_PE_043 | metagenome-assembled genome bin SAMEA104315436 (sample SAMEA104315436) | gut metagenome | biome: Monkey gut; feature: monkey-associated habitat; material: faeces | place: China | collected 2013
TAAATTCAGGATGACAATAAATGTCACCCTGAACTGTCATTGATTTATTTCACAATACAGATACTTCGCTACGCTCAGTATGACGTAATATTTGTCATTCTGAGGGCGAAGACCGAAGAATCTGTACAAGATTTTGTCACCATGAACTGTCTTGGATTTCCTGTACAAAAACAAGTCGTTCGTTTCACTACGTTAGCACTCTTCGGGACCATGTTCACTTCGTTCACATCCGCCCTACGCAAATTCTCTGTCTTGGATTTGCTTCTCAAAAGAATTGCCAATCGTTAAAAAAAACGATATAATTTCTGCAATGTATAGGAGTTGTTATCATGAATGAAAATAAAAATAGTAAACTAAGATTTATTTTGATAGGGGTTATTGTTTTAGTTGTGATTGCAACTATTTATGCTTATTTTTTATTTAATTACGAAATTAAACTGACTGATACTAATGTTCAATTGTTACAACCTCGTTCGAATGCCAATGCATCTCTGATGTGCGATGATAAGATTTTAATAACAGGTGGTTTTAATTCTTCAATATTCAGTTCAACAAGTACACTAAAAGGTTTCAATTCAACAGAAATTTATGACATAAAAAATAAAAAAATAACAAAAGGACCTGATATGCATTTTTCAGGTGACTATGTTTTTGAACAATTTTCACTCCCTAATTGTGAAATTGTTTTTGCCGGTCAAGAAGGATTTGAGATATATAATCCGACGACAAATAAAATCGAACTTGTAGAGAATAATATTATCAGTAAAAATTCAAAATACTATAGACCAACTTATACACTTTTGAAAAATGGTAATCTGTTAATATCGGGAGGATTAGATAAGAAAAGAATTAACAATACAAAATCCGAAGAATATTTTTCAAATAGTGCTTATATTTTCGATACTAAAAACAAAAAAATCAGAAAAATAGAAAATCTTCCAATTCCGCTGTTTATCCATTCTTGTTATCTGGCAGAAAATGGTGATGTATATATATTAGGCGGAGAAACAAACAGTAACGGTGATTTAAAACGCGCGACAGGAAAATATAATTCAAAAATTATTAAGTTCGATAGTAAAACAGAGAAATTTTCTATTGTTGGAGACAACACACCAAAAGGCTCTGATAATAAGAATATAAAACGTGCACTTGGTATTATTTCAAAAATATATAAATTAAATGATAAAGAAGTAATTGTAATAGGAGGAACAGCTGCCGACTTTAATGATTATGACACAATATACAAGTTGAACTTAGAAAGTTGTGAATCTGAACTATTATATATGACAAATAAACAACTTCCAGGGGAACGCTCAATTTTCAAAAATAATAACAAAATATATTTGCAGGATACACATTCATTTTTTGGTGGAGTAAATATCTTTGATGTGAATAAAAAGACTATGAAGCATCAATTTTCAATCAAATTTCAAATGGGAAGTACTGTAATTCCGATTTGCAAAAATCAATTCATTTTAATAAGCGATGATGATAACAAAATCTATAATGTTGAAATAAAGGAAAAATAAAAGCAAAAAAGTCAATTTTTCTAAGATTTTTAATAAACCGTCATTCTGAGCCGAAAGGCGAAGAATCTATACCAAATCAACTAGAAAGAGAAATGAAATTGCAGGTTGGGGGGCATGATTCAACGGAAAGATATTTCGCTACCGCTCAATATGACGAAAAACTACTCGTCATTTTGAGGTTTTGCAAAAACCGAAAAATCTATCGTCATTCTGAACTCACAAAGTGAGTAAAAAATCTGTTCAATAAAATCATCTGATAATTGACAATATATAATAAATAAGATTTAATGATTAAACGCAATATAAACTGTGGTTGTGACAAACATTTAGGGATTATTATAAATATATTGTAGATAAAAAGAATGAGTATTTATGTATGAAAAAATAAATCATAAAATAATCAGTTTTATTAAACGTATTTTAAGTGCCATTATATATCCAATTAATAAACCGGACACGTATATAACATTTTTTTTCACACAAATAATAGCTTTAATACCTATAATTGGCAATATAATTTCGTTTATTTTGAGAATGGTATATTCCATAGTACTATACAGAAGAAAATCTAAAATGATTTTACCAAAACCATATTCAAAGACATTATGCAATTGGAACTTCAAGTTCTTGATTTATATTCCTACTCTTGGACTTAATCTTGTTGTAGCATTACTTTTGATGTGTCACGTATATACTCCCCTAATGATAAAAATCACCGTTATTACAGAACATATTATTGACATTGTTTTTGTCATTTTTGGTTTTGGCTTTTTTGTTAATTACGCAATGAAAGAAATAATCAATTTAAAATTTAGTATAAATATCTCTGGAAAATATTTCTTTCAAATTATTTTATACTTTTTGCCATTTATAATTTATTCAGGAATAACGCTGTACTATGTTATTCCAATGGACGCAGCTATTTTACCAAATCTTATTTGGAATAACATAGCGTGGATTATAGGATACAATTTTGTTAAATATTATTTATTTCTTATCGCCATAATTTCTTGGGCGGATGCATATCATTGTGACGAAAACAAACCGTCATTCTGAGGCGAAGCCGAAGAATCTACTGTATTGCTTTGAATTTGGCTTTGTTAATTATATATACTTCGCTACGCTCAGTATGACGGAATCTTTTTATCATTCTGGCGGATTTTCGGTAGAGTGTAGTCGAGCAAAGCAAACTAGTAAACAGGATGTTTTCGACAACTTTACGTCATTCTGAGGGCAGCGCCCGAAGAATCTGCTTTGACAATATTTAGTAAACCTTTGCGAATAATAAGATCCTGAAATAAATTCAGGATGACAACAAAATGTCACGCAGAATTGTCATTGATTTATTTCACAATACAGATACTTCGCTACGCTCAGTATGACGAAAAACTACTCGTCATTCTGAGGGCAGCGCCCGAAGAATCTATATTAAATCAACCAAAAACAATATTGATATTGCGATTTGAGTATATATAAAAATCAGAATTGAATTTATAAAAATAACACCTCTTTGAAAAGGCAGAGCCTTTTGTTTTTTCGCATAACTCAAAAGGCTTATAAGTTCAACTAATACCAACGGAATTATTATAAAAGAAATTAAAGACAAATAAGTCTTACTATTGTTAACATAGAAAAAGGGAATAACTTCTGTCACGAAAATAAGGTGTAAAAAAATAATTATGTTTTGCAAAGTTGCAAATTTTCTTTTGCTCAACCATTTCCCGATAGATTTTATTATTTTTCTTAAACCTAAAAGTATACATTTTCTGAGTCTTAACCAAATTGCCAAACCCAAATAACCTGCAAATATAGTTCCAAAGCAGAAACAGAATGATAATAAGAATAAAAAATACTCGAAAGTTACTTCAAGTGATATAAAAAGAGGAATAAGAAAAAATACATCTGCAACTAATGCAAGAAATAGACTTTTAAGGCAAAAAATTAAGTTTTTCTGTTTGTTTAAGAATAAAAATATCTGTGATTTCTTGTTGATAAACTCGTATAAAATCGGCAAAAACACAAATTGAAGAGTAAATACAAATAGAAACCACAGAAAAGCGCAAAACAAATAGCGTTCTCCCCAAAAAAAAGCCAACTCAAAAATATTGCTAATCAGATGAGTGCCACTAATCCTGCTTGATAAACAGATATTCAACAGTACGAAGAATATCCAATTTAAAATATTCATAGGTTTATTATATCAGACTTTCTAAGAAATTATTCGAAGGTTGGGTCTTTTTCGTCATTCTGAGGGCAACGCCCGAAGAATCTATATTAAATTAACAAGAAACAGTATTGATATTGCGAGTTGGGTATATAGAAAAACCAAAAGTGAATTTATGAAAATAATACCTCTTTGAAAAGGTTGTGCCTTTTGCTTTTTCGCATAACTCAAAACGCTGATAAGTTCAACTAATACCAACGGAATTATTAAAAGCGAAAACAAAAACAAATAATTTTTCCCATCTGCTAAAAAGCCCAGTTTCACAAGTTCTGCTGCAAAAATCAAATGTAAAACAATGAGAAAGTTTTGCAATGTCGCAAATTTTCTTTTACATAACCATTTTCCAAGAAATTTTATTATTTTTCTTAATTTAAAAAGTATGCAATTTCTAAGTTTTAACCAAATTGCCAAACAAAAATAACTTATAAACAGGTTTCCCAAGAAAAAAAACAGTAAAAAATACGTTTCCCACAATTTTGAAATAATAAAAAAGGAAACAACATCTAAAAATAAAGCAATAAAAAGACTTTTAAGACGAAAAGTTAAAATTTTTTGTTTGTTTAAGAATAAAAATATCTGTGATTTTTTATTCAAGAACTCATATAAAAGAAGAAGAAATACCTGTTGAAGAGTGAAGGTTAATAAAATCCAAAGAAAAGCCAATCCATAATCATAAAATTTTTCAATAAAAAATACCCAGATAGCAACATTCGTAAATAGACGAAAGCCACTAACACCGCTTGTTAAACAGACATTTAACAGTATAAATAATATCCAATTTGAAATATTCATAGGTTTATTATATCAGACTTTCTATATTTATAACGTCATTCTGAGCCGAAAGGCGAAGAATCTATACCAAATCAACTAGAAAGAGAAATGAAATTGCAGGTTGGGGGGCATGACTCAACGGAAAGATATTTCGCTACCGCTCAATATGACGAAAAACTACTCGTCATTCTGAGGGCAGCGCCCGAAGAATCTGTTTCGACAATATTTAACAGACTTTTGTGAATAATAAGATCCTGAAATAAATTCAGGATGACAACAAAATGTCATCCTAAACTGTCATTGATTTGTTTCACATTACAGATACTTCGCTACGCTCAGTATGCCGATAAATAATATTTGTCATTCTGAGCCGAAAAGCGAAGAATCTGCTTTGACAATATTTAGTAAATTCTGCAAACAAACAGATGCTGAAACTAGTTCGGCATGACATTCAACTTCTTGTCACCCTGAACTGTCTTGGATTTCCTTCACAAAAACAAGTCGTTCGTTTCACT
>SAMEA104315436__coassemble_4327_pt1 | contig 4613 bp, 3 predicted proteins | sample SAMEA104315436__metabat2_low_PE_043 | metagenome-assembled genome bin SAMEA104315436 (sample SAMEA104315436) | gut metagenome | biome: Monkey gut; feature: monkey-associated habitat; material: faeces | place: China | collected 2013
AAATTTGTTTTGAGCAGAATAGATTCTTCACCCACTTCGTGGGTTCAGAATGACGAATTAAAACCCAACCTACGGTATTTTTCTACCCGAATAATCAAAGTCAGTTGAATTTAAAAACGGAATGAGCGACTTGAAGGTGTGAAGCAATAATCAAAGTTTGTTTTGAACAGAATAGATTCTTCACCCACTTCGTGGGTTCAGAATGACGGTTAGACGGAGTCTGATAAAACGAGCGAATGCGAGTTAGCCCTCCGCAGGAGTCGTCTTCTTTTCTTTCTTGTTGGGGTACACGTTATTCTTTCTTTTCTCATCGAAAAGAAAAGAAAGAATAATGGGTACGAAAATGGTAATAACAAGCGATACTCTTTACCATTCTAACAACAAGACCCTGAAACAAGTTCAGGGTGACAAAATGTTGTACAGATTCTTCGCTACGCTCAGAATGACGTAGACATGTTTATTGCGAGGGTGTTTAAGACGCGAATTTCCATTCTGCCGAAAAACCAACCGTCATACTGAGGCTTTAGCCGAAGTATCTTTTCGTACAATACCAACCAGTATTTCGGGGCGTACTTTATTGTCTGTCAGATGTATGTTTGTGATTTTAAAGTTGTTTTCTTTGTAAACAAAACTTTTATGTTATATTATTCCCATAAGAAATCAAAGCAAGGAGACAAAATGGGTATTTACGAAGAATTACAAGCCAGAGGTTTGATTGCGCAAGTAACAGATGACAAGGAAATCAAAGAACTTATCAACAACGGCGGTGCGCGTTTTTATATAGGTTTTGACCCGACGGCAGATTCTCTTCACGTTGGACATTTTATGGCTCTTTGTTTAATGAAAAGGCTTCAAATGGCAGGAAACAAGCCTGTTGTTTTAATCGGCGGCGGAACGGGTTATATCGGAGACCCTTCGGGCAGAAGCGACATGCGTTCTATGATGACACCCGAAATTATTGAACACAACTGCGCTTGCTTTAAAAAGCAAATGGAAAGATTTATCGAATTTGGCGAAGACAAAGCAATTATGGTAAACAATGCGGATTGGCTCTTGAAACTCAACTACATTGACCTTTTGAGAGAAGTCGGCGCGTGCTTTACGGTAAATAACATGCTCAGAGCCGAATGCTACAAGCAAAGAATGGAAAAAGGGTTAAGTTTCTTGGAATTTAACTATATGATTATGCAGTCATACGATTTCTTGTACTTGCACCAAAACTACGGTTGCAACATGCAATTCGGCGGCGATGACCAATGGAGTAACATGCTCGCAGGTACGGATTTAATCAGACGTAAAACAGGCGACGATGCTTATGCAATGACCATAACACTTTTGCTCAACAGCGAAGGCAAAAAAATGGGTAAAACCGCAAGAGGTGCCGTATGGCTCGATCCCAACAAAACAACCCCGTTTGAATTTTACCAATATTGGCGAAATGTCGACGATGCAGACGTTATGAAGTGTATAAAAATGTTGACTTTCTTGCCGATTGAACAAATTGAAGAAATGGACAAATGGGAAGATAACAGAATTAACGAAAAGAAAGAAATTCTCGCATACGAATTGACTGCACTTGTCCATGGCGAAGAAGAAGCAAAAAAGGCTCAAGATTCGGCGCACGCACTCTTTAGCGGTAAGGGCGATGACGAAAATATGCCTACAACAGAAATTTCTAAAGACGAAATTGCCGACGGAATTTTAATTGCTGACTTGATGGTAAAATGCGGTCTTTGCGCAAGTAAAGGTGAAGCAAAACGTCTTATCCAACAAGGCGGTGTCAGCGTAAACGACGAAGTTGTCAAAGATTTGGGAACTTCTTACAACGTTTCCGACTTTGAAAACGGCGTTAAAATCAGAAAAGGCAAAAAAGTCTTCCATAAAGCCGTTTTGGTAAAATAGAATTGTCGAAATCTAAAACAGCGGATTTCCGATAATGAGAAGTCGTGTAGTAGGTTGGATTTGCCCCAATCAAATTGATAAAGATACAGAGGCTAAAGCCTCTGTATGAAAACAATCATCGAAAAATATCAACCACAAATTACTGAGGTTTATTAAATATTCAGAAATTTTTTATTATCAATTTCTTATTGGCGAAATAATCATATAATACATAGTATAATTTCTTTCTTGACCAAATTTATTATAAATTTTAAAGTTATAGTCAATTGGTTCAATTTTCTTTATTTTATCAAGATAAGGAACTAATTTTTTAGCAGTTTCATCAAGGTTTCCTTTGTGACGAGTCATTATAATAGCACCATTTTCCTTGATTTCGTCTTCAGAAACCCATGGATTTTCATGTCCGTACGTATCCAAAATCATTTGGGGGTGAGTTTCGTCATAAATACTTATCGGCAAGGCATATTCAATATATCCTCCAACGTATTTCAAGTTTTTACCTGTTTCTTGATAGAAAATCTTTTTCATGTCCTGTGAAACCTTTTGATAAGGATATCTACTTCTAAAATTTTTCTCAACAGAAAACAATATCAACATAACTGTTAAAATAATTATCATTGTAGCATAAACCCATTTTATGACATATGAAGAAACTTTATCATCAACATTAATTGGGAGAAAATAAAACAACAAAATGCCAATCATATAAATCATTGGATAGCCCCAAGTTCCATGAACTTGGGTTCCCGTAATCAATCCTGGAAGTGCTTGAAAAATCACAGGACAAATTCCTAAAAGAATTAAAAATAAACTATCATCTTTTAAAGCATTTTTATTTAAAGTTAAGGGGGTGTTAAACCTTAAATGTGTTGCTAAGAAAATTACAACCGTACCAATTATTGCCATTGTTTGTGCTAGCAAAAACATAAAGGGTGCTTCTAAGTATTTCAAAAATCCGTGATATGTTTGTGCATAACGTTCTTCACATTCTTTGAAATATAAAAATGAAAAGAAATCGTATTTAATCAACCACAAAAGGTGAGGTAAAAATACCAAAAATGCAATAAAAACAGACAAATAAAATCCAAATTTTTTATAAACACTTCTACCTTTTGGAATAACTATTGAATAAATTATCATAGGCAAAAGTAACATTACAGTTTGGTATTTGGCAAGAAACCCCAGTCCTACACTAACACCCAACATAATCCAGTCAAAAAGTTTATCTTCTTGAATTGATCTATAAAAATGATACGCAATTGCAGGAAATAACCAAAATAAAATAAAATTAGGACTAAAACCGTCAAAAACTGTCATATAACTATAGACATGACACCCCTCTAAAACCATAACCGAAAGAATTGATTGCTCTTTATTTAAAAATATTTTGCCAAGTTTATAAAGGTAAGCAAATCCAACCAATACGCACAATTGTCCTAACAGATATATCGAAAAATCTGTTTTTCCAAGCAAGTTATAAAATCCATAAGCCATCCAACCTACTAAAGGTGGGTGTTTATGAGTGCCAAAATCAAATAAACCACCCCAATAGATACTTTCCATAGCATCTGTTGGTAACAAATCTCTAATAAATGGCAATGTCGACCAAACAATTACGTGAACAACTAAAAAGATTATAAAAATCTTTTCTAAACTCAACTTACGATTTTCCATTTTTACTCCTAACTCACAACACAATGAGATTATGTTGTGAAATTTGCAAAAGTAGGATATAACTAAAAATCAAAGATATTTTATGTTTAATATTTTTTTATTTTTTGATATATTTACTGTAAGATTAAAAGCAATACAACACAATCTCATTGTGTTGTAGGTGAAACTACCCATTAAAGAACAAAATTTTTATAACTTTCGTCAATTATATCTTGGTCTATACCAATATATCTAAGAGTTATGCTTGTAGTTGAGTGATTAAATATTTTCTGCAAAATAACAATGTCTTTAAACTGTTTATAGTGATGATAACCAAAAGTTTTACGCAGAGAGTGAGTTCCGATATTGTAATTCAATCCAATGTTTGTACATGCATCTTTTAAAATTTTATATGCTTGAATTCTGTCTAGCCTATTTTTGCGTTGAGTAAAGAACAATGGTTCGTCGTCGTTTCTATTTTTTACAAAATTTTTAAGCAAGTATTTAAGTTTTGAATTAATAGGGATTTTTTTATACTTGTGAGTTTTCTTTTCAATTATTTTGATGTAAGAGCGGTTTTTAACATCTCCAACATTTATTGATAAAATATCTGAAATTCTCAATCCAATGTTAATTCCCATAACAAATAGTAAAAAATTTCTTTCATTCTTTTTTTGTAAATAAGATTCAAGTCGCTTGATATCTTTTTTACTTTTGATTGGTTCTACAACTTTCATTTTTTTACCTCCTGTTTTTCCTTTGTTGTACCTATAATGGAGTAGGTGGGGTTGGGACAAGATCTAACTTGCAACCAAATTTCTAAAGATTCTTCGGGCGTTGCCCTCAGAATGACGTTTCTCGTCATATTGAACGGATTTTCACTCTGCCGAGAAAAACAATCCTGTGAATTATTTTTCAAGAGGTGGCAAATGTGAACTATAAAACCCTCTCAATCGTCATACTGAGCGAAGCGAAGTATCTATTTTGTTTTATTTACCAAAATAAAAAATATTTCATGAAAAAGGCAATTTTTTGAGAGAGAAATACTTTATATAAAT
>SAMEA104315436__coassemble_4586_pt1 | contig 4408 bp, 3 predicted proteins | sample SAMEA104315436__metabat2_low_PE_043 | metagenome-assembled genome bin SAMEA104315436 (sample SAMEA104315436) | gut metagenome | biome: Monkey gut; feature: monkey-associated habitat; material: faeces | place: China | collected 2013
GCTCAGAATGACGCTGAATATCTCTCGTCATACTGAGGCTTTAGCCGAAGTATCTGTGCTTAGCCTTTTTTATAGATTCTTCGCCTTTCGGCTCAGAATGACGGGAATTGTTGGGTCAAAAACCAACCTACAATTTCTGCTCGCTATTACTTCGCAAACAGATTCTTCGGTTTTTTCAAGACCTCAGAATGACGGAAAAAGTATCGTCATACTGAGCAAAGCGAAGTATCTTTTAATATAGACATAAATTCACAAAGAAATAGACCCTGAAACAAGCGGATTTCTACTCTCTCGTAAATCAGCCAGAATGACGTGGAATAATATTTTCAAAGAATTATTGTTTGTTTAAAGCCAACCAACATTTTGAATGTTTTTAATTCTTATGTAAGTTTTTTTCGGTCAATTCGGCGACGACAGATTTCAGAAGTTCCTTAAACTGCATAACATAAGATGATTTGGGGTATTTTCTGCACTCTAAGACCTTATTCAAAAATTCATCGCGGACAAGTGTTATATCCTCATCTTTTGCGCGTTTTTCAACGTAATCAGCCAAAATTAATATATGTGCCGATATCTCAGACGGTGTATTTTTTATGACGTATTCGTTTTCAACGTCAAGATATATATTCTTTCCACCTGCATTCTTTACGAAATCTAGCCATTCATCCGTCGCTTCGACCGTATCATTTATCCCCGCAGAAAGCGTATACCCCAGCGTGATTTTTGTGCAATCAAACTTCTTTACTTCTTCCGTCAACTTATCAAAATTTTTGCCGAATTTTGATGCAACATCCATTGAGCCGCAATCCATATCGAAAACCACGGTTGCGCCACTATTTACAAGAGTTAATACCTTTTCATCAAAGCAGTCTGTATGCACAACGATGTTCTTTCCGCTTTTTGCCAAATATTCAGCGACATTTAGGCATTTTATGTCGTCCAAACAAAAAACTGCATTATTCGACGTCAAAGATTTAATCTGTTCCAAAATGCTGTCATCAGAGTTTTTTATCTCGATTTTCTTTATATCTTGAACACCTTGCAAATCTTCGCAAGGTATCAATTTCTCACATAAATTGCCACAAAAAACCTTATTCCCGTCAAATAAAATGTGTTCCATAAGACCTCATTAAAAAAGGAAAAGGCGCACTAAACGCCTTTTCCGATAAAATCACAAACTATTTTGCCATTGCTTTTCTAACTTCTGCCTTGTATTTTTCAACGTTCGGTTGAAGAACTTCGGGCATTGCAGTTTCCATAGGCGTCAAAAGATTGAGTTCACGTCTCAAGATGTCGCCTGTGTAAATAGTTTCAAAATGTTTGAGTTCGATGAATTGAGCGATGCTTTCCAAAGTCAAGTCGTCGAGGATAATTCTTGAAACGGGGTGTTGTGCGGAATATGCGGCAACAACGCCTTCAAGAATTGCGTTTGTAACTTTGTCATCGTTTTCGTAATTTACGAAAGTGAAGAATGAATCAACGTTTTCTTCGTCAAGGTCTGCTTCTGCGTTGTAGTGAAGATAGCCGGGTCCGACGTTTGTATCTGTTGAAATTCTTGCTTTTAAACTTTCATTTTTGAGTTGTTTTTCCCAAAGAGTTGTTCCCATAAATGCATCTGAGAAGTATTCGACAAAGTGTTTTCTTTTGCCTGCTTTATAAGCATTTACGTTGAATGTTGCGAGTTGCAAAGCGAGGTTTTCGGAAACATTTTCGTTCAAGAATGCTTCTTGTGCGGTCAATGATGCTTCGAGCATTTTTCTTACGTCGTCTTTTTTAACACCTGCGAATGCGAGTGCGAAAATTGTTGCGTCGTCAAAAATTGAGAAACGTCCGCCTACGTCGTCATGAACATAGCCCGAAAGACCGATTTTACCTTCGTCTACGATTTTTCTGAGTTTGCTCTTTTCGGGGGAAACGTCAGTCATTGCAACTAATCTGTTTGCTACGTTATCAGTTTTGAAAGTGTGACGAAGAATTTCATCAACTTTGTTGTATGCGGTAGTTGTTTCCATAGTTCCGCCTGATTTTGAAACAACCATAAACTTAGTTTTTGCAAGGTTCAAAGGTTCGATAAATCTGTTGAAACTTACAGGGTCTACTGATGAGAAGAAGTGAACATTTTTGATTCCGAGCATTGTCATCATTGATTCGGTTGTGTGTCTTGAACCGCCGATACCAAGGATTGCGAGTTCTTCAAAACCGCCTTCTTTTGCTTTTTCTGCCATAGCAAAGAGGTTGTCTAATTCTTTCAATTGGTTTTCGGGAAGAACTTTAATCCAGTTCAAGAATTGACCTTTTTGACCTGCTCTTTGTTTTACTTCTTTTACTGCTTCTGCAGCCGTAGCGTTAAGGTTTTCACCTGTTTTTGCAATAACTTTTACTTTCATGAATATCTCCTTTTATGATTCTTTAAGATTTTTGAAATGATGATGCAAATAAAGTACAAACAGTATAACACAAGAAACGATAATGAAAGCATCGAATTTGTGCCAAATGTGTTTGAATACTTCGCTGTGCATACCGAATTTAATTCCGACCCAAACGAGGAAATAACTCCAAACGAGTGAACCGAGGAATGTAAATACGATAAATTTCGGGAAATTAGCCTTCAAAATTCCCGCGGGAAGTGAGATGAACGTTCTCACAACGGGAAGCATTCTGCAAATAAAGAATGCCCAATCTCCCCATTTTTGTTGCCATTTGTCAGCAACTTCCAAGTCGTGTTTGCTGATTAAAAACCACTTTCCGTATTTTTCAACAAACGGTCTGCCGCCGAGGCTGCCGAGCATATAAGACGGAACCGAACCGATTACGCAGCCGATAGCGCCAAAAATTGCTGCCGTATGTATTGAAAATACACCTTTGGAAACCAAATATCCCGCGAAAGGCAAAATTGCCTCACTCGGAAGAGGAATATTGCATGATTCGATAGCCATAAGAAATGCAATTCCCCAAGGTCCCATTGCCGTGATGGTTGCTTCAATCCACGCACCAAGATGAACTAAAAGTTGATTTATAATTTCCATAAAAATTTCCTAATTATCTGTCAATCCAATTTTATTATAGAAATAAAATTTTTACTAATATTTTTAGTTTTCCGCCTAAAAAAACTATATTTTTGCAAACTGATTTTTTGTACTATAATCATAATAAGTAAGCATTAATAATTAAGAATAGGAATTTATGTTTAAGAAATTGATTGAATACTACGCTGCGCCTCAGGCTCAGCCTGTCACAATGAATGACGAACAAATCGCAAAAACCTATAAACGAGCAAGAATTGATGTATTTGCATCCTGCTTCATCGGTTATACGGTATTTTATTTGACCAGAAAAAACATCTCGGTTGCACTCCCTGTATTGAGTTCTGATTTGGGATTTTCAAACGTTGAACTCGGTATTTTGGGCAGCGCGTTATATTTTTCGTATGCAATAGGAAAGTTCATCAACGGTGTGCTTGCGGATAAAGCAGATGCAAACAAATTCATGGTTGTATCCTTGCTTATTTCCTCAATTGCAAACATTCTTTTTGCACTCAGTCCGATGTTTATGCCATCCGATATTCAATTTATGGGACAATCGGCATTGTTGCTTGTAATGTCGTTCTTTTGGGGCGTAAACGGTTGGTTCCAATCGGCAGGTTTCCCTGTTTGTGCAAAAGCACTTACTTTCTGGTGGTCTAACAAAGAAAGAGGTACTGTTTGGTCAATTTGGGCTGCATCTCACCAATTGGGAACTTGTTTGGTATTCCTGCTTGCAGGATATTTGATTCCGAGATACGGTTGGCAATCAGCATTTATCGTTCCGGGTATTTTGTGTATTCTTTCTTGCTTTTACATTGCAAAAAGTATGCACGATATGCCGCAATCAATGGGCTTGCCTGATGTAGAAGAATACAAAGGCTGTGCTTCCGAAGAAGAACAAGCGGTTGAACATGCAGATGACAGTTTGTCATATTTTGAAATTTTGAAAAAATACATTTTCTTCAATCCGATTATGTGGACATTGGTACTTTCATTCATTTTCGTATACATTTTCAGATACGGTACGGAAGATTGGATTATCAAATATTTGGTAGATTTCAAGGGTAATACACTTGAAGTCGCAACACAAAAGCAAACATTCTTGCCGTTATTTGGTATTGCGGGTGTACTTTTGGCAGGTGTAATGTCGGATAAGATGTTTAACGGTCGCAGAATGCCCGTAAATATTCTGTTCTGCGTCGGCTTAATTGTTTGCTTATTCGGCTTGATGGAAAATTCCGGTCACGGACTTTTGTCAACGATTATTGATTATGTATGCTTGTCGGGTATCGGCTTGTTTACCGCAGGACCGTTGATTTTCATCGGCGGACTTTGTGCGGTTGAATCTTCTTCTAAGAAAGTTGCAGCCGCTGCGACAGGCTTCT
>SAMEA104315436__coassemble_9014_pt1 | contig 2530 bp, 1 predicted proteins | sample SAMEA104315436__metabat2_low_PE_043 | metagenome-assembled genome bin SAMEA104315436 (sample SAMEA104315436) | gut metagenome | biome: Monkey gut; feature: monkey-associated habitat; material: faeces | place: China | collected 2013
GTATCGTTAATCTCAATACCGATTGCTTTTAACCCATGTTTCAAAGCAGCTATAACCGTTGTGCCGCTTCCCAAAAAGGGATCCAATAAATAGCCTTCTCCTTCTAGATAAGGAAAAATAAGTTTTACGATTTCCTCCGGAAACGGTGCAGTATGTCCCAGTGTATTTTCACCTTTTGAGTTAATTTTTCGTACAGGAGAAATATCAAAAAAATTCTCTTTTAAGGAAATTTTCTGCGCTTTTTTTGAAAATATCAAAATATGTTCATAACAATTTACCGGTTTTATATAAGTTGGAAAAACGTTATCAGAAGAATTACGCTTTGATTGTACTTCTCCCTTATACCAAATCAAATCATCTAAAAAATAAAATCCTACCATTTTAAAAATAATAATGCTGAAAAACCCCAACATCATACGTTTTGTTGACATATGGGAAGATACAAATATATTATCTTGACCAACAATATCTCCAATATTATAAAAATAATACGTTCCATCTTGCATTTTTTCATAAACAGATTTTGCATTAATTGCCATATCAACAAAATATTCAAGCAAATTTTTCCACTGCGAGTATTCACGAGCATTATAATATGGCGGCGATGTAATAACACCTGCTATTTTTTCTTTTATATTTGATAATATTGTTGAAGAATTACCTTTATAAATAGAAAAATTTTTTTCGCATACCGAACAAACAGGGGTTTCATGTTGCAATTTTATCCCTCTAACTAAAGTAGAGAAAAATTGTGAAAATTTATCATAACCGACTTCTAACAGCTTTTGGGAAAAAGGTGCATATGAAATTCTACGCGTATCAATATTTACATCAACTCTTTCATCTGATACGATTTCCACACAATCATTTTCAAAAGAATAAAAAGAAATAAGCATATTATATATAGACTTATTATCCCAAAAAATATCCTTACGATATTTTTTTAAAAGAATCGGATCTAATAAATTTCCTTTTGATTTGCGCGATAAAAGAAAATTTCTCTTAACGCTTAAATAATCATACCGTTTCCCGCGCCCGATTTTACTTCGGCTGGGACAATCTGGATTTTGACATTCAAAACTTTTTTGTAGTAACTTGGGGTATGAGTTTCCGCGAACAATTGTGCTCATACAATCCGGACAAGGAAAAATACGTTCATCTAATTCAATCTTTTGAAAAACCAAAATTTTTACGTTTTCTGTTGCAGAAACAAACAAATCGTTAAATTGAAAACCGTATGAAACGCCTTCAAAAAATTCCCGAACGGAGTTTTCAACCTCTTGAGAGAAAACAAGGTTTTTATTTTGCTTTAAAAAATTACACAATCCCTCAATATGTTTTTCTTTATTCCGATTAAACAAAGAAAAATCAGCTTCTATCTTTAAATATTCGCAATAAACAGCAATTTGTGCAATCATATCCCACGATACATTTTTGAAAACGATAGCCATATAATGATAATTACTTAATTTTCCATAATTAGAAAGAATTTCAGATTTTAACATCTTTAATGTATGTTCTTTTTCAGAATTAACATTTAAAAGAAGAAATTGATTTTTTCCTTCTTCTTCTCTTTGGATAATTTCCTCGTATTCTTCCTGATTACTATTTTTAGAATAAATCCTCGCCTTTAAAGTTCCGGATACTTTTCGCTCATCACGCAATAAACCGCCTTGTATCGTCTTTAATGCTTGTTTTTTATCTTCGAATGAAACTAAATTATCAAAAAAAACCGGCGCCTTGGGACCAATTCCGAGTATATTATCACGTAATTTTTTTTTCTGTATTGCAGATAGTTTTATATTGTATGCTTGCTTATAAGAATTTATCGCCCGCGTAATTTTTTTGTCAGCAACACGAGATACAGACAGACAAGCCGCCATCAGTTGCTCATCCGATGCATTAAAATTTAGTTGCTTCTTTACCTTTAACAATTCATGTTTGATACTATCGGTCATAAGGGAATCCATATAACAACGATTCCGGCTAACAGCCGGTTCTTTAGTTTATTAAAAGAGTATATCTTAATAAATTATGATTATGCAAGAATGTTTTGAAAATAAGCAAAAAGAATTGCAAATGCTGTTGGGGAAGCTCCGGCGTTCAAAGGGGCTGACACAGGATGAACTGGCGGAGCGTGTTGGTATGTCTGCAAAATCTATCAGTGACATTGAAACTTATCGGCGTAAGGCATCGCTTCAGACGCTTATAAAAATTTACTTTGTTCTCGAAATTGATATTTGCGACATAATTAAAAGGAATATTTTTGATGAATAAAAGAATATTAAGGAATGAAGTGTTTTCTTTTTTATCTCTTTTTGATATTTCTAATAAAGAAGCCATTCATACAAAGTTTACAAACATTTGCGGTAAAACCGGACGCTATGATGTCCCTGAAGAACTTTTTCAAAAAAGAACTTCTCGAAAAAATAGAATTTTATTTCCATGGGAAAGCGTTAAACGTAACGCCTTAACATTAGAACAATTAAATACTATATCGAATGGCGTCGTCGTTGAATTTGTGAATGAT
>SAMEA104315436__coassemble_11582_pt1 | contig 2105 bp, 2 predicted proteins | sample SAMEA104315436__metabat2_low_PE_043 | metagenome-assembled genome bin SAMEA104315436 (sample SAMEA104315436) | gut metagenome | biome: Monkey gut; feature: monkey-associated habitat; material: faeces | place: China | collected 2013
CTGTTAATTGTAAAAATCTTGTTTGTGTTGCTGCTAAACCCATTTTAACGATACCCTTTTAAATATTTTTTTATTTCCCTAACAATTATTTATTCGGCTGAAACCATGATAAACTTTAACTTTTTGACCTCTTTTGTTAAGTTTTGTTAAAATGGATTATTTTCTCTTTATTAAATGTTACTTTGTCGGTTGTGATATAATTTTTCAAAAAGGGGGATTAAAATGATTTTTGATAATATTAAAAATGCTGAAACTTATTTTAATTTAGATGAAAAAATTAAAAAAGGTTTGGAATTTATTTTAAATAATGATTTAAAAACTTTTGAAAATGGCAAATATGAAATTGATGGAAACAAGGTTGTAGCAAATATTCAAGAGTATAATACAAAACAAGAGGGTGATTTTGAAGCGCATAAAAAATATATTGATATTCAGTATGTGATTTCAGGAGTTGAAAAGATTGGTGTAGAACATATTTCAACACTTAATCCTAAAACAGCTTATGATGAAGAAAAAGATTTACAATTTTTTGATGGAAAAGGTCCTTTTGTTGTTGTTCCAGAAGGATATTTTACAATTTTTTACCCGCAAGATGGGCATAAACCTTGCATAACAAATGAAACTCAAACTCATAATAAGAAAGTTGTTATAAAAATTTTAATCTAGGAGTAATAATGAAGAAATTTTATATTTTATTTTTATTATTTTTTATCTTTGCATTACCTGTTTTTGCGACAGATATAACTATTCTACACACAAGCGACGTTCATGGTAGATTGCACCCGATTGAATATCATGGTTTGAAAAATGTTGGCGGAGTTGCAAGACAGTCTTATTATTATAAAGAAACAAGAAAATCTTGTCCGAATACTTTGATTCTTGATTCTGGTGATATTTTTCAAGGTTCTATTTATTATCAAATGTTTAAAGGTAAATTGACAGCAGAGTTTTTGAATGATAATTTAACTTATGATGCTGTTGCCTTGGGAAATCACGAATTTGATAGAGGCTTAAAAGAGTTAAAACAGCTGATAAAAACTTCTAAAACACAATTTTTATCTGCAAATATTGAATTTTCAAATAGAGGTTTGAGAAAACTTGTTAAACCTTTTATTATAAAAGAAATTGACGGGAAAAAAGTTTTAATAATTGGTGTTACGACTCCGGCTCTTAAAAATCTATCTTGTTCAGATGGTGTTGTAATTTATGAACCGGTTGGGATTGTCCAAAAAATTATAAATGAAAATGAGGCTGATGTTATAATTGTAATTTCGCATTGTGGTTACGAAATTGATAAACAAATAGCAAAGGCTAATCCTGAAATAGATATTATTTTAGGTGGTCATAATCATATTTTATTTACAAAACCCATTGCAACAAACGGCGTTGATATAGTAAATTCCGGTGAATTTGGTGTACGCATTAGTAAAATTAATTTTTCTACTGAAAAAGGTATAACTGCGTTTGAAAATGTTTTAGTTGATGAAAAAATTAAATCTGATAGAAAAGTTGTAAGAAAATTAAAACATGCAGATAGAAAATTAAATAAAATTACTAGAACGGTTTTAAGCACAACAAAATTAACCTTAATTGGTGAACAGGATAAAATTGAAAAATCTCAAACAAATTTAGGTAGATTGGTTTTAAAATCAATGTCTGAAAATAAGGTTTATGATGTTGTTATGGTAAATAGCGGTTCAATAAGAATAAACAGAAATTTGAAAGGAAATATTACTATGGCCGATGCTATGGAAATTTTACCTTTTGAAAATCAAGTTGTTAAAGGCGAAATAAAAGGTAAATATTTAAAAGAAATTTTTAAATACGGTGAAGTTTCTGGTAGAAGATATTTGCAATATTATTCAAAAATAAATGATATAGAAGATGAAAAATATTATAGAGTCATTACAAATGGCTACATTGCACAAGGAAAAGATGGTTATGAACCTTTTAAAAATATAAAAAATGTCGTTCCAATTTATGAAAATCAAAAGGAAGCATTTTTAGAATTTTTAAAACGTAATCCAATAATAACTGATGAAACCTTGAAAATGGATTAAGAAGAATAAAGAAAAAAGAGGCGATTTTGCATTTGCAAAATCGCC
>SAMEA104315436__coassemble_12321_pt1 | contig 2018 bp, 2 predicted proteins | sample SAMEA104315436__metabat2_low_PE_043 | metagenome-assembled genome bin SAMEA104315436 (sample SAMEA104315436) | gut metagenome | biome: Monkey gut; feature: monkey-associated habitat; material: faeces | place: China | collected 2013
TAAATAGTAAATTTGGGAAAAAAAGAATTATGTAACCGATGATTTATTCATCGGTTTTTTTTGGTTTCAAAAACGTAAACAAATGTAAACAAAATGTAGAGTATTTCTAAAGTTTTCTGATTAAATGCCGATAAACATTATATAGAAAACAGGAACTGCCAAATGATTAAGAAATTGAAAACATCAAATAATAACATTTCGACATGCGTAGAGTTTTTACTTCAAGGCGCAAAGAGAAGACGTGCAATGGCAGTAGCCAGCGCAAAAACGATGAGCTCGGAAATGGGCATTAAAGCAAAATTAGTTGCATTGAATTAATCGAGAAAGAGTTTGAATTAATTTAATCAACAAAATGAGAGAGAGAGTTTAAATTTAACAATCAAGCGACGATGAGCTTGATTTTTTTTGCAAAAAATCAGAAAAAAACTATAATAAAATTATCATTTTTTGTATATTTAAATATTTAGGACAAGATTTTGTGAATAAAAGCAATGATAACAATAGAAAATGTATCATGAATTGCAATGATGCATCAAAAGAAACATTGAAGCTAGCCGCAGAATGTATAAATCAAAATAAGTTTGATGAAGCAATCAATATTTACGAAGAACTTATTAATAAATTTCCCACCAATAGAAAATTAAAATCAATGTATTATATTGCGTTGTGCAAAAAATCGCAAAGTGACAAAGAATACCAAACCTATTATGAAAACATCTTAAAATTATACAGATATCTGGATTTTCCGGACATGAAAATGTTTTATGGTTCTTTGGTTCTATATTTTAATTCTATCAAAGAAAAAAACTCTCAATTCAAAACTTTAGAAATATATAGAAAATTAAAAAAGGAAAAACTAACTGACAAAGATTTTTTGTGGTTAGCAAAAAAAGTTTATATACTGGCTGTTGATACAAAAGAAAAAACTTTTTATAAAAATTCTATTTTGTTTTTGCAAAAAGGATTAAAACTGACAAAATCGAAAGATAAAGAACTAAAAATTATTGCAAAAATCGCACAAATTTATGCAGATATTAATGATTTTCATAAATCATTGCTATATCTCAAATATGCTCAAAGATATTGCAATAAAAAATGCGACTTGTTTTATATACAAAAACTACTTGAAAAACACATAATAATTTCAATAAAATTCACAGAAACATTTGACGAATATAAAAATATTTTAATTTATATCTTAAATAAATATAATGATATGAATTTCAAACAATATGCCTGGATTGGGGATAGAATCTCAAACTTAGGCACCAAAACTCAAGATAAAGACTTTTATGAAATTTCAGTTTTTTTTTATAAAAAGGCTATAAAAAAATCACAAAATTATAAAAAGTGCTTAAATGAACTAAAAAAAACTTACCTAATATACTTTCATTTAGAAAAATACCATTTTGCAAAAGGGTACATTAGACTTACTTATAAGTATACAAAATCTAAAGATGAAAAAATTACGCTCAAAAAAAGTGCTGGAGAATTATATTTTCTACTAAAAAAATACAATCAATCGATTAATATTTATAAAGACTTGTTGAACAATACGAAAAATATAGAAAAACCTTACATATTTTTAAAACTGGCTGAAAACTATATTGCAAAAGGTGATATAGCATCAGCAAAAAATTATATTAACCAAGCACATTTTTTTAATACAACAGATCAGAATCTAAAAGAAGATATAGAGAAATTGTATCAACAACTAATGTAAGTCCGTAGGTTGGGTCTTGCCGCAACAAAAGAAGGTTATCAAAATAAAGATACTTCGACTAAAGCCACAGTATGACTGATATTATTGCGCCGACATTCTGGCGGATTTTGGGTATAGTAGAGTCAAAAAAATATAACGTCATTCTGAGGTCTTAAAAAGACCGAAGAATCTGTTTCGACAATATTTGTAAAATTTACAAACAAACAGATGCTGAAACAAGTTCAGCATGACAAACAACTCTCTGTCACCCTGAACTGTCTTGTATTTTCGGTAGAGTCTAAAAAACATAACGTCA
>SAMEA104315436__coassemble_17151_pt1 | contig 1618 bp, 2 predicted proteins | sample SAMEA104315436__metabat2_low_PE_043 | metagenome-assembled genome bin SAMEA104315436 (sample SAMEA104315436) | gut metagenome | biome: Monkey gut; feature: monkey-associated habitat; material: faeces | place: China | collected 2013
GCCGCTTCTGTTTCCGCCGTCGCTTTGCGGATTTCCTTGTAGCTGTCCAGATTTATCAGTTCGCGATACCTGTTCCGGTCAAAATAGGAAACGACTTGGATTTTATCCGCCGCGTCCAAACGGCTTTTCATCATTTCAAATGTTCTGCATCACCGTGTGGGACCAAAACACTCAAACTTGGGATAATTTGAAAACGCTCCCTCAAAGCCCCGTAATGCTCGGTGGACTGCTGGACCTTTTGCGTTATCAACTAAGCAAGATAGATTTTGTTGACGAACCTGTTAATCTGGACTTTGAATGTCCGTTGGATTTGCATTGTGTTTATACACGGGATCAAATTTTAACCGCTTTGGATGTTTCCACCCCCTCGACAGTTCGTGAAGGCGTGAAATGGCTACCGAAAAAACAACTGGATATTTTGTTCGTCACATTGAACAAATCCGACAAGGATTATTCGCCGACGACTATGTACAACGATTATTCTATCAACGAAAAGTTGTTCCATTGGCAAAGCCAAAGCACAACAAACGAAAAATCGAAAACAGGTCAGAGATATATTCATCACACGAAAAACAACAGCAAGGTTTTATTGTTTGTTCGGGAATTTAAAAACGACGCGCTTTCCAATATCGCGGAAGCGTACACATTTTTGGGAACCGCCAATTACGTCAGCCACACCGGTTCCAATCCGATGAATATCACATGGTGTCTCGACAAGCCAATTCCTGCAAAATTTTTGAAAAAGACAAACAAATTAGCGGTGATTTAATAGTAACACGAAAGAAATTTTTAAATTTTAAGTCTTGCACCTGTTCGTCAGACGGCATGGATTCGATTGTCGGAAGCGAACTCAAAATTCATTCTTTTCATTTTTGATATGTAAAGAAACGATGTCACTTTCTGATTAAATTTTTTTCAAATTTTCCAATGCAACCGCCATAGAAAGCATGGCTTTTAATACTTCCTGCATATTGTTTGCCGAGAGGCTCGCAATTAGAAAGCAAGAAACGGAAAGTTCCGGACTTTCTTCTTTAAAAAATTCTCCGAGAAAGTCCGCTCTTCTATAAAGTGCTTCTCGATTTTCGTTTCCGAAGCAGACGGTGTATTGCTGACTGCGCCGCACGTACAATTTTTCATTCATTCTAACACCCTAAACGTTTTTTATTCCAATGCTTGTATAAAAATTAAAGCATATTCTTCAACAAAAAAGAATTATTTTTTATTTACACCCATTGACAAAAAATGGACATTTGTTGATTATTGCGCACTTTAATGGCTTTATTTATAAAGTGTTGGAACTTTATTTTATATCCGCCGAGTAAAAAATTAGAACGCGGCGCATCGGGTTTTATGGAATAATTCGACACTCGGCAACGCGGCGAGCCCTCACGCCACTAAATGAATTAAGCGGTCGCGTTTTTAGTGTTCATTGCAATAAAAGTAACACCCCGATGAAAAAGCCCCGAATGTTCGGGGCTTTGGCGTTAACCGTTCAATTTCTTTTCCGGCGTGTTGAACATCGGGATGCCGCGGAACATTTTCGCCGACTGCGATTCCATCAGCGTGCCGAGCGCCATCTGACCGTCGCGCACCGAAATGCGCAATTGATCGGCCTGCA